>OCVV012845674.1_pt1 | contig 19064 bp, 15 predicted proteins | sample 1539721 | NCBI WGS metagenome assembly OCVV01 (sample SAMN02144230, study PRJEB22623) | gut metagenome | biome: sheep rumen | host: Ovis aries | place: New Zealand
TTATCTGATGATGACGATATGATTCCTGGACTATCAAACGATACAGAAGTAGAAGAAGTAGATGATACAATTCCAGGATTATCTGATGATACAGAAGAAGCAAACGATGATACAATGATTCCTGGCCTATCAGATGATACTGAAGAAGTAGATGACGATACAATGATACCAGGCTTATCTGATGATACAGAAGAAGCAGATGACGATACAATGATACCAGGCTTATCTGATGATACAGAAGAAGCAGACGATGATACAATGATTCCTGGCCTATCAGATGATACTGAAGAAGTAGATGATGATACAATGATCCCTGGACTATCTTCTGATACAGAGATGGAAGAAGTAGTTGATGAAGTTCCAGAGATAAGCGATGAAGAAGAAGTAGATGATGACACAATGATTCCTGGATTATCTTCTGACACAGAAATGGAAGAAGTAGTTGATGAAGTTCCAGAGACGAGCGATGAAGAAATAGATGATGACACAATGATTCCTGGATTATCTTCTGATACAGAAATGGAAGAAGTTGTAGATGATGTCCCAGGACTTACAGATGACACTGAAGAAGAGATAGAAGAAGTTCCAGAAGACGAAGTCGAAGAAGTTCCAGAAGATGAAGAAGTAGAAGGAACAGAGAAAGTTGAAGAAGCAGATGATGAAGAAATCGCTGACTTTAATGCGGATGAACTAGAAGAAGCTACAGAAGAAGATATAGAAGAAACTGAAGAACCAGAAACTGAAGACGTAGTTCAAATGGAAGATACAGATGAAATAGAAGTTGATACTGAATCTGGTGCTGGAGAAGCAGGAGATGAAGTAGACGAATTACTTGATGATGTAGAAGAAACAGAAGAAGTTGAAGATACTGAAGATGATGATGAAGAATACAATCCTTTAGCTGAGGATGCTGGTGAAGATGATGATGATGATACACCAGATTATTATGAGTATTATGGAATAAACGAGGAAGAAGAGGAAGAGGAAGAAGATGATGATGAGGAGGAGGAAGAAGAAAAAGAACAAATCTATCCTGACAAATTAATCGACTTCGAACTTGAATGTATTTACTTAGGATTATTATTCAATAACCCTAAAGCTATGTCTAGATTCTACTTATTATATGAAGATTGTAGATTCTCTGATGATGAACTTACAAACTTATATAAGATTGTACTATTTAGAGATGGTGAGCAATATGCACCAGCAAAAGCAAAAGATAAATACCAACTTCCAAGAGAGACTCCAAATACATATGATCTAAAATTAAAAGTTAGAAGAATAGCAAATCAAAAAGATTATAATCTAGAAAACATTTATACAGAACTTAAGAAACTATTCATCTTAAAGAAAAACTATGTTGTTGCTGCTACATCAGCAATACAAGAAAAAATCTTAGAGATTACAGATTATGAACTATATGATGATATGACAGTTGAAGAAGTTGAAAATGCTCTAGAACAAATCACAGTTACAACAGGATTAACACAAGGAAGATTGAATGATAATGCAACAGGATTCTTACTTGCAGGAGATAACGAACTTGCTAATGGTCTTTCAATTCCATTCCCAATACTATCTACAGTATTCAAGGGTATAAGAAGAGGCGAGACTATGTGTTATGCAATGCCTTCTAACTGCGGTAAATCAAGATTCACAATTAACCTAGCATCATACTTAGCATTTATTCATAAAGAGAAGGTATTGATTATTTCTAACGAGATGGCAGAAGATAAAATGAAACTTTGTATGATAACAACTATTGTTAACAATCCAGAGATTCAAAAATTACATGGCCAAGAAGGTTTAAGTGTAACAGAGAGTGAACTTCTTGAATTACAATTTAGACCAGATAAAGGTAAGAAAGTTAAAGTAGATGAGAATGGATATATAGAAAGAAAGAAGGATGAATCTCAAGAAGATTATGTTGAGAGATTAAAGAAGTATTCTACAACATTCAAACAAGTATTAAAAGTTACTGACTGGGTTAACACTCAAGTAGATAACTCTATATTCTTCATTCACATCACAGAACATACAAATGATGATTTAAGAAAGATTATAATGAACTACTACTATAAAGAAGGTATTCATTATATGTTCTACGATACATTGAAAGCTGATACAGCTAACATTGGTAATAGTGATGAGGTTAAGAAGACAGCTACAATTCTTTCAAACTTAGCACAAAAATTCAGAATCTTTATCGCATCATCAATGCAGCTTATCGAGTCTAATACTTTACCAGTTAACTTAACAGTTAACGAAATGTCAGCAAGTAAGACTGTTAAAGAGGTTCTAGATACTTTAATGCTTATTAAACAAATTAACCGTTCAACAGCAAAAGATTATGAATATTCTGACACAGACTTATTTGAAAAGAATCATGATATTGTCGTTCCAAAAGACACAGATGTCAGATTCTATGCTTGCGTTGTTGATAAAAACAGAGCTGGTGCAAAACCAACAGTATTATTCAGATTAAACCTAGCATACAATAGATGGGAAGAATTAGGACATGTTAAATTAAAAGCTATCGATGTTGGAGACTTAATCGAAAGAGGATAATAAAACCAAAAATACTGTTGGTAGCATGCTGCCAACAGTATTTTAAAAAGAGGAGAATAGCAAATGTCTGTTGAAGAAAAACTTAAAAAAATTCATAAAGAGATTATTCCCGGAATGATTTCATCACATGCAAATCAGCTTCTAACTGCAACACCTGTTGCATCAGAGATAATGGAGAAAATGGCAAATTATTTATCTTTACAAGATTATAATGTAGATACATTTAGACGTAATTTGCAAGTTCCATTTGAAAATAAACCTGAAGCTGGTGCTTTAGAAGATAAACAAAAACCAAGTGCAACATTAGCATACATAGAAAAACCTGCTCTTTTTAATAATCCATACAGTATTAGTTTTAGAGATGTTTCAAATAGTATGTTTTCTCAAGCTCGTACAGAAACAGAATATTTAGCTGATTTTAAAACAGGAGATATTTTAAAAAGTAGTGAATCAGCAGAACTTTCAAGTGATGGAAAATATGCTAAAAGTAAAACTATAACAGAAACAGATTATTCTAGAGAAGGGGTAATGACAAAAACAGAATCTAAAACTTACTCAAGAAGAGATTCTTATATGGCAGAAGTAAAAAAAGGTGATTTTATTCCTGATGTTGGATATGGTCAGTTAACTGATGCTAACACTAAATATCGTGATGAGGATTGTCCATTTATTATGCATGAAGTGGATAAAAATGGGAATGAAGAAATTAAACTAATACGTTTAGACGATTTAAATGGTTTAGAAGCTCAAACTGATGACAGAACAGGACAGATGTATGCTAATGTACTTTATGCAAGACTAGGACCTGATGAATATGCAAGACGTGGTATAAATAAAGATAAATCTATAGAAGATTTAGCAAGTATGCTTGGTGATATGCCAGCTAACATAGAAACTTCATTTTCTAGTGTAAAAGAAGCAATGGAATATGTAAGTAGTCCTGAAATGGAAGCAGCAATAAAAGTAATGCTAGATCATCAATTTTATGATATGCAGCCTAATGCTCAACCATTCTTAAGAGACGGCGTAGATAAAAGAGGATATGGTAATATGTATAAAAAAGCTTTTGAAAAATATGCTTCAAGAATGAAAGAAAAAGAAAAAACAGAAAAACCTCAAACAAACTCTCAAAAAAGAAAAGAGGATGGTCCAGAATTTGACTATTAAAACGAAAAAGAACTTAGAAATAAGTTCTTTTTTTGTGCTACTATACAAAATTGACTATAAAAAAGCATTAATGGTATAATATATATAGAACCGTAGGCTAGCCTACACTTGAAAGGGGATGAATGACTCAATGAACAAATTCAGTATGGAGAAACTCAAGAAGAACCTTAAGCGGTTCTTCATAACAGCGATTGCAATCGTCGCCGCTGTTATCCTTGGCAGGATTTTGTTTGCACTACTGGAGTGGATCTTCGGCCTGATCTCGAAGCTTTTCGGAATGATCCTGGAGTTTTCCCTCCATCATATCGTTTTGGTACTCGTCATTGTGATTGTTCTCAGCCTTGTGTGCGCATTCTCGGATAAGGTTAACGATTACTTCGATCAGAAGGTTTTCGCAATGTTCCGTCCGCAGAATGCAGCTTACAGACGAAAGAAAGCAATGAAGGAAGAGGCCAAGAGAAAAAAGAAAGCAGAAACCAAAGAGGAATAATTTAAGGCGGCTACCCCGGTTCAGGGTCGAGGAAGACTTTCTCGGCCCGCTTTTTTTATTTGTAGAAAAAATTATTAATTAGTGGTAATATAAATATAGATTTTCTTGTAAGGAGAATAAAATGGATACAAAAAAACAGTTTCCAAATGTCCTTTTTATAATAATTGCAATTCTTTTGTTAATCGGAATTATTGGAGCATCAAAGAACGGATTAGATATAATAAGGCTAAATAAAATGAATAATGATATTAAACTGCTAGACGAAAGAATAAGACTTTATTATTTGGATAATGGAAACTTACCTATAACGGATAAAAAAATAGATAATTTTTCATTCTCAATTAATCCTAATGATAATGATTCATACTTTGAGATAGACTTATCAAAATTGGAAGATTTAAATATAGAACTAGGTAGAAAGACAAGTGGAGAGGATGATATATATATTATAAATGAAGAAAGTATGACAATTTATTACCTAAAAGGAGTTAAATATCAAAATAAAGAATTCCATACAAGAAATATAGACTATGAAAAGATTAATTTAGAAGACTTTAATTAAAAAAATAGGCAAAATAGCTTGAAACTTGAGAACAAATGTGTTAAAATATCGGTTGTATAAAATTATGGAGATAATTTTATATCCTTGCTTACAACGTATGTTGTAAGGCTAATTTCCAGAAGGAGGTGAAAGATAATGAATAAATACGAAACAGTATTCATTATTAATCCAAACGTTGAAGAAGAAGGAATCAAAGCTTTAGTTGATAAATTTTCTAACGTTATTAATAATGATGGTAAAGTAGAATCAGTTGAAAATCTTGGCAAGAAAAAATTAGCATACGAAGTTAAGAAAAATTCTGAAGGAACTTATATGTTAATCAATTTCGAAGCAGCTCCAAGTTTAGTAGCTGAACTAGAAAGAGTATACAGAATTACAGACGAAGTTATTAAATTCATAGTTGTTAGAAAAGATGAAAAATAATATTTTTTAAAGGAGAAAACATATGAATAAAGTAATTTTAATGGGTAGATTAACTAGAGACCCAGAAGTAAGATATACTCAAACAAATAATACTCTAGTAGCTTCTTTTAGTCTAGCAGTTAATAGAAGATTTGCAAGACAAGGAGAAGAAAGACAAGCAGACTTTATTAATGTTGTAGCTTGGAACAAAACAGGAGAATTTGTAAGCAAATACTTCAAAAAAGGTCAACAAGTAGCAGTTGTTGGAAGAATCCAAACAAGAACTTGGGATGATGATAATGGACAAAAACATTATGTAACAGAAGTAGTTGCAGAAGAAACATATTTTGCTGATAGTAAAAGAGATGGAGATGTACCAGGAGGAGCATTTGAAAGCACATTTGGCGAAGACGTAGCTCAAAGTGCAGAATTTCAAGTAACAACTTCTGATGATGATTTACCATTCTAATAATAGAAAATGTTAGAAGATTGGAGGACTAAAAATGGCTGATAAGAAACAAAATAGAAGAAACAATAGAAATAATCAAGATGATGATTTCAATCCAAAGTTCAGAAAAATGAGAAAAAAAGTTTGCACACTTTGCAGTGATAAAAACTTTGAATTAGATTATAAAAATGCTGATCAATTGAAAAAATTCATCAATGAAAAAGGTAAAATATTACCTAGAAGAGCAACAGGTGCTTGTGCTAAACATCAAAGAGAAATCACAACAGCAGTTAAAAGAGCAAGACACATTGCTATCATACCATACACACAAGACTAATAAAAATGACGTTCTTAGGAACGTCTTTTTTTTTACCAAAAATTTTGTTGCAAATGTTAGAAGATGATTATATAATCTACTTGAAATTTTTATAAAGTAAGGAGATTAAAAATGAAAGAACGTGGATTTGAAATTGCAAAAGGCTATGAAGATAAAGGAATTCATATTCCAGAAAGAAAGACAAAACATTCAGCAGGATATGATGTAGAAGCTGCAGAAGATATTGTAATACCAAAATATGTTCCAGGAATTAAACCTACATTAATTCCAACAGGTCTTAAAGCATATTGCCAACCAGATGAATGCTATCTATTATTAAATAGAAGTTCAGGTCCTAAAAAAGGATTTTTAATGGCAAATAGTGTTGGATTAATAGATTCTGACTACTATGGCAATGAAGATAATGATGGACATTTCTATTTTGCATATTTTAATTGTAGCGATCATGATATAGAAGTTAAGAAAGGTGATGTTATCGGACAGGTCGTATTTACTAAGTTTTTAATAGTTGACAACGATAATGCAACCGGAACGAGAAAAGGCGGTTTTGGATCAACAAATAAGTAAAACCATATATTAAACACCATACAAATATACTTTTCAAGTGTTTTTTTAAAAATGTAATATAAATGATAAATATCTTTTGACTTTTTCCAAAAATTGTAGTATAATAGTACTGTAGTTAGGAAAAAAAGGAGAGTAATTTTTACATTACTTGGAAGGAGTGGCAAAAATGTTTAATATAGGAGACAAAGTAGTTTACCCAATGCATGGAGCTGGTGTAATTGAATCAATCGAAGAAAGAGCAATATTAGACGAAAAACAATCTTATTACATCATCAAAATGCCAGGAGAAGTTAAAGTTATGGTACCTACAGCTAAAGCCGAATCAATCGGTGTACGTAGCATAATTGATAAGGAAACTGCCGGAAAAGTAATAAATGTTTTAGAGCAAGATAGTACAGAAATGTCTATGAAATGGAACAAGAGATACAGAGATAATGTAGAAAAAATGAAATCAGGCAATGTGTTTGAAGTTGCAGATATCGTAAGAAATCTAAGCTTTAAACAAAAAGAAAAAGGATTATCAACTACAGAAAAGAAAATGTTAATCAATGCTAAACAAATTCTAGTTAGCGAACTAGTTCTAGCTCAAGATAAAAACAAAGAAGAAGTTGAAGCATTAGTAGATAATAAGATCAACACATCATATGAAGTACATGAACTTGGAAACGTTGGTGAACTTCAAAAAGCAGTTGGTATGAATGAGGACGCTACAGAGAATGTAGTAAAGAAATTTATTCCTGCAAACTAAAATATTTGTTAAAAAGTAAGACATAAAAAGATTATATTTTCATATAATCTTTTTTGTTTGTAAAAAAGCATTTATCACAAATGTGTTACAAATATTTAAAAAATAATTAACAATATAAAAGGAAATAAGTCTTATATGTAGAATAATATAAAAGAAAGGTTAGATGATGGTTCAATACACGGATGAATTAAAAGAGGAAATAAGATCTGCTAATGACATAGTAGATGTTGTGTCTCAATACGTTACACTAAAAAGAAGTGGTAGAAACTATTTTGGATTGTGTCCATTCCATAAAGAGAAATCACCTTCTTTTTCTGTTTCACCTGACAGACAATACTTTCATTGTTTTGGCTGCCATAAGGGTGGTGACGTTTTTACGTTCGTTAGTGAAATTGAAAGAATATCATTTAAAGAAGCATTAGAGATGTTAGCTGAAAGAGCTCACATTGCTCTTCCAGTTGATGAAAACCCAGAGTTTAATAAAAACCAATACTTAAAAGATAGAATGCATAAAATAAATGCTGAGACAACTAAGTTTTATCATGAAAGATTATATACTCCAGTTGCAAAAATAGCACAAGACTACGTTAAGAAAAGAAAACTGGATAATAAGACATTAAAATCATTTAAGATTGGATATTCTGGCGAATACAATGAGCTTTATAAACATTTGAGTCAAATGGGATATAAAAACGAAGAAATCTTAGCAACGGGACTTGTAAATAGAACCGAAAGAGGAGAGTTTGTTGATAGATTCAGAAGAAGATTGATGTTCCCAATTATGGATGTTACCGGTAAAGTTGTTGCATTCGGTGGAAGAAAATTAGACGATAAAGATAAAACTGGTGGTAAATACATAAATTCTAATGAAAACCTTATATATTCAAAGAAAAAGCATTTATTTGGACTTAACCTTGCAAAACAATCAGATTCTAAAAAGATTATATTAGTAGAAGGGTATATGGATGCAATAAGCCTATATCAAAGAGGATTTGATAATGTAGTTGCTTCACTTGGAACAGCCTTGACAGAAGAACAAGGAAGATTATTAAGAAAATATTGTGAGCAAGTTATATTATCATATGACTCAGATGGTGCAGGACAGACAGCAATTCTAAGAGGCCTAGAGGTGTTAGAGAAACAAGGATGTGATGCAAGAGTACTTCAAATGGAAGGTGCTAAAGATCCAGATGAATATGTTATAAAGTATGGTAGCGGAAAATTTAATTTACTTGTAGAAAATGCCATATCTTTAGTTGAGTTTAAGATTAAGATGCTTAAACAAAAATACAACTTAGAAAATGCAAAAGACAAGATTAAATTCCTAAAGGAAATAACCAAGATATTATCTAATGTAGATAATAAAATTGAAAGAGAAATTTATATTGATAATATAGCAAAACAATATAATATTTCTAAAGAAGCTATATATGCAGAAGTAAATAAGGCATCATATAATCCAGAGGCAAGGGAAGAAACATTAGTAAGACCAATCATTAAGACACCCAAAACTATAGAAGAAGTAAATCCTGCTGAAGTCAAAAGAGAAAATATGATAATCTATTTACTAATAAATCACTTTCAAGAGTCTTATTCAGCTATAGTAAACAATATAACTCTTGACGATTTTAAGGTAGAAATGAATAGAAAATTGTATGAAATAATTCAAAACTCAACTGCAGAAAGTAGCGAAAAAATGTTGCAAGCTATAGCAAATATAGAAGATGAAGATTTACAATCACACGTAAGTGAAATATTAGTTACAGATTATGAGATCAGCTCAATAGACAAATGCTTAGAAGATATAATTGCGACTTATAGTAAAGAACGATTATCAAACAGAAAACTTGAGATAATAAAAACTCTTGAAAATTCAAAGTCATTATCAAAAGAAGAAGTTGATAGTTTAGAAAAAGAATTGAGTGAAGTAATCATAGAATTAGCTAAAAAATAGTAGGAAGGAAGTAGAAAGAATGAAAAAAACAGAAAAAGCGGAAGAAAAGAAACCTACAACAAAGAAAAAAGCTAAAGAAGTTGAAGAAATAAAAGAAACAAAAAAGGCTGCTAAAGTAGAAAAAGCGCCTGCTAAAAAAGCTGAGAAAGTAGAAAAGGTACCAGCAAAAAAAGAAACTAAGAAAGTTGAAAAAGTAGAAAAAGCATCAGCTAAAAAAGAGTCTAAAAAAGCTGAAAAAGAAGAGAAAGTAGCAGCTAAAAAAGAGACTAAAAAAGCTGAGAAAGAAGAAAAAGCACCAGCTAAAAAAGAGTCTAAAAAAGCTGAAAAAGAAGAAAAAGCACCAGCTAAAAAAGAGTCTAAAAAAGCTGAGAAAGAAGAAAAAGCACCAGCTAAAAAAGAGTCTAAGAAAGCCGAAAAAGAAGAAAAAGCTGAAGTTAAAGAAGAGAAAAAGACTAGAAAATCTTCAAAGAAAAAAGTTGAAGATGATACAGTTGAAACAATAGATTTAGTTGAAGAAGTAGTTATCGACGTTGAAGAAAAACCAAAAAGAAAAAGCAAAAAACAAAAAGAAGAGAATGTTGAAACTATAGATATCATCGATATTTCAGAACCTGTTGAAGAAAAGAAAGAAAAGAAAAAAGCTTCAAAAGGTGAGGAAGAAGAAAAAGATGCAATCACAAAGATTGTAAATCAAGCCAAAACAAAAGGTAAAATTACATATGGTGAACTTGCTGCTCAATTAGGAGAAGCAAATCCAGAACAAATCGACAAAGCATTCGAAATGTTTGAAACTAGTGGTATCAACGTTATCAAAGATGACGATGATATATTAGAACCAGACATTGAAGACTTAGATGAAGTTGAAGAGATTAAACTTGAAGATTTAGACATGAACAACATCGAAGGTGTTAGCGTTGATGATCCAGTTAGAATGTATCTAAGAGAGATCGGTAGAATTCCACTTTTAACATTTGAGGAAGAATTAGATTTAGCTCAAAAAGTTCTTGAGGGAGATGAATATGCTAGACAAAAATTAGCAGAATCAAACTTAAGATTAGTTGTAAGTATAGCTAAGAAATATGTTGGTAGAGGAATGTTATTCTTGGATTTAATTCAAGAAGGAAACATGGGTCTTATCAAAGCCGTTGAAAAATTCGACTATAAAAAAGGATATAAATTCAGTACATATGCTACATGGTGGATAAGACAAGCTATAACAAGAGCTATAGCTGACCAAGCGAGAACAATAAGAATACCAGTTCACATGGTTGAAACAATTAATAAGTTAATCCGTACTTCTAGACACTTACTACAAATGTTAGGAAGAGAACCAAGTCCAGAAGAGATTGCAGAAGAAATGGAAATTCCAGTTGAAAAAGTAATGGAAATTCAAAAAATTGCTCAAGACCCAGTATCACTAGAGACACCAATTGGTGAGGAAGATGACAGCCATTTAGGAGACTTTATTCCTGATGATGAGTCACCAGCACCACATGATTCTGCAGCATATACATTATTAAAAGAGCAATTAGAAGAAGTAATGAGCACACTTACTCCAAGAGAAGCTAAAGTACTTAAATTAAGATTTGGACTAGAAGATGGAAAGGCTAGAACCCTTGAAGAAGTAGGTAAAGAGTTCCAAGTAACTCGTGAAAGAATTAGACAAATTGAAGCTAAAGCATTAAGAAAATTAAGACATCCATCAAGAAGTAAACGTCTAAAAGATTATATGAGCTAATATTATGTAAATTATTTGTAAAAAACCCTTGATTTTTTAAGGGTTTTTTGCTATAATATATTCGTAGGTAATTATTTTTAAAGAAAGAGGTAGAAGGAAATGGGACCAGTAGAAGCTGTAGTTAAGACATTTTCAACAATATTTGGAGAAAATCCAGCAACAATGGTATTCGATAATGAAGATGATTTCATAGCTAGCCTAGGCGATGCAGTTCGTAAAGGATCAATGTCTAAGAAAGATGCAGCAGCTTTGACATCAGCTTTAAGAAAAGCAGACGATGATGGAAAATCTTTTAATAAAAGAGTAGATTCTAGCATACGTCTTGATAAAGATGCTCCTTCACCAGAAGAAGAGAAACTTGAAACACCAGTAGTTGAAAAAGGTGATGAGGAAGAAGAAAGACAACATAGAGCTAGAGGTGGACGTTCATTAGACGATGATAACTAAAATCATATAGATTGAAGGATGGTACCAATAGGGTGCCATTCTTTTTTTGCTTTAAATAAAGCATTTTTGCTTGACAAACGGTCTTAGCTGTGTTAAAATTGATAACTGTAAACTGCTTAACTAGGGTCTGTAAACACTATTGAAAAATGGTTACCCAAGTTGGAAGTTAGCGAGATTACTAAAAGGAGGTGCATTTTAAATGTACGCAATTATTGAGGCATGTGGTAGACAATACAAAGTACAAGAAGGAGAGACAGTATACTTTGAAAAATTAGATGCTGAAGAAGGAAAAAAAGTATCTTTTGATAAAGTAGTTATGCTTTCTAACGATGGAAAAGTAGAAGTTGGAAACCCTTATGTAGCAAATGCAAAAGTTGAAGGAAAAGTTGTTGCTCATGGTAGAGGAAAGAAAGTTTTAGTTTTCAAATACAAAGCTAAAAAGAATGAAAGAAATACTAGAGGACACAGACAAGACTACACTAAAGTAGAAATTACTTCAATCAGTGCAAAAGCAGCAAAAGCTGAGAAAGCTGAAAAAGAAGAAAAAGTTGAGAAAGTAGAAAAAGAAGAAAAAGCTACAAAAACAACAAAAACAGCTAAAACAGAAAAAGCTACAAAAACAACTACAACAAAGACAACTAAGACAACAAAAACAGAAAAAGCTAGTAAATAGTTAAAAAATTAATTGAGATAAAAAATATATAAAGCGAAAGGAGTGAATCTTTCATGGCACACAAAAAAGGTCAAGGTAGTGTTAAGAACGGAAGAGATAGTGAGTCAAAGAGACTTGGTGTTAAAAAATCTGACGGACAATTAGTAAAAGCTGGAAATATATTAGTAAGACAAAGAGGTACTAATGTACATCCTGGAACTAATGTTGGAATCGGAAGCGATGACACTTTATTTGCTTTAAAAGATGGAACAGTAAAATTTGAAAGAAAAGGTAAAGATAAGAAACAAGTAAGTGTTTATCCAGCAGAGTAAATAATAAATGATATATAGAAAATGTGAGGTATGACCTCACATTTTTTTTGTCAAAATATAAAATTATTTTGAAAAAAAGTATTTAAAAAAAATATGTTATATGTTTTAATATTATATATAATTATGTAATAAGGAGAATATTGTTATGGGTAAAAAATCAGTGCCAATAATTATTGTATTGTTATTAGTATTAGTTGCAATTGGTATATTTGCATATCAAATGCTTACTGGAGGAGATGATGTAAAGCCTACAGAAGTTGATAATACAGTCGAAGTAGATGATAATTCTAAACCAGTAGTTTCATTAGAAAAGAATGTACCAGAGGGAACAGTAGTAAATGAAGTTGAAATTGTAGTAACTGTAACAACAGTTGATGACAGTGGAGATATACAAATTACATTACCAGACGGATCAACAGTAACTGGAGACAAAGCACAATATAAAGTAAATGAAAACGGTGATTATGAATTCGTTGCAACAAATGCAAAAGGAGAATCAAATTCAAACTCAATCCAAGTAACTGAAATCACAGCAGTTTCTTCTGATAATCCATATATTCCAGAAGGATTTTCAGTAGTAGAAGGGTTAGACAACATCGAGGAAGGATACACTATTGAAGATAGTTTTGGAAATCAATTTGTTTGGGTTCCAGTAAAGAATGGAAAATTAACTCGTGAGCAATCATTCTCTACAGAATATGAAGAATCTAATAGTACAGCAAGTGCTTTAGTAAACAGTGTTGCTAAAAACTATGGATTCTATATGGGAAGATATGAAGCTTCAGAATATAAAGATGAAGAAGGAAATATTTGTGCAGCAACAAGATTTAGACAAATTCCATTAACAAACTATAATTATCAAGATGCATATAACGCTTCAGTTAATGCAGCAACTATGTTTGGATACACAGATTGCTACACAACACTTGTAAATAGTTATGCATGGGATACAGCATTAAACTGGATAGATCAAGATGTTTCAAACTATTCTTCTAGTATTAACTATGGTAACTATTCAGGAACAATAGTTCCAACAGGTACAACTGAATCAGACGTAGCTAAAAACATTTATGATATGGCTGGAAACGTAAGAGAATGGTCAACAGAAGTATTCAAAGATAAGACAAATAAGAATGACAAGAGTGGAAATGTTATTTCAAGAGTTATCCGTGGTGGTAGTGCAGTTATCGAAAGAACAGCTAAGAGCCACATTGGTTATCCAGAATCAAAACAAGATCCATATTGGGGATTCAGAGTAATAATTTACAAATAAAAATTTTTTTAAAGAGTGCTAGAAATAGCACTCTTTTTTTCTTTTGTATGACATTTGCGTGACATATTGAAAAAAACAATAAAATAAGGTATAATAGCATCGAAATAATATCTAAAAGTACGTGCATGAAAGAAGGAAATTTAAAATGGCAAACGAATATAGAACACATAACTGCGGAGAATTAAGGAGTTCAGACATCGGAAAAGATGTTAGACTAGCTGGATTTGTCCAAACAATTAGAAATTTAGGAAAGATGGTTTTCATCGATTTAAGAGATGAAAAAGGAATTACTCAAATAGTAGTTCAAGATGGCATAGATTTAACAGATGTTGTTAAAGAATGTACTATTTCAGTAAGTGGAAAAGTTGTAGAAAGAGCTAGCAAAAACGATAAAATGCCAACTGGAGACATTGAAATCATGGCAGAAAAGATTACTGTTTTAGGTAAATGTAGAAATTCATTACCATTTGAAATCAATGTTGAAGGGCAAAACGTAAGAGAAGATTTAAGATTAGAATATAGATTTTTAGATTTAAGAAACGATAAAATTCATAAGAACATATTACTCCGTTCTAAAATATTAAAAGATTTTAGAACAGCTATGGATGAACTTGGATTTACAGAGATTCAAACTCCAATATTAGCAAATTCTTCACCAGAAGGTGCAAGAGATTACTTAGTTCCAAGTAGACTACATCCTGGGGAGTTTTATGCACTTCCTCAAGCTCCACAACAGTTTAAACAACTATTAATGGTTTCAGGATTTGACAAATACTATCAAATCGCACCATGTTTTAGAGATGAGGACCCAAGAGCTGACCGTTCACCAGGTGAGTTTTATCAACTTGACTTTGAAATGAGTTTTGCAACTCAAGAAGATGTTTTCAAAGTAATTGAAACAATACTTCCAAAAGTATTTAAACAAAATACAGATTGGAAAGTTGACGAAGGACCATTTATTAGAATTCCATATAAAGAATCAATGGAGAAGTATGGTACAGATAAACCAGACTTAAGAAACCCATTAGTGATTTATGATTTAACAGATATTTTCGAAGGAACAGAGTTTAATGCATTTAAAGATAAGACAGTTAAAGCAATAGCAACAGAAAACATGACAGAAAAACCAAGAAAATTCTTTGATCAAATGAGTGATTATGCTGTATCTGAGCTTGAAGCAAAAGGATTAGCTTGGGTTAAAGTTGATGAAAATGGAGAACTAAATGGTGGTATCAGTAAATTCATCGATGAAGATAGAAAAGCAAAAATATTTGAAAAAATGGGCGTTAAAAATGGCGGAGCAATATTCTTCGTTGCTGATGAATATAATAAAGCTACAAAGATAGCTGGAGACGTTAGAATTAAGCTTGGAAATGAACTTGACTTATTAGAGAAGAACACATATAGATTCTGCTTCATTAACGACTTCCCAATGTATGAACTTACTGATGAAGGAACAATAGATTTCAATCATAACCCATTCTCAATGCCACAAGGTGGATTAGAAGCGCTAAATACAAAAGATCCATTAGACATTTATGCATATCAATATGATGCTGTATGTAATGGATATGAAATTTTATCAGGTGCTGTAAGAAACCACGATCAAGAAATAATGGTTAAAGCATTCGAGATAGCAGGTTATACTGAGGAAGACGTAAAAACAAAATTTGGTGCATTATATAACGCATTTAGCTATGGAACACCACCACATGCTGGTGCAGCACCAGGTATTGACAGAATAATAATGTTACTTTGCAAAGAAGATAACATTAGAGAAGTAATTGCATTCCCTAAGAACAAGAAAGCAAGAGACGTAATGATGAATGCACCATCAAAAGTAAGAGAAAAACAACTTGAAGAAGTACATATAAAAATAGATATTAAAGATGAATAGTATAGGAGTTTTTATGGATATTTTTAAGAAAGTTAGTTTAATTAATGTAGTAGCGGTAACAGTATTTGCTACAACTTCACTTGCTTCGACTGGTACAGTAACTGCATCTGCACTTAAACTTAGAAAAGAACCAAATACATCAGCAGATGTAATTACAAGTATTTATGAAGATAGTAGTGTTGAAATACTTGAAGAAAATGGTGAATGGTTTAAAGTTAAGTATGATGGCGAAACTGGATATGTTGCAAGCAAGTTTATCAAAAAAGGATCTAGCACAACAAAGACAGAAAACAAAACAACAAATACGGCAACTAATACAACAACTGAAAAAGAAAAGACAAATACAACAACAGCTACAACTAACACAACTAAAGAAACAACTACAACTGAAAAGAAAGAAGAACCAAAAGCAGAACCAAAAACAACTAAGATTACTGGTGACGGAAATGTAGTGGTTAAAGATTCATACCTAAGATCAATGCCAAGCTTAATTGCAAAACCTGTTACACAAGTTTCTAAAGGAAAAATTGTTGAACTAGGAAGCAAAATAGGTAACTGGCAAAAGGTAACAGAAGGTGATGTAACCGGATGGATTCCAACAAGCAAATTAGGTAGTGAAGTAATAATTGAAGAACCAGCAGAAGAAACTGCTACAGAGACAAAGACTGAAGAAAAGACAGAAGAGAAGAAAGATACAACCACAGAAACTAAGAAAGAAGAAACAAAAACATCTTCTTCAACAGGCAAAAAAGGTATAGTAACTGTTGAAACAGCAAGAGTAAGAGAAAGTGGTAGTTTAAAAGCAGAAGTAATTGGTTCATTAGATAAAGATGATGAAGTTACAATTGAAGCAGAAGAGGGAGATTGGTACAAAGTATCAGGATCAGGAATTAGTTCAGGATATGTAAGCAAATCATTAATTAAAGTATCAGGAGTTACATCAAGAGGAACAAACGATAGAGATACATCTTTAATAGGAGAAGAACCTGCTAAGGAAGAGGCTAATAAAGTTGAAGAGCAAGCTCCAGTAGCTGCCGCTGCACCAGCTCCATCAGGACAAGGAGCAGCAGTAATCGAATTTGCAAAACAATATTTAGGTTATCCATATGTAGCAGCAGGAAAGAATCCATCAACTGGATTTGACTGCTCAGGATTTACTCAATATGTATTTTCAAATTTCGGTATTTCACTTGGAGGATCTGCAGCAAGTCAAACTGGAAACGGAACAGAAGTTGCAAGAGCAAATCTTCAAACAGGTGACTTAGTATTATTCTATGATGATGGATATACAAAAGTTGGACATGCAGGAATATATATTTCTGATGGAAACTTTATTCATGCAGCTAATCCAAAAAGGGGAGTAGTAATAGATAATTTAAATACAAGTAGCTATTACAACCCAAGATATGTAACTGCAAGAAGACTTGTAAATTAATTTTAAGACAAACAAAAAAACTAGGATTTAAATCCTAGTTTTTTATTTTGCTTTTTTATTGAACATTAAATGCAAGTTTTCCATCATTAACTGAAACATATACTGTTTGACCTGCAACTACTTGGTTTCTTAAAACCATTTCAGCAATTTCATCTTCAATCATTCTTTGAATTGCTCTTCTTAGAGGTCTTGCACCGTACTTTAAGTCCATTCCGTTTTCAGCAATTAATTTCTTAGCTTCAGCATTTACTTGTAATTTAATATCTTTATTATCTAAAGCTTCTTGAGTTTTAGCAAGAAGTAAATCAACTATTTGAACTAACTCATCTTTAGTTAGAGGCTTAAATACGATTGTTTCATCAACTCTGTTTAAGAATTCTGGTCTAAATAATTCTCTTAAAGCACCTAACATCTTATCTGTATTGATAGGTCCTGAATTACCAAAACCAATTGAATTATTATTTAAGTTTGATCCTGCATTTGATGTCATGATTATAATTGTATTTTCAAAGTTAATTGTATTACCTTGAGCATCTGTTAATTTTCCATCATCTAATACTTGAAGTAGGATGTTGAATACATCTGCATGAGCTTTTTCAATTTCATCGAAAAGTACAATTGAGTATGGTCTTCTTTTTACTTTTTCAGTAAGTTGTCCAGCATCATCATAACCAATGTATCCTGGAGGAGCACCGATTAATTTAGCAGCTGAATGTGATTCCATATACTCTGACATATCAACTCTTATTATTGCATCTTCACTACCAAACATTTCATAAGCTAAGGCTTTAGCAAGTTCTGTTTTACCAACACCAGTTGGTCCAACAAATATGAATGATGGTGGTCTTTTTGTTGATTGAAGACCAGCTCTATTTCTTCTAATTGCTTTAGCAACAGCTGTAATTGCTTCGTCTTGTGAAATAACATGTTTGTGAAGATTTGCTTCTAAGTTTAATAATTTTTCTGTTTCTGCTTCAGTTATTTTTGTAACTGGAATCTTTGTCCAACGTTCAATAACTTCTGCAACGTCTTGAACTGTTAAAACAGGTGGTTTTAAATCTCTTTCGATTTCTTCCATTCTGTTATTTAAGTTGCATTCTTTAGTTTTAAGATCTGCTGCTTTTTGATATTCTTCAATAGAATCTGAAGAAACAGCTTCTTCTTTAGCTTCAGCAACTTTTTTTAGTTCATTCTTAATTAATTCTAATTCATATAATGCTTTATTCTTTAAGTTTAATTTTGAACATGCTTCATCGATTAGGTCAATTGCTTTATCAGGTAAGAATCTATCGTGAATGTATTTCTCAGACATTTTTACAGTCTTTTCAATAATATCATTTGTGATAGTTACTTTGTGATAATCTTCATAGTATTTTTTAATACCTTTTAGTATTTCAATAGTATCAGCTATAGATGGTTCTTCAACAAGAATTGGTTGAAATCTTCTTTCTAATGCTGAATCTTTTTCGATATACTTTCTATACTCTTTTAGGGTAGTAGTACCGATTAATTGGATTTCACCATTTGTAAGTGATGGTTTTAAAATGTTAGCAGCATTCATAGAATGTTCTGCATCACCAGCACCTATGATATTGTGAATTTCATCTATAACTAATATGATATTTCCATACATTTTGCATTCGTCAACAAGAGATTTCATTCTTGCTTCGAATTGACCTCTAAATTGTGTACCTGCGATGATTGCTGTCATGTCAAGAAGATAAACTTCTTTATTTAATAATTTAGCTGGCACATCTTGATGAGCTATTTTTAAAGCTAGGCCTTGTGCGATTGCTGTTTTACCAACACCAGGCTCACCAATTAAGCATGGATTGTTTTTTGAACGACGATTTAAGATTTGGATCATACGCTCAATTTCTTGCTCTCTACCAATAACGTTATCTAACTGACCATTTTTTGCTTTTTCTGTTAGGTTTGTTCCAAAAGTATCAAGGAATTTTTTCTTTTTATCTTTTGGTTTCTTTTGAACCTTAACAGTCTTTCCAGATGGATCATGAGCTTGGCTAGATTCTGCTTGAGAATCATT
>OCVV011309518.1_pt1 | contig 19061 bp, 12 predicted proteins | sample 1539721 | NCBI WGS metagenome assembly OCVV01 (sample SAMN02144230, study PRJEB22623) | gut metagenome | biome: sheep rumen | host: Ovis aries | place: New Zealand
TTAAAGATCAAGAATAAGCCCAAGTCCTATATCGACGACAAGATCAAGTACGCCCTGAAGCTGGTCAACCTGACCGGTTTTGAGAACCGTACCGTAGATTCCCTCTCCGGCGGCCAGCAGCAGCGTATCGCCATCGCCCGCGCCATCGTGAACGAGCCGAAGCTTCTGCTCCTGGATGAGCCTCTGGGCGCCCTCGACTTAAAGCTTCGCCAGGACATGCAGTATGAGCTGATCCGGCTCAAGAACGAGCTGGGCATCACCTTCATCTACGTCACCCACGACCAGGAGGAGGCCCTCACCATGAGCGACACCGTCGTCGTCATGAACCAGGGATACATCCAGCAGATGGGCTCTCCGGAGCAGATCTACAATGAGCCGGAGAATGCATTTGTCGCCGATTTCATCGGCGAGAGCAATATCATCAGCGCCACCATGATCCGGGATGAGCTGGTGGAAATCTTCGGCTGCAAGTTCCCCTGCGTGGATAAGGGCTTCGGGGAAAACAAGCCCGTCGACGTGGTCATCCGCCCCGAGGACATCGACCTGGTGGAGCCGGAGAAGGGCTCAATCGTCGGCACCGTGACCCACCTGATCTTCAAGGGCGTCCACTATGAGATGGAAGTTACCACCCCGGACGGCTTTGAGTGGCTTGTCCACAGCACCGACATGTTCCCGGTGGGAAAAAAGGTGGGCATCCACGTGGATCCCTTCGACATCCAGATCATGAACAAGCCCGAATCCGAAGACGAGCAGGCCGTCAGCACCCTGGAAGCGGAGAGCGAGCACCTGCCCGCATAGACGACAGATTACATTTCCTCAAAGGAGGTACGGTTCTTTGAATAAGAATCTCAAAAAACTTCTGGCCGCACCCTATATCATCTGGATGATCGGCTTCACCGTCATACCTCTTCTGCTGATTGTAGTCTACGGTCTGACGGATAAAAACGGTACACCTACCATCGCCAATATTGTCGCCATGTCGACGCCGGAGCACATGAAGGCTCTCCTGTTATCTCTTGGACTTTCCTTCATCAGCACCGTGATCTGCCTGGTGATCTCCTACCCGCTGGCCATGATTCTCCGCAAGCGGGGCATCTCCAGCGGCAGCTTCATGGTCTTTGTCTTCATCCTTCCCATGTGGATGAACTTCCTGCTCCGCACCCTCGCCTGGCAGACGCTTCTGGAGAAGAACGGCGTCATCAACGGCGTGCTCTCAGCTCTTCATCTGCCGAACATCGCCATCATCAACACGCCGGCCGCCATCGTCCTGGGCATGGTCTACAACTTCCTGCCCTTCATGATCCTGCCCATCTACAATGTGCTGGAAAAGATCAGCGATGAGACCATCAACGCAGCCCGCGATCTGGGTGCCAACAACTTCCAGACTCTGGTGCATATCTGGTTTCCGTTAAGCATTCCGGGAATCATCAGCGGCATTACCATGGTATTTGTGCCGGCGCTGACCACCTTCGTCATCTCCAACCTCTTGGGCGGCAGCAAGATCATGCTGATCGGCAATATCATCGATCAGGAATTCACCAAGGGCAGCAACTGGAACCTGGGTTCCGGACTCTCCCTGGTCCTCATGATCTTCATCCTTCTGTCCATGGCGCTGGTCAACCGCTATGACAAAGACGGGGAAGGAGGTGCGTTCTGATGAAGCGCTATTCCTTCCGCCAGTTTATCCAGGACTTCTACATGGCCCTGGTCGTCATCTTCCTGTACGCACCGATCTTTACCATGATCGTGCTCTCCTTCAACAACACGAAGTCCCGCACCCTCTGGGGCGGCTTCACCACCAAATGGTATTCCGGGATGTTTGCCGACCGGGCTATCATGAGCGCCCTGAACAATACGCTCTTAATCGCCCTGATCTCGGCCCTGGTTGCCACCATTCTCGGCACGGCGGCCGCCATCGGCATCCGCAGCATGAAACAGCTGCCCCGAAGCATCGTCATGTCGATGAACAACATCCCGATGCTGAACTCCGATATCGTCACCGGTATCTCCCTGATGCTGGCCTTTATCGCTTTCGGCATCTCCCTGGGCTTTAAGACGGTGCTGATCGCCCACATTACCTTCAATGTGCCCTACGTCATCCTGAGCGTCATGCCGAAGCTCAAGCAGACCAACCGGAGCGCCTATGAGGCGGCCCTCGATCTGGGCGCAAACCCGATGCAGGCATTTTTCAAGGTGGTGTTCCCGGACATCCTTCCGGGCGTCCTCTCCGGCTTCCTCATGGCCTTCACCATGTCGCTGGATGACTTTATCATCACCCACTTTACAAGAGGCGCAGGCATCGACACCCTGTCCACCTTAATCTACAGCGAGGTGCGCCGGGGTATCCAGCCCACCATGTACGCCCTCTCCAGCGTCATCTTCGTGACGGTGCTGGTGCTCCTTGTCATCACCAACTTCACGCCCCAGGAGTCCAAAGAAAAAATCTCCCGGATGAACAGCCAGGAGATCGCAGCTCTTGCCGCCAGAAGGAAGAGAAGCGCCAACATCCGCAAGGCCATCCTGGGCGTCGCCGCCTCCTTTATCCTGATTGTGGCCGGCGCCTCCACGGTTGTTCGCTACAACGCGGAGCACTCCGACGAGCTCTATGTCTACAACTGGGGTGAATACATCGACGATTCCGTCATCGAAGACTTCGAGAAGGAGACGGGAATCCACGTCACCTATGACATGTTTGAGACCAACGAGGAAATGTATCCCATCATCGAGGCCGGCGCCGTCACCTACGACGTGGTCTGCCCCTCGGACTACATGATCCAGAAGATGATCGAGAACGACCTCCTGGCCGAGATCGACTTCGACAACATCCCGAACTACAAGTACATCGGCGACCGGTACATCGAGATGTCGAAGGCCTTTGACCCGCAGAACAAATACTCCGTTCCCTACACCTGGGGCACGGTAGGCATCCTCTACAACACCAAGCTCATCGAAGAGCTGGGCGTTGATCCGCCCACCAAATGGGCCGATCTCTGGGATCCGCGCTACAAAGGCGAGATCCTCATGCAGGACAGCGTCCGCGACGCCTTCATGGTCACTTTGAAGCTCCTTGGCTTCTCCATGAACTCCACCGATGTCAACGAGCTGGAGGCCGCAAAGCGCAAGCTTATCGACCAGAAGCCGCTGGTCCAGGCCTACGTGGTAGACCAGGTCCGCGACAAGATGATCGGCGGCGAGGCTGCCGTCGGCGTCGTCTACTCCGGTGAGATGCTCTACATCCAGGAAGAGGTGGCTGCCCAGAACCTGGGCTATGAGCTGGAATACGTCCTCCCGGAGGAGGGAACCAACCTCTGGCTGGACTCCTGGGTCATCCCCAGAGACGCCAGAAACAAGCGGAACGCCGAGCTCTGGATCGACTTCCTCTGCCGCCCGGACATCGCCCTCCGCAACTTTGAGTACATCACCTACTCCACGCCCAACACCGGCGCCTACGACATGCTGGACGAAGAACTGCAGCAGAACACCGCCCTCTTCCCCAGCGATGAAGACCTCGGCGACAAGAGCGAAGTCTACAACTACCTCGGCGACGATGCCGATAACTTCTACAATGAGCTGTGGAAAGAAGTGAAGTCGGAATAAGAGGTTCTTTATGAGAATTGCAGTACCTACCATTCACGGTGAGGTTGCCCCGGATTTCGGGAAGGCCGTGGAGTTTACGGTTTTTACAACTTCCATCTTTGACGAGATTGAAGAAAAGCACACCATCTCCGCCCCCGGAGACGGGCATGAAAGCGCCATAAGGCTTCTTACCGAAGCGGGCGTCCAGGCTATCATCTGCGGCGGCATCGGCGGCTACGCCGTCCGCGCCCTGAAAGATACCAGCATGATGCTGATGGGCGGAGCCGACGGCCTCGCCGAAGACCGTGTGAATGACTTTCTAAACGGACAGCTCCGTTTCTACGATATGAGCGAACCGAAGCCCGCCCGCCCCGCCGACGGCGAGGCGGAGGGCGCCGGCGACGGCGCCCTCACCGACGGAAACATCGCGGCCTGCCACCCCTGAGGGCGGCAGGCCGCTGTGTTTTGTCCCGGCAGGGAATCTGCCCTGGGCGGGCTTCTGACATTCTGATCAAAACCGGTTTTCTATGCCATAACTACAGTTTTGCGAGATACTTTTCCCGTTCATCCGCAGCAACAAGAAGGTCTGACATGGCTTCTTCCGCTGTGCATGATTTCGCCTCCATAAGGTTTCTTATACTCTGAAGGACACCTTCTTCCCAGCCTTCTGCTCTTCCTTCTGCTCTTCCTTCTTCAAGACCCTGTGCACGTCCAGCGGCACGGCCTTCTTTAAGCCCCTGCGCATGTCCTGCGGCACGACCTTCTTTAAGCCCCTGCGCATGTCCTGCGGCACGACCTTCTTCCAGTCCTTCTTCCCGCGCATACATGCGTTCTTCTTCCCAGAACTTGTTCTCATCAATTTCATTCCAGCTTGCCTGCATGACGCCACTCCTTTCCCGTTCCAGGAATTCTTTCAGAATGCCATCTTTGATACAGCTGTCAATGGCCGTGAGGATGGCATTCTCAACTTCCATATCCTTCTGCTTCTCACGAATCCTGTGAACGAATTCTACATAACCGTGAAGCAGTTCACAGCTTTCTACAAGATCTCTGTTGTTTCCCTTGTTGATATTATAGACTGTCACCTTAAGCTCCAGCTCCGGAGACGGGGGCTTTGTCATATAGTGATCGGACAGATAGTAAACTGTTCTTTCCGGCAGGAATTCCGTGCCATTATAAAACACAACAAACTTCGGCTCGGGAACCATGACCATCTTCCGGTGGAAAAGCCGGTCAACCGGAATCATAGCCCGCAGCGTATCGGACGCATAAAAGAGCTGCCTGATAGGCATATTGCAGTTCACGGTTGACTGATGTTCACACACATACAGTCTTTCTCTGAAGACAAATGCCGCATCATTCCGCATTCGCAGGAATACAGCGTTCTCAAGGGTTACAACTTCCAGCTCTGCCTCATCCTGATAATTAGTACCATTCAGTGTATTATACAGAGAAAGCAGTGCTTTCTTTTTCCTGAACAGCATCCGGAATACAGTATCCTTGTGGTTTCTGTTTACATTAATTTTTTTAGTGCTCATTTACAGACCCCCTTTGCGTATGAATGCTGCGCACAGGAGACCGCTGCCCCCAAAACAACAGAATTCTCCTGTGAATCTAAACGACAGTGCAGAATTTCAGTTGCTGGGGCAGACAGAATACTTTACTTCCAGAGTCTTTTCAAAGAAAGAAAACTGTCTGCTTACTCTCATTATAAGAGCCGGCAGACAGGGGATCAATCATATTCATTTGTGTCAAGGCAAGTTTGTGAAAACCTGACAGGAAACAGAGGGTATAAAAACAACATAAATCGACGAAATTTGGTACATATCACGAATTTTCAGTGAGACTGCATTTCAGAACTGTACACAGAAAAAACAACAACCGCCACTCTGGCAAGTGTCAATGCACCCTATTTTCTCATCCCATCTATGGCCAGTGCAACTGCAACGATAATAACAACCAGAGCTGACGGCACCGCATCTGAAACAAACATTGCGAGGTCCGCCTTGTTCAGGACAGCAGATTTGCTGTACCCCAGAATTGTCCATATAAGAAGCAATATGCCGCAAATCACAATGATGTTTTTGATATAGTCTTTTATTCTGTCCCGTTTCATCCGAATTCTCCTGGCAACCGGCATCAAACCAGCTGATGTACCCGCTTTATCAGCTCCAGGCCGCTGGCAAAGGGTCTGGGTTCTCCCGGTTCATCTTCCGCCGGATAAATCTGTCCCTGCAGACTCTTATGTTCACCGCCAGTCACCTGAAGTTCCAGCCGCTTCATATCGTTCGCCGATATCCTTCCAAATGACTCCGTCATCTCTGGCAGCTCCGGTCTGCGATTACTGTCTGCATCTGCATCGGTCATATTCTGTACTTCTTTAATGACATCATCCAAATACAGCAACAGTTGGTCCAGGCTGGCAATGCAGGCCCATCTGCCGGCTCTCATATCATGGATTACGCCGGAGATAACGCCGTGATCCCGACGGAGATACAGGTCCATCGATATCAGCGGAACCTTGTTATGTCTCATATGCAACTCTCTCCATGATCATCGCAGGCCCCCGGGAAAACGGGGGCCTGCTTTTCAAGTCTGCCATGCAAGTCATATTACAGTGACCGGATGTTCTTCTTCCTCCGATAGATACTGACCCAGCCGGCGATACCACTAATTGCAAGAACCAGAATAGCCGCCCAACTGACCATAGCGCTAGTATCTCCGGTGCGGACTGCACCGAGAACCTGCGGATCTCTGACAGCGCCGAGTACACCACGGCCGACATCACGGGTTGCACCAAGAACTTCTCCCGGTGTGGTGGGAACGGTCGGCGGGTTGGATGTCTCCCGGCGCGGACGACGTCCGCCGCCGCCCGGGCCGTTACCGCCGCCGCCCGGAGGCGTGGTTGAATTATAGACGTTGGTAAATACTGCCACGTCCGAATCTGCACCATCTCTGGTATAGGCAGATTTCACGATCACCAGATGACCATCCTTTTCCTCTACAACCGTTGTTTTCTTGTAAGGTGTAGTATCGTAAGTATAATTGGTATTATCACCGGCAATTTCCTGTACAGTATACGTGTATGTACCCGCGTGATCAAAATACATCCACCCAAACTCATAGCTGCCAGGACCCGTGACTGTAACTGTCTTTACGCCGTTTGTCGAACCTTCGGGCATCGGATAAGACAGATCATCCGCGGTCATGCGGAAAGTAAACTGATCATTTTCTCCGCTTGTTCCCTGTACGACCTTCTGGATCGGCGGATCTTCCTTGCAAGCTGCATAGATGGTTGCCTTCGGTGCTGCCACCACCTCATAAGAGTTCTTCGCGTCAGGAATTGACATCAGGAAGGGATTAAATTCTGCATGGTCGGAGGATTTTACTATCTGTTCAATCAGGTAAAGGCCAGGCTTAAGTCCGGTAAACTTGACCATACCATTTGCCACATCTAAAGTCTGGAGCGGCTTTTTTGAAGAAGACTTGACCACAGCTGCCAGCTTCTCCGACAGTTCCGGATTCGACGCGTCCAGCTTTGCTGTATCCATGGTCGGGATGGACTGTATCAATTCATCCGTTACGTCTGCGAATACTCCGCCGGTCAGGTCGAAAACATAACCATTGTCGATTTTTACCGTGGCTACCTGATAAATGCTGATCTTACCATCCATCATCCGATGCTCAATGCTATCCGCGTCTTTATAACTCAGATCCAGTTCGATGGAGCAGTCACTTTTATCCACCGGAATATGCGTTATGGCAAATGCAGGTACTGCGCCGGACATCAGCCCGATGGCAGCACTCAGGATTGCAGTACAAAGGAATCGTCCCCATCTTCCTTTTATCCATTTCTTTTCCATCATCTCAAAAATCCTCCTGTATAGTGTTTTACTCACCGGTTTTTCCATGTCTTTTATTTTTCCCGACGTTACGGATAAAGCATATCATCAGGATTACTATCTGCACTCCAAATATCGCAAGAAGTACCACCATAAATATCGGAATCGGCAGCTGCTCCGCCGTCTCTTCCTGTGCTACTGGAGTTTCATTTTCTTCCGCTTCCTGCTTCACTTGGTTTGCTATACGCTTTCCGCGTACCAGAAGTCTGTGGGTATTAATACCATAAGGCGTGCAGGTAAGCAGCGTGCAGTAATCCTTGCCAGGCACAATCTGCAGTTCCTCCATCTCGGTTGGCAGAACAGTAACTATCTGGTCGACCTCATAGGTCATTTCTCTGCCAAGTACGGAGAGGGTGAAACAATCACCTATTACCAGCTTGTCAATATCTGTGAATAATCGCGCCGAGGGAAGCCCTCTGTGCCCGGATACCACACAGTGGGTTCCCGGACCACCCACCGGAAGAGAGGTCTCCGCGATGTGACCAATGGCTACCTGCAGTACTGACTCATCCGTCCCATGATGAATTGGAAGCCGTACCCCTATCTTATCGATGGTGAGGTATCCCATGATGTCGCTTCCATTTAAAGCCAGCAGTTTCTCGTAAGATGCTTTTCGCTCCTCTGACATAAACCATTGATTTGAAAGGTGTTCAAGCTGCCGGTTATATTCTTCAGCCTCCTGAAGCATCTTTTCACTGTTTTTCGGTTCAGCCCTGCTTACTGACTCGATATAAGCATCTACGGCTCTGGATTGATGGTATGAATTCCACCAGTCCGAGAAAGACGGGTAAGCAATAAGTCCCGCGCCGATGAGCATAACCCCTGCCAACAGCAGCGTTACAGCATTTTTTTTAATCCACGTTAACATAGAGTAGTCCCTGTTTATCTAATCATCCGTTTCCCAGAGGATCCTGCTATTCTTCAGGGCCTTCTGGGAAAGGGATGATATATCCCTTTCTGTTCCGCGGAAGCTGCCTTAATTATCAGCTTCCGCGGAATATCCGGAAAGTTCGCTGTGTTATTCGGCTTTCCGATGACGGATTACCATAACGATGCTAGCGCCCAGGACCAGAACAGCTCCCAGCATGTAGAAAATCGTCGTACCAATGCCGCCCGTTGACGGCAGTACAGATCCCGTCTTATTTACTACTACAACCGGAGTTGCAGCGAGTTCCTGTATTGAAACCTCCACAACAGACCCGCCCTCTGTCCTCTGGTCTGTTATATTACCGTCAGCATCCAGGTACGTCGTTGTAGAAGTAGTGGTTTCCCCGGTTTTGACAGCTGTTACAGATACCGGTGCGGTGAGCTTATTGTAACCTCTCGGTGCGGCAGTTTCTGTAATGCTATAAGTACCAGTCTTGAGACCTTTTACAATAAGGAGACCTTTCGCAGGTGTAGTCAGCTCATTGACCAGTCCATCGCCCGCAGTCGTTCCGGCGTAAACATAGGCACCGTCTTCTGCAGCAGTTCCCTGTACATAGAACGGGAGCTGGAAAACTGCATCTGCAAGCGGGCTGCCGCTCTGGTCGACCTTCTTTACAGCAATCGCATAGGTATAAATGGTTTCTGTTGTTTTATATGTATCAGGATCCGGTTCTGTTCCCTTATCTGTCTTGTAAGAAATAGTAACGGTATTCGTGTTTCCTGCCCCGTCAACTGCAGCTGCTGCTGCAACTTTTGCCGTATATGTAAGAATGAGCGTTGCTCCGTTCTTATAGAGACTGGTTCCTGCTTTACCCGGATTATCTGTCCAATTGATTGTAATCTTGTTATTGGTAAACTGCTGCACGTTCAGTGCAGTCTGGTCAGCGGTGGTATCCGTATCGCCATCGTCATCAACCTTGATGCCAGTCACGGTAATATCCGTCAGGGTATTTGCCGCCGGCGTATCGGTAATCGTATAGGTTACAATCTGCTCCGGGTCTTTTCCTTCTTCTTTGATATAATTGGCCGTCGCAAAAGAAACGGTGTAAGTTACAGTCTGTCCAATATACACATCTGTTTCATCCGCACTCTTGGAAAGATTATCTACCGGCGGTGTTGTATTTTTATCAATAACCGCTGCGTTAGGACGTGTAGAATCCACAGTGATCAGACCCTCACCCTGTGTCGTCGTTACAACATAATAGCCATACGGAAGTTTTGTAAACTCCAGAGTAGATCCATCGCTTACTGCATCTTTCGTGACATTTTCGCTTGCCCAGCTTTTAAGAGCATTCTGAAATGTCTCATCGCTGATATCCGCCCCGGTCTTTAAAGAAACATTTCCTGCCGAGTCTTTTTGAAAATAACTCGCAAGACTGCTTGGAATGTCTCCGGTATATGCTATTGATGTGTTCTTTCCGTCAGTACCCGTTGAAACACTGACGGTAGCGTCGAACAGCTTAGAGACTTTGTACGTCTCGCCTTTTGATGCGTTGGTAATGGTAATCTTTGCCGGACCGTTCTGGTCACTTTCCACCGTTTGCGCAAACACGCTGATGTTCATCATCAGCACCATAGCCATAGCTATCGCCACTGCCATAAATCTTCTGATTTTTTTCATGTCTGTTTTCCTTTCAAATCAAACACTAATTCCTCTAATGGCTGAAAAACTTTTACATCTTCGAATCCCTTATGAAATGCTCCTTTTGACAGCTTTCCTTCTCAGGCTGTACATCATTGCGCATATAAGCAGCAATGCCATTCCTGTCAGCCGCAGGGGCCATGTACCACTGCCGCCGGTAAGCGGAAGCTCCACACCTTCGTCATTCGGGACAAGAACCCTGTAGGTATAGACACCGCTCTGTGTTTCTCTGATAACGGTATAAGACGACTCTTCACCATTTTTCCCGGCGGTAACTCCTGTCTGCGAAACAACAATCTTTGTTACCGGATTCGTCGGCATGACATATCCTGCCGGGGAACCAATCTCAACCAGATAATAAGTTCCTGTTTTCAGTACCCCAAGAGGTGCGTGTCCGTAAACAGAAAGCAATGTATTCTTGTTGCCGTTTCGACTGCTGTAGAAACTGCCCTCCATGGAAGTATTTGTGTAGTTTGCATATTTATTATTATTGGATGTTGCCTGCGCATCGTTCCTTTTGCTGGCTTCAACCGGAGAAGACAGGGGTTTTGCATCCGGATTTATATTTCCGTTATTATCGATATAATCTGCTCCATACAGAACAAACTCTGCAGACGGAAGACGCAGCTGCGTATTGTTCGCCGAAACCTTCCGAATAATCACATCGAATTTCGCGAGTATGTTCTTTATTACATATCCTTCCTCTGCATTTCCGGACAGTTCTCCGGAGCCATCCGGATCCGCCGTCACTACGGTAATGGTTGACTGTTTGCTGTCCTCCTTTATCCAAACTTGATAGAGCGTCGAGTTCGCATCATAGTCCCCCGGAACCACGGTCTCTTTCATGTAGTACATACCGCAGGCAACTCCGGTAAGACTCACCTTTCCATCAGCACCTGAAGTTGCTGCTGCCGGTACAGTGAGACTTGTCGTATTTCCCTGGTCATCGACTGACGTCTCTGTTTTTTCTGCGGGATACAGACACTCTTTATCCGTATAAAGGGTGAATGTTGCTCCAGCCAGGGGGGCAAATGCCGCCGGTTCCACACCGGGTGTCTCGCCCTGCTTGGTGAACTCCAGCACACCAGGTTTCAGGTTATTTGTTACAGTAACAGTATATGTTCTGGTTGTTATGCCGGTTTCCTCGTCCGTCTCTTCCTTATATTCAGTTACCTGTTTTTTATTCGCCTCACCGATGTTTTCAGAACTGTAATCGGATACAGGTTCCTCATATACGGCAAATTCTGCACTGGCCGGGATATTGTTATACGTATAGGTCCATATATTGCCATCCTTGACCCAGTCCGTATTGCCGTTTATGTTTGCATCAATACCGGTAACGAGCTCTGTCTTTTCGTTGCGAAATTTCACTCCGTTCGTGCTGACCAGGTGCATCACAATGTTTTCCGGCCGCCCCTGACGAGCATTGCCATTATCATTCCATTCTTTCCGGATAATAACAGCTTCCTGCGGCGGATCCTTCTCCCATCTCACATCGATCCAATGATCTGCCTTCACATTGGAAAATGTGTACTTCAGTACTTTATTCGCATCAATCGTAATTTCGTACGTTACGTTTCTTACCGAGTCCGTAAACTTGCCATCACGGTATACAAATGCCTGTGTCTCCGGCTCCGTGCCGGTCCCGGCTCTGTATCCGATAACAGTACCTGAGGCATCTTTTCGCAGAATATAAGTAATCTCACTCTCTGTACCTTTCTTTGCATACTCATCGCTTTCATCCTTATATGGAACAGTTACGGTTTTCTGACTGTACCCTTCACCATCAACCCAGCCTTCTTCATCCAGCAGATCGCCAATCGGAATAACGGAGCGATTCGCTTCAACCTGCGTAGTATCCCAAATGGTAACCGTTTTTGCGTGATAGAAGGTTTCCGGTGTCATGGTATATGGTACAGTTTTTCCTTTAGGTACAGCGAGTAGTCCCGGACCATAGGTAACTTCATTACCGGAAATATCTGTATCGGTAGTTGTTATGTTCCCGCCCAAACCTGTAGTCGAGATAATCTTGGAATAAGCAGCACCTGAGGTAAGACCAATTCCAATACCATTAGACCCTGTATAGCGTATTGTGTAACCTGCTGAATCAAGTAATGCAAAGAATCCTGTTGCTGCAGTTCCACTTGCCCCCGACCCCGAAGAAGAGTCATTCTTTACGCTTACCATACGATGCATACCATCACGATCTTCAAAATGAAGAAAATTATACGATGGAATGTACACTTTTGATTTTAATCCATTAATACTTACTGCTTCGGAGTAACCTTCAGGTTGTAATGTTACATATGCCTCGTTTGTAATGGACTCAACATTATCACTACCAGTATGTGTATTTGTCTGAGCCTGTTTGCCAAGTGCTTGGCCACCGCCTCGCATGACTTTATACTTGGCGTATACTGGCCAATCAGTAACGACAGTTGTCATTGCCATTTCATTGGCGTCGGTCCAGTACAGTCTTTCCTTCTTGGTATTTGCAAGTTGAATTTTTCCACCTTGAACATCCTGAACTGTAAGTTCCTCCGTAAATCGTACTAAACTAGGTATAGACTTAGATTGCACTGCAATAAAATCACCGCCACCATCTGTAGCTCTCTGCACTTTATAATATATATAATCAGATACACGATCCGGCTGGTCTATATCATTTACTCCAAACAGAAGCGTATAATTCGGAACAACCTCTCCATTTCTCTGGACACTATAATTAAGATCGATACTTGCTCCACCATCAGTCTTCTGGATAACGACACCGGTACCATAGAACAGATTCATCCAACCAGCTGCATTACGTGATTTTAAATTAGTTCCTTTAACAACTAGGTCGGCAGTGGTTCCATCCTGCAGTGTCACAGCATCTGGCCATGTGACAGTAAAATAGTCCCCTTCGTAATGAGTGTCCGCATTTGCTGTTTTCTTCAGCAAGCATTTTACATATCCCCCCTCTTTTTTGAAGGTGTTTGCATTATTCGTCTCGAATATTCCGGAAGATACTGCCATACTTCCTGTGATAGCAGCCGTGCCCAGCGGGAGATTATTTGTGAAGTTATTTACGGTTCCTCCACGCGAAACCCAGTCCGGGTCATAATTGTTGGTATCCGTAGTCCACTGAAGCCACTTAATTGTACCCTGATCCGTAATGACAAAAAGAGAGAAGGATTCTGTCGCGTACGAAGCTTCCAGGTCTTCATTTAATTCCCCATATCCCAGAGGGGTCATCTGGTCATTTTCTTTATGCAGTATGCCGATAGGCTGGCCTTTCGTATACTGTGCTTCGTCCTTGAATTTGATTGTTACATATACCGTCTTTTCCGGCTCGATTTCTTTTTCTTCCGTCCAGAAACCAATGTCGAGCATTGCATAAATCACGGATGTATCGTCGAAATCATAAACCAGCTGTGCATTCTCAGAATATGCATCCGGTGCGGATTCCGGTGTAATCTCAGAAACCCGAAGTTCAGCGTTCTCAGGAATCTTTGCTTCTTCGGTGTATGCTGCTGTAATCTGCCACTTCTCGTTCTCAAAAGTCTTTGTGATGTAGTCGCCTTCCGGAAGAGTATCTACGATAACGATTCCATAGACAGAGAAACTTTCGGCGATAAAGTCAACTCCTGCAAGTCCTTCTTCTCCCAGTTTTTCCTCAACTGCAACCACTTCAGGACTGCTTTCCGCAAAGTGAACCGCATTGACAACATTTCCTTTCTTCATCTCCTGCTCTGCAGTATAGGAGATATGTACTTCAACAGGACAAGCAGGCTCTACCTCTCTGCCATGTCTGTCGAGAATGGAAATATCGAAAAACCGTGCATTCGAAACAGCTGCCGGACTTCCTTCTTCTCCCAGCACCTGCGCTGCCTGATCAATATAATTCTCGTATTTCTTCGAGCCTTCTTCTGTTTCGGAAACTGCCAGCACAGCGTCCTGAGGGATCTCAGCCTCGGGACCATAAGTTACGGTTATCTCATAGGTTTCGCCGCTGGCTGTAATATACTGCGTTGCCAGCGTCTGTGTTCCCACAAAAGCAAACACAGAGAATCCGTCTGTTTCAAATGCTACCGTTTCTTCCGTTGTCTCCGTATTCAGTACTTCCGTCTCTTTCCCAAAGTGAATGACGTCAGCAAGGATCTCCTTATCCTTATCAAGAAGGTTTACCTCTACTTTTACACTGCCGTCCGGCTGCAGCTTCTGTCCATTATAAAGAATGGAAATATCCAGTGCCTTGGAATACAGAACGTCTTCCGGTTCTTTATCCAGTGCTTTTAATGCCTTCTTGAGATACTCTTTCGATTCATTCTCAGGCAGTTCAGTGATCTCTAGCACTGCGCCGTCCGGAATGTTAGTCACATCACGAAGATCAACGGTAACTTCGTAGGTGCTGCCATCTGCACTCAGGTATTCAATCGTGTTGTTTTCCTGAGCTATAATCGTATAAATTGAGAAGCTATCCACAACAAAGTCCGCAACGACCTTGCCGTCTTCTACTTTGATGTCGCCGTTGCCCTTCTCTTCCTGGGTCTCGGTCTTGACGCCGTTGGCATCTACTGCGGAAGAGATGGTCTTGGTGACGGAGTTCTTCTTCACTTCTGCCGGTGCAGCTGCTGCCTTCTTAGCCGGAGCACCCTTCGGAGCGTTATCATTTTCCAGAGGAGTCTCGCCATCGCCAACTTCCATCTTGAACTCGGACTTGCCGGCATTGCTCAGCTGAGCTTCCATAGCTGCCTTGTTAGCTTCCTCGTCGAAGGTGTAGACGTTCTCGTCTTCTTTCTTCTCTACAGTGATCTCGGTCTGCTGGTCCTCGGTTACAGCTACAGTGTTGTTCACTGCTTCTGCTGCATCATCAGAAATCTCAACAACGGTCTTCTTGGTGGTACCTGCTACGGTCTCCAGAGAACCATCATCAAGGTGATGCTGGATGGACATGCTTTCCGGATCGAAGTTCTCGATAGCCTTGGTCTCGATACGTACATTAACGATCTGACCCTGGCACGGCTCGTAATCTTCGTCTGCGACGCCCTTGCGGAAGGAGATATCCACCGCTGCGAAATCAGCGTGGTCGACATTGTTGTTCTGCAGAGTAGCAGCTGCCTGCTTGTACTCCTCAGAGTTCTTATCGATATCTCTTACAGCAAGAGTCATCTTGTCGCCGCGGTGGGTGAATACGCCGCCGTCCTTGGACTTGAACTTCATATCAGCGGTGGTGACTACCATGGCCTTGGTGCCGAGAGCAGTCTCTTCGCTTCTATATATAATGAAGAAGTTCTTCAGGGTTGTGCGGACAACCTTTGCCACCACATCGTCGGTGAGCTCAGCCTCTTCCATCAGATTGGAAGCGGTTGCCATATCGGACTCGGTTGCACGAACCATATTGGAGGTGGACGCCGGAACACCGATGAGGTCAGATACGCTGGCGCCGATCACGCCTGTGGTATCGCCGTGGCTCTTCAGAACCTTGGTCTTGAGAATCTCAAGGTCGCCGAGCTTGACGGTGTAGTTGACATCCTGGTCGGTCGCATTGCTCAGCACGAAGTAGATATGCTCTGAACCGTTCAGCTCATATCCCTCTCCGCCTGCAGCTGCAGCCCCTCCGGCCGGAGCAGCCTCGTCATTCTCTTTAATCAGAGAGAACATGGAGGAAGCAAAGAAGTCTCTTACCGGCTTCTCAGCCACACCGGTTGCTTCCAGATCGCTCGCGGAAGCAACCTCAGCAACAACTGCTGCGGCTTCTCCTTCCTCTGCTGCGGTATAATCTTCCGCAACATCCTCTGCGCCGGCGGAGATATACATCTCCATACCGAGACCGGTGGGAAGTCCCTTCAGGGCCTTCGCCGGAAGTTCCATCTTATAGATGTCGTCTTCCAGCACGACCGGGTTTCCATTGGAACCGGTCTGCGCCATGATCCGATCTGCGATATCGCCTGTTACCGGCTGTGCTTTCTGCATCGCATCCGCTGCCGCCTGCCAGACTTCACGTCCGTCCAGGTTGATGGTGACGTTGCCCTTCGTGCCTACTTCGACACGCTTGGTGGACGCTGCCGCCGTCGGAAGGGATGAGGATACAGACATGGCACCGGCAAGAAGGCTTACCGACAGTGCTACTGCCATTCCTCGTTTAATCATTTCCCAACTTTTTCCAAACATCTTCGCACCCCGTTTTCTTAAAATATATTTGCGTTTTCTGCGTTGATGGAATGTCCTTTATTATTCAAGACAAGTTTCGATGCCCTACAACTATACAGACAGCAAAAAAACCTGTCGGTCACAAAAAATAAAAAATATATTGTAAATAATTTTGTAAGGAGAATTACGCATAGTGGCACCTATACCTACTGCCACTTATTAGTTATTATCGCACCTCTCATGCACTTTAGGCAACCATTTTTTAAGATTTTCTGATGACTTTTGTGCAATATTTCACTCATCTTTGTCAATTGCTCTATCACAATTCAGCAGGATATTCACTACAAAAATGTGGTCATCTGTTTTTACTTCCATAAAGCCATTGTGCCGCTCGACGGTATTGGCCACGGATTCAAGGCCTACGCCGTGTCCTTTCCTGCTTGTCTTCGGCAGTCCGTTGTTTTTCAGCTGGATGGTTCCCTCATAGGGATTCTCCACCGTAATACCCAGGAAGTTCTCCGAGGGTATCCCGGTGACCACCTTGAACTTCCGCTGTTCCGGCGGAAGAGATGATACGGCAGCGAGCGCATTTTCCACAAGGTTTCCGAGAAGGGGACAGTACTCTGCCTCTTCCATGGGAAGTTCTTCCGGAAGATTGATCTTCCATATTATCTGTGTCTGACTCTTCTCCGCCTGCTCCGCATAGTAGGAAGCTATCGCGTCCACGGCGATGTTCTTCGAATACCGTTTCACCGCCTCGACGCTTTCCGCCAGCGGTGCAATGTATTCCCGGAGTTCTTCGACGTCGCCTTCCTGTGCCAGCTGGCTGATGACCCGCAGATGCTGCCGGAAGTCATGCCGGATGGTCCTTGTGTCATCGATGAGCTTGCGCAGCGCATCGTATCGCCTCCGCTCTACCTTGAAGAAGGTGTTCTGTCTTGCCAGCGTCCCACTTTCCGTCAGCAGAATGAAGGTCTGCCAGAATACGTGGTACAGTACGAACATGACAATCGGAATGAGCGCCAGCATCACCAGGGTAATCTCCCGGACTCTTCCGCTCATGACCAGGTCCAGATCCATGGGTTCTGCCCAGAACAGAATGCTGGTCATTATCACCGGAATCATCGGGAGCCACTGCCACATGCCCTCGAGACGTTCGTCTCTCAGGATCCGCGGCATCTTGACCCGCAGCGTGCGGCTGAATGCAATGCCCAGCAGAATGTTCAGCAGAAACGATATCAGTCCCGCCCGGAATGAAAAGGCCAGTTCGTAGGGTTCTTTCAGTTCCATCGGTGCCGTGAGATATCCTGTATAGGCGGCGGCAAATGCACTAATCATCGCCGCGTTTGCGAAGCAGAACATCTTCTGCCCGAAACCCACTGTCACGAGTCTGCAGTACACTGCAAACAGAACCGCCATGCCGGGAACCAGTACCGTATTGGTTGTGAGCCCGTATCTCATGCAGACCCATGAACCGGTGACGGCAAATACAATGAGCAGTGTTCCCGTCAGCAGATCGGTCTTTCTGTCGCTGTAGCGGAGTTTGTCTTCTACCGGCAGGAATGCAAAAAAACCGGCAGGCAGCAGCACGGCAAATTCCAGGAGATGCTGGAGAAAGTGCCGCAATTCCTCACTCATAGGCCTTCCCCCCGCTGCTGCATTCTCGCCAGCTGATACTGGGAGAATTCACGGATAATCTGGGAACGCCCCCTCACGCGCATGGCATACTGGGTACCATTCTTCATATAGAAGACTTCGCTGTCCATGGAAGCCACCTGGTCCATGTTGATAATGATGCCCCGGTTGCAGTTCAAGAACCGCCCGTCTTTCATGAGCTCCGCTTCCACCTCGCCGAAGGTGTTGTTGCTGAGTATCTTCGGCCCGTCTCTGGTAACGATTTCCACGGAATGGCCGTTGGAGACCGCAGCGCTGATGTTTCGCACCGGCAGGACGTACCTGGCTCGCGGCGCGCGGATCTCGATGGTTTTCTCCTCCGCGGTGAGAACTCTCTTTGCTTCGGCAAGAACTGCATCCAATCTTTCCTTATTATAAGGTTTCAGGATGTAGTCGAAGGGATGCACCGGAAAGGCGTCAAAGGCATATTCTTCGGAGCTGGTCAGGAATATGATAAGCACCCGGGTATCCATCGCCCGTATTCTTTTGGCCGCCTCAATCCCGTTCAGGTCATCCATGCAGATGTCCATGAAGATGATATGATATTCCCCCGGCTCAAACTGGGAAAGCAGTTCCTGAGCATCCGAAAAACACCGGACAGTGCCCAGTGTTCCGTCTTCCGCTGCAAGCCAGCTCTGTATATCCTGGTCGAGCCGTTGCCGGTCAATCGCCAGATCGTCTACTATTGCGATCTGAAGCTTCATACTCCCACTTCCCCGAATACTTATTTCAGGGCATAAATTTCCCCTATAGCACCTTTATAACCTGTTTCTGACAGATATGTCAATAGACCGGAAGGCGCGCAGATTCTACTGTCTGTAGACATTCTGCGGCATTTATCTGTATATTGTGGTAATCTTCACATTAAACAATACATCTTGTTGTTCTTTTTGTGATTAAGATTTTCTTACGCTTTTTGAAATTATGTTTCACAAAATTATTGTATTTTCGTCAAAACAGGACTAAAATATCTATAAACATGTTGATCGAGGGAGGTTTTTTTCCATGAAAAAGTTTTCAGCTAAAGTTGCACTTTCGATTGCACTTGCCGTAGGTCTGACCGCATCTCTGTCCGGACTTGCATTTGCCAAGACGAACTATTATCGTCCCTATGACGGCGTTGAAGGCGAAGGTTCTTATACTCGTCCCTACGATGGTGTCGAGTCTGACGGCACCTATCAGCGTCCCTATGATGGCGTAGAGTC
>OCVV011315804.1_pt1 | contig 19057 bp, 19 predicted proteins | sample 1539721 | NCBI WGS metagenome assembly OCVV01 (sample SAMN02144230, study PRJEB22623) | gut metagenome | biome: sheep rumen | host: Ovis aries | place: New Zealand
AGAATTGCATCTGAAATATTAAAAAAAGAAAGCTTTTTAAGTTGCAGTAGAATTTACTTCTACACTGGAATTTGCTTTTTCAATTCACGAATTGAAGAAAGACTTTTTTCGACTCATTTTTCGACTTTTTTTCGCAAATCGAATCAGTTATACTTGTTACAGTTAACAGGAGGTTTTATATGAATAAAAAAGAAGTACTTGAAATCAGAAAATTATTTAAGCCCGACGACTGCCGGGTTGACCGGATCTGCGGCTGCTATGTGGACGGTCACAAGAATAAGATCTCGGAGATGAAGGAGGCCTTTCTCTCTCTTCCCGAGGAAGAGATCCACAAATATACCGATATCTTCAAAAAGACTCTCTCGGGACAGGTCGGGAAAAATCTTCTGAACCTCGAATTTCCGCTCAGTGAAGAGGCGGAGGGCGGCCATCAGAAGGACCTGTTGGCTCTCAGAGACAGCCGGCTGGAGGATGACGAGCTGATCTCCGCCTTTTACGACAAAATCATCAGCTCCTATCTCTACGCAGAGAACTATCTCATCCTTCTGATCCACGGAAATTACGATGTTCCAGGTCACGGAACAGATCATGAAGAGATGTTCGATGCCTCGGACTACGTATATTCCTTTATCATGTGCAGCATCTGCCCGGTGTCTCTGTCAAAGCCCGGCCTGGTGTTCGATGCTCCCACGAATTCCTTCATCGACAAGACACAGGACTGGATGGTTCAGATGCCCGAGACAGGCTTCCTCTTCCCTGCCTTTAATGACCGCAACACCGACATCCACTCCATCCTCTACTATTCAAAAAACGCAGAGCTTCTACATCCCGAGATTCCGGACGATATCCTCGGGTGCAGTCTTCCGATGACGGCCGGTGACCAGAAAGAAACCTTTGATCAGATCATTGAGGACACCTTCAGCGATCACTGTGATTTTGAGGTGGCAAAAACGGTACACCGGAATCTGAATGCGCTTCTGGAGGGAAAAAAAGACGATCCGGAGCCGACGCCTCTCGACAAGAACGAAATCCGTCACTTCCTTGAGAGCTGCGGAGCCGAGCAGGAGCAGATCGAACATTTCGAGGAAACCTACGATGACGATCCGTCCGGGGATAAGCACATCCTAGCCTCCAACATCGCTACTCCCGGCAAGTTCGAGGTGAAATCCGATGATGTGAAGATCTCCATTGATTCCTCCAGAGCAGATTTGATCGAGACCCGGATGATCGACGGCATCGAATATATTCTGATTCCGGTTACCGACAACGTTGAAGTCAATGGTATACGGATCAGCTCCGGACATGCCTCCGACTCCCAAAGCGATTCCTGATCCTGCATGCCCGGGGATTCCGGCAATCCCCGGACACGTGCCGCTGCGGGCATGATGAGCATCCTTTGCCGGAGATCGTATACAGAAAGTCCTCTTTGACGACTTACTCGTAAATATTCTTCGTCGTAAGGACACTGCCTCTGCACGCGATTATGGGATTAACCACCACGCTGCCGTACTGTTTGCCCGGGAGAGCCCGGTTACTTCGCAGAACCCGAATGCTCCTTCACCAGCATCAGCCCCGTGTAGGTTACCGTATCCTTCCCATAGTAATAACCAAGGTTGTTGTCCTTGCACACCTGGCTCACCAGAAGGCCATAGGCCTCCATGGATGAATGCGCTTTCTCCGGGAAGCGGCATGGAGAATCCGGATACGAGCATTTGCGGCAGATTCTGCATCCTCCGCTAGACAGCGCCAGCACGTCAACATTCTTCTCTCTCAGCCTCTGAAGAAAATCCGAGAAACGTTCCTTCTGGGTCTTCTCTCCCTCCATCATACCCTCATAATCCATGGAATCTTCCAGCATCTGTGTTGTCTGAACCAGAACGCCCCAATCATACTCCATCATCCTCGCCTGACACTCTTCAATCGTCCCGCAGGCAGGCGGGCAGGTCCAGCTATGTCCATATGCATTGCATTTATCCGCCGCGCACATGTCACGCACTTCCTTCATGGTATGCCAGGTTGTTCTGTCCGCCAGCGCCATGTGCGAAAACCCGGCATCCTCCGCCATCTTCAGCACTTCCCTCTGAAGAGTATCTCTTATACTATCCGCTTTGCTGTTTTCCTGAACAAATTCTCTTTTTTCCTGTCCGCTGCTCTCCATCACAATTACCTCCTCGCATCAATCACATAACAGGCATCACCAGATCGCACCCGATGGTCTCAACTTCTTATACAATCAATCCCAGCGCCCTCTACATTTCCATCATATAATAACCCGTCCCGGTGCCCTTTACGCTTTCATCATAAGATCAGCCCCAGTTTCTGAAAGGCATGCATCAGTCCGTCTTCATCTACCGGATCTGTGACGAGATCCGCCGTCTTTTTGAGCGCAGGCAGAGCGTTTCCCATCGCCACTCCCACATGCGCATAATCCAGCATCTCAAAATCGTTCGGTCCGTCACCGAAAGCGATGGTATCTTCTCTCCGGCCCCCGTTCGCGTCAAGATACCGCTGCATGCCGAAGGCCTTGTCATATCCGTTCATCGTGATTTCGCCGTCCACCGTATCTCCGAGCTTGAAGCTCGTCTCCACAACAGTGAAATATTTGCCGAGGTCCTCCTGCATCTGCCGGATCGGCCGACCCGCACCGTAGAAAACGAATTTATTCACCTCGGGGCTATCCTTCGGCGCATCGGTAAAGGTAATTCTGCCGAGCAGCCTTGATTTTTCTTCCAGGGTCTCCTCCGTTCCGCCGAACAGCTGCAGGACCTCTTCCCTTCTGTCCCGCGGACAATAAATCCCGGAATCTCCCTGGAGAAAATAAAGACTTCCGATCTCATCCAGATAGTCCAGAAGCATGCTCGTTTTCTCATGTTCCACATACCTGCGGAAAACGACCTCTCCCCGGCTGCGTACCACGGTTCCCGCACCGCTGACAATACCTTGAAACAGATCTCCCTCCCGGATCCACGCGTAAATCTGCGCGTATGTCCTTCCCGAGCAGATCACCATATCATGTCCACGCTCTGCTGCCTCCCGGAGGGCATATTCCGCCGATTCCGGAAGCTCTCCCCGAAAATTTGTAAGCGTTCCGTCAATGTCCAGAAACACCGTTTTCTTGTCCAACTTCTTCACCAATCCTTATATTCTCATAACTCATTCAGTACCCCCTGAATACCCTTTTCTCTGAAGAGCTTTTTATAGTACGCAAGCTCATCATTGATAATCTGATCGATAGCCCGCATGCTCAGGAGCTCCACCGGTGCCTTATCGTCGGTGAGCAGAAGGTCTCCACTCCGGTATTGTCTGAGATTTCCGCAAACCTTTTTCAGCAGCGCCTTCAGATCCGGATCTCCAATCCTGTCCAGACGATCATTGAGGGTATCCGCATCCAGATCCTCATTCAGTGCAAAAAGCTCACGGTTTGTGTATCCCTTCACATCGACCGTATACACAGAAGGAAATACCGTGGAAATTGTGTCCGAAAGATAGCTGTTGATGGATTTTTCGCCCGATGCACGCATATTCATGTTCACGACCATCACTCCGTTCGGTTTCAAATGTTCCTTTACCATGTTGAAAAATTCCACGGACGACATCTGAAAAGGCACTGAAATATCCTGGTAGGCGTCCACCATGATTACATCATAGGTGTGCCGGTCCGCCTCCAGATACGCCCGCCCGTCGTAGGTAGCGACCTTTACGGAATCCGGCATGTCAAAATACCTGTCGGCAAGATCTGTGATTTTCTGATCGATCTCCACTCCCTGAATCTTCGCGTCCGGGAAGTAATTTGCGCACTCCTTTGCGTAAGTCCCTGATCCGTTTCCAAGGATCAGAATATCGCAGGCATCGCCCGCGTCCGACTGTGCCATCACAGGCGCAGCCATTGCATAATCGTAATACATTCCGGTCAGCGAGCCGTCCTTTCTGCTGATCGACTGAATGCCGAAAAGGACGTTGGTTGAGAGGATTACGGTATCCTTGTCCTCCTGAACCTGCAGATAGTTGTAGATGGATTCGCCTTCGTAAGCCAGAGAATTGTTCCAGAACGCAAAATGTCCGGAATGGCCGAAGACACTGCACACCACAAACAAGATCACCGATACCAGACAACGGATTTTTCCGGTATTGGCGCTGATGAAATAGATCATGGCAAGTGCCAGAAGAATACCCGAGAAAATCAGGAATGTCACCGAGGTTCCAAGCGTCGGAATTGTGATGAAGGTCGGCGTGAAGGTGCCGATGATGCTGCCCACGGTATTCGCGGCGCCGAGCCTTCCCACGGTGCTTCCGCTGTCATCCAGACTCCGGACCGCATATTTGGTAAGAGACGGCGTCACAGTACCGAGCAGAAAGCAGGGAAATACGAAAATGACCATACACGCGAGAAAGCCCGCAGCAATCAGAAGATTGCTGCTGATCGTGACGATCAGAATGCCTGTGATCAGAAGAATAATGTATTTGCCAAGTACCGGTATGGCTGCCGTCCATACCGCGGCGATCAGCAGCCGGCGATAAAGCCTGTCAGGATCCGGATTTTTGTCAGCGCTTCTGCCCCCGTAGATATTGCCCAGAGCCATTGCGATCATGATCGTGGAAATGATGATGGTCCAGACGATCTGTGAGGACGAAAAATAAGGAGCCAGAAGACGGCTAGCTCCAAGCTCCACGGCCATGACAGCCATGCCCGCGAAAAATTCTGTCAGGTAAAGATATGCTTTGTTCTTGAGGATTTTTCTTTCTTTCATGTCGATCTGTTTTCCATATCTGAATCATCTGTATTTATTTCATCTGAAAATTTTACAGAAATCCGCCTGCGGCGTGAACAAGTATCTCAGTATCCCTTCGAGTGTTCTTGTCCGGATGTATCTGCTCTTGATGTATCTTCTCTTGACGTGTCTGTTGCTGATGCATCCGCTTTTCTTGAAAGAACTGCTTTTTTTCTGATCTCCTCACTGAATGTCCGGTGCTTATTCTCATGCATGATCCACCGGATGATTACATCGTAGCTCTCCGGACGGTGAGGGAAATTGCAGTCGGTGCAGTCCTTGATGATTTCATTGTTCCCGCGGCTGACAAAGGCAGGATTCCCCGGACATTTCTCACTGAGATAGAAGGGACAGTAGCAGAACATGCAGTTGAAGTTCTCAAGCCCCTTATGACACGGAAAGTACTGGCAATCCCGATTTTCAAAAAAACGATAGGAATTTTTCATTTAAATCTTTCTCCTTCATCTTCCTCTGTATATTCAGCATTCTTCTCAGCGACAATTCTGCCGCGAACTGCATACAGAATTCTTCTCAGCAATACTCCTGCCGCAGATTGCATACAGAGTTCTTTTTCATGATATTCCAGCTCTGGAAAAATGTAAAGCAGATCAGCCACGAACCGTGCAGGAGGCACAACCACAGAACACATCCGTGGAACACCGCCCTGAAATACAGCAATATAACACAGCCCCAGAACACAACTACGAAAGCTCATACAAAAAAGAAGCCGCAGGGTAATCGGCGACCGGCCGTCCCCAGGCTTCTGTTCTTTATCACGATCGTATCTTGTTCTTTGTCACGCTTTGTATCACGGTCTGCCGCCATGAACCGCCGTGACTCATCCAATTCTGATGTAAGACCCGCGCCTATGCCTTCGGCTTCTCTTTCACAAGCTTGAATCTGTTTTGGAGAAGCTGATCGACCGCATCCGCGTCCTTCCCCAGAGCAATGGAAAATTCACTGCAGACAATCGCTTCTGCTTCTCTGAGATACTTCTCATCCACCGTCGTGAATTTCCTGCCCTGCTCCAGTCTCTTCTTCCGCTTTACAAACAATGTCTTGATCATGCTGATACAGTCTCTGACATTGTTGTTGCGGATAATATCCTTGTACTGTTCTTCGCGGAACTTTTCACTCTCAACCTCGAGGAATTCGATCTCGGGGATTTCATCGATGATTGCCTCCGCGGACTGGCGATCCAGTATTTCACGCATCGCCACCTTATCATTGTCTACCGGGGAATAAATCGTACTCTTGTCTGAATTAACCGGTCGTAAAACGTAATACTTACGTTTTCTGTCGCAGCCCGGCATGTGTAGCCGAGTCACATCCATTACGAGGCATGGTCCATTTGATCCATAAACTACATAGTCACCTTTCTGATACATTTTTTGCCTCTTTTCTATATGTGCTTTACCTTTAGCTGCTGAAAAAAATTCACCCATTCGTCATCAATTATGAGTATATTATAGCAAAAATCCCAGACTTTTTCCATGTTGTTTTCTAACCGTATTGTTTTCTGCCTGTGATATAATAGGATTCGGTGAGGAATGCACAATGATAAAAGTAAAAGAACAGATTCTGAGAGAGCTGCAGCAGAATATAGGAGTACCGGTTTCCGGGCAGGATCTTGCGGACCGGTACGGTGTCTCCAGAAATGCCATCTGGAAGGCCGTCAATTCATTAAAAAGCGAAGGATACCCCATCCTCTCTGACCGGAAGAGAGGCTATTATCTGAGGGAATCCTCTGACATTGTTTCCGAGGACAGCATCCGTTCCGAGCTTCCGGATGACATGTTTCTCGCGGATGGTTCCTGCCGTATCAGGATCTGTCTCTTCCGGGAAATCGATTCCACGAATCTGGAGGCGCAGCGCATGATCGCAGATGGCTTTTCAGGCGCCGCCCTTATCATCGGTGAACGGCAGACACAGGGACGCGGACACAACGGATCCGGCTTCTACTCTCCGGCTTCTACCGGGCTCTATATGACGCTTCTTCTCCCTTTGAACCTCATTCTGACGAAGTTTCAGCTGGTAAGCCGCGCCGCCGCTGTCGCGGCTGTCGAAGCCGTGAGGGAACTGACCGGCCGGTCTCTTCAGATCCGCAAGGTAAATGATCTCTATGACGGATCTCACAAGATAGGCGGGATCCTCTGTGAAGCGACCAGCACTGATCTGGAATCCGGAAAACTTCAGGAGGTATGCATCGGCATCGGTCTAAACCTCACAACCTCGATTTTCCCGGAAAAAACGCCTGTGCCTTACGCTTCAATCGGAGGCGGCTGTACGCGCAGTCAGCTGGCCGCAAACATCACCGCAAGGCTGATGCACACGGATTTCGAACACCCGGATGGTTTTCTGCAGAAATACAAGGAATACCGCCTGAGCGAAGAGGGCAATCCGGAATGATAACGAGATAAAACACGTTGCGCGAGTTTTATCTCGCTATCGCGACGCTCGCCGCACACGAATACTTCGCATTCGGCTGCGGCTCACTGTTCGCGTAAATTAAAGCCGCACCGTTCCGGAGAACGATGCGGCGATGTTTTTTCTTCAAATCTCAACTTTGCTTTCCAGCGTGAAGGAGAAGGCCACGCCATTCTTGTAGTTGGTGGCCCAGCATTTCTGCTGATGCGCATCCATGATCGCCTTCACGATGGACAGACCTATTCCGCTGCCGCCGTAGGCTCTGGTTCTTGCCTTATCCACCTTATAGAACTTCTCCCAAATTTTGTCGAGCGACTCCTCAGGTATCGGCTTCCCGCTGTTGAACACCGTGGTTGTAACGATCCCGTCCTTCTCGGTGCAGGAGATTTCTATTCTGTCGTCACCCTCCAGATGATTCAGCGCGTTGGTCAGATAGTTGGTAATCACTTCCTCGATCTTGAACTCATCACCCCAGACATAAATCGGAGCCTTCGCGTTCAGGATAATCCGCGCCTTCTTCTGCTCGATCATCAGCTTCTCATGCGCCACGGCTCCGTTTATCAGCTCGACGAGCTCAAACCGCTCCATGCTGAGCTGGTCATTGCCGTTCTCCAGCTGGTTCAGTGTCAGAAGCTGGCGCACCATATGGTTCATCTTCTTGGATTCGTCGATGATGACATCGCAGTAGAAATCCCGGCTCTCCGGATCGTCATTGACATTATCCTTCAGTCCTTCCGCATATCCCTGAATCAGCGCGATCGGCGTCTTCAGTTCATGGGACACATTTCCCAGGAATTCCTTCCGCATCTCATCGATCTGAATTTTTTCCGCGATATCTCTCTCCAGTCTGGCATTTGCGCTCTTCAGATCGCTGACCGCTGTCTCGAGTTTATCCGACATCACGTTGAAGTTTTTCCCCAGCTCTCCGATCTCATCTTCTCCGCCGCTGGTATAATGTGCGTCAAAATCAAGATCCGCCATTCGCTTGGACAGGCTGTTCAACTCCAGGATCGGCTCTACAATCCGCTTTGTGACAAACCAGATGCTGATCGCGCCGATGACAATTGCCAGGAAGCCAAGGTACAGATAATAGCGGACAGAGATCTGCGCGGCCTCGGCGATGCTCTGCGCCGGAGTCAGCACCAGATAGTAGTCGCCGTTTTCCAGCGTTCCATACAGCTCCAGATACTCAATGCCGGCAAAACGGTCCTGAATCCGGATGACCGAATACTTCTCTGTCTCCTTTACCTTCGCGTAATTCCCCTCTTCCTTCCCCATGATCACGCCGAAAAGGCGTCCCGACATGGTCGAGGAATTCCTTGAATTGGTATCCAGAACACGCGAAATATTCGCGTCGGTGATTCCGTACGTCAGATTGTTGATATTGGCGAATTTATTAAAGGATTCCGGCATGGTGTCGCTGTCCGCCTCATTCGCCATGTTGTAGCTGTCCACCAGCTTATTCATCTTGACGCGCATATAATAGCCGTCAACAAAAAAATACTCGAACACACCGATCATCGCTATGAACATAGCCATGATCAGGATAAAAGTCAGGGCGATCCTCTTCCTCAGTGATTTCTTCATTTATTCGTTATCCACTTCAAACTTGTATCCCATTCCCCAGATGGTCTTAATATAGTTGCCCTTGCTCCCCATCTTGCTCCTCAGCTTCTTCACATGCGTATCAATCGTCCGCGCGTCGCCGAAATAATCATAGTTCCACACATTGTTCAGAATCTTCTCCCGGGACAGCGCAATTCCCTGATTCTCGAGAAAATATGTGAGCAGCTCAAATTCCTTGAAGCTCAGCTCGATGGGCTGTCCGTTCACAGAAGCCTGGTGGGCAGATTTGTTGATCTCGATTCCGCCCGCCTCCAGAATATCGTTCTGGTTCATCTTATTCGTTCTGCGGAGGATCGCCTCGACCCTCGCCACCAGAATCTTCGGGCTGAAGGGCTTGGAGATATACTCGTCAACCCCGAGATCAAAGCCCAGAAGCTCGTCTCTCTCATCGCCTCTCGCTGTCAGCATGATGATCGGTACCTTTGATTCCTTCCTGATCTCGCGGCAGACCTGCCATCCGTCCATCTTCGGCATCATGACATCCAGCAGGATCAGCGCAATATCCTTATCCTCATAAAATTTGCTCAGAGCCTCTTCCCCGTCTGCAGCCTCAATGACATTAAAATTATCTTTTACAAGGAAATCTCTGACCAGCTTTCTCATCCTCGCTTCATCATCAACTACCATTACCTTTAGTTTATCCATATCCCATTTCTCCTTATCTGATGCAATTCAGGGATGACCTTCTCATGCAATGCAGCGCATTATTCCGCCACTTATTATCTGATCAAATATAACACAACCGGTGCCCGCAATGCATGTCATTCTTTTTTGAAACAAACACCTGCTTCTGATCAGCTGTTCTGTGCTTATAGTACACATCCGATTTTATTATAGGGAGACATTGTGTAAAAACTGTGATAAGTCGCAGAGCAAATGATTGTCTCCATTCAGCCTGTATATTTCCGGAACATTCTGAAGTCCTTCCGCGCCTGCCAGCCGATCTTTATTATTTTCTTTACGTTTATGGAATTCTTTCCTCCCTGACGCGCTTTGAACGTAATCGGAATGAACATCACCCTTTTGTGAAAGCAGACGCCAAAGGTTGTCAGCATAACATTCGGAAGATTGTAGTTCTCAGGCATCATCGGAAGAAATTCCTCAAGATAAGCTCTTCTCATAAGACGGAACGGCGCATTCGAATCCGGAACAGACACCCTGAAATAATGCTTCAGAATCCGGCAGAGCACCTTCTCAACAAATGCCCGGTTTTTCCCGTCTCCGCGCTTTGTGCGGTTCCCGAAGATGGCATCGAAAGATTCCCGCTGCTCCCAGAATGCTTCGAATTCTGCAGGATCTGTCTGCCTGTCCGAATCCGTCTGGAAGATATAATCCGCTTTCTGATTAACCGCGTACCTGTACGCAAATAAAACAGCCGATCCATGTCCGCCGTTCGGCTTCGTCAGAGGCTGCAGAAGAGGCAGGTCCGCGGAAAGCTCCTGCAGAATCTCATAGGTATCGTCCCGACTCCCGTCATTTACGACCACCAGTCGTGATTTTTGCCCCGCGCTGTGTCTCTCTACAACCGGGTACCAGTCACTGACCAGCTGTCTGATATTTTCTGACTCATTGTACGCCGGCACAACAATAAAAAGTACGTCATCCATCTTCTTTCTCCCCATCCGTGTGAAGTCTCACACAGCCAAAGCCGCAAGAATGCCGCGGCATGATATTCAAAACAGCCTCCGGGATTCCGGCCTGCATCAATGTTCTTTCCTTCAAAATCAGCCGGCACACTCCCAGTCATTACCGATAATCAGTTATAGCATAACGGAATCCGGCGGTCCTATCAATACCTGAATCTTCCCACGGGCCGGAGTTCCGCCCCATTGCCACGGATCCGGTCGTTTGCATTTTTTATGGAATCCTGTATACTGAATTACGCGAATTACGAGAAAAGCATGGCTGTCCAACACCAGCCCGCTTTAAGTATTCTGTAGCGCGGACAGAGCCCGCCCATGAACTGTGAGCGTACGGGATTTCGCGAGGTCACCTTTAAGTATTCTGTGGCGCGGACAGAGCCCGGACCGCTGTTGTTCTTTGTTTTGTCCGGTATTTATCCTTCATTCATTACATTCTTCTTGTTTTCGGAGCAGTCCTTATGAACGACATCAAAAATTCTCACAGCGCTATCCGTTCCGCTTTTCCTCATACCATACCGGTAATGGCGGGCTATATCTTTCTCGGGATCACCTACGGCATTCTCATGCGGACATCTGGCTTTCCCTGGTGGTATCCGACTCTGACGGCGCTGATTGTCTATACCGGGTCTATGGAGTTCCTTCTGGTCTCCATGCTTCTATCTGCCTTCCATCCCCTGTCCGTCTTTGTCACGGCAATCATGGTCGGTGCCCGCCACCTGTTCTACGGAATCTCCCTTCTCAAAACTTACCGGAACGTCGGCTGGAAAAAGTTTTATCTCATTTACACCACCAGCGATGAAACCTTTTCCGTCATCTATACCACTCCTGCTCCGGAAGGCATAGACCGCGGCAGCTTCTATTTCTGGATTTCATTTCTGGATCAGATGTACTGGACACTTGGGACGACTCTGGGAGGCCTTCTGGGAGGTCTCATTACCTTTGATGTCGAAGGTCTTGATTTTGTCATGACTGCCATGTTTGTTGTGATTCTGATGAATCAGTGGATGAAGGACGGCACGCGTATGAAAACCCTGATAAAGGATCATATTCCCGAGCTGATCGGCATTCTCGGCTCCGTGGTGTCCCTGATCATCTTTGGCGCGGATCATTTCATCATTCCCGCCATGATGCTCATACTGGCACTTCTCATGAGCTTCCGCAGATTTCTGGATCCGTCCGGTGCTCCTGCTGAACTGCAAAAAACAGCGACACGTACAGACACAGGCACAGACACAGCAACGACAAGTATAGAAGCATCAGACACAAGCAAAGACACAGTAAAGACAGGAATAGTCACAGCAGGCACAAGTACAGACACAGCAAAGACAGGAATAGTCACGAAGGAGGAACGCCATGACTGAAATGCCGCTATACCAGCAGTTCATAACCATCGGAGCTGCCGTTCTCGGCACCGTCCTGACCCGGTTTCTTCCATATATCCTGTTCCCGGAAGGGAAAAAAATCCCCCGGGTCATCAACTACCTCGGCAAGGTGCTGGCGCCTGCCGTCTTCGGCCTTCTGGTCATCTACTGCCTGCGGAATGTGAATTTCGCCGGCGCGCGCCACGGGCTCCCGGAGCTCATATCCATCGCTGTAGTCATAGCGCTCTTTGTCTGGAAGAGAGGAATGATTCTCCCTATGGCAGGCGGAACCATCTGCTATATGCTCCTGGTACATTTTGTTTTCTGACCGTGATTCTGACAGCGCAGTAAAATGTACACGGCCAGTGCAGCGTAGTAAAATGGATACGGCCAGCGCAGCGTTATGAAATGAACACAGGTAAACGAGATAAAACACGCTGCGCGAGTTTTATCTCGCTATTGCGACGCTCGCCGCACACGAATACTTCGCATTCGACTGCGGCTCACTGTTCGCGTAAAAAAAACAGCTCCGCAAATTCTCTAAAGAAAATGCGAAGCTCTTCAAGAATATGCGAAGCTCTTTCGTACGGAGCAGACGAAAGAATAAAGCCCATAATGATCTAACAATTTGCAAACAAACAGAAACAAAAAATCCCGGAAACCCTTGTAATTAAAGGATCTCCGGGATTTTTTCAAGTGGACCAGGCGGGAATCGAACCCGCGTCCGAAAACCTCTCTGTCCGGCTTCTTCCATCACAGTCAGTCTATTGACATTCCCTCTGCCGTATGCCGCCTGACAGGCTTACGGTTTCAGTAGCTTCATAAAATCCGCCATACCTCAAAGCTTTGGCATGACAGTTCCCCGTCTTGGATAATGCCGGAACAGAAAGGCACGGGAACCCTTCTGTCCGACAGCTGCTTTAATTAAGCAGCAAGCGCGTAACTATCGTTATCAGCGTTTAAATTTAATTGTCATGTTTTTACGTGGTCACGGCTTCCACGGATGGCTTCCCGAACTTCAAAATCCCCGTCGAAACCAGTACTAGCCCGTATAATAATCATACAGCTAATAACGGAACCGCCTTCCGACACGGAAAGCGTCCCTCTGGTATATGATTCAGTATTTTTTAAGATACCACAGCTTATTGCCGATGTCAACGGGTCCGCCTGGCAGACAGCGTTTTCTCAATCGCAAAACTAAATTCCATCTCGGGGGTGGAATTTAGTTTTGCAATTGAGATTTATCCTGCAAATAGTATAAGGTATCTTGACAGCACGGCTATCCATGATAGAATCATCAACGGCGCACGATCTGACTTTTTCATTTCTCTGTGCCGCTGTACTTACGACGGTTACGGCCATTCTGTGCCCGCAGATCATCCAGGTTCTGCACACGCCGGAAGGCATCTGCCATGACGCGGATCAGTATCTGCTCGTAATTTTTCTCGGCCTGCCTTTTACATTCTTCTATAATATGCAGTCATCGCTTCTCCGCGCAGTAGGAAACAGCCGGGAATCGTTTCTGTTTCTTGTTTTTGCGCTTGGGACGCTCCGGATTCTTGGATTTACAACCATCTGCTGGACCCATCAGGCAGCATGGATCACCGCCGGCCTGTACGTTTTTCTCATGTTCCGGACAATTATCCGGAAGACATCTTCCTGACCGTCAGCCCCGCCTGTAATCGGGTCGTTCTGATGTGTCCTTTTCGCGCGGACAGCCTGCTGCAGCGCCAACTTTGGCGCTACGTCCGCGGCCGGGGTGTTCCGCTATAATTTTCCCGAAAAATATCTGATGTGTCCGGATCTGTCACAGATTCCGGATCTTGAACTCGCGCTCCGTCTCGCGGCGCATGTCCTTCTTCGCGATATCCGCCCGCTTGTCATAGAGCTTCTTGCCTCGCGCAAGTCCGATCTCGACCTTGATTCTGGAATTTCTGAAATAGACCTGCAGCGGAACAATGGTGAAGCCCTTCTGGGCTGATTTCTGCTGAAGTTTCAGAATCTCATTTTTGTGCATGAGAAGCTTCTTGACGCGGAGCGGATCGCGGTTAAAAATATTACCCTTTTCATAAGGGCTGATATGCATTCCGTAGATAAAAATCTCTCCGTCCTTGATTCCTACGTAGGATTCTTTGATGGAGCACTTTCCCATGCGGCAGGATTTTACCTCTGTGCCGTGCAGCTCAATGCCGCACTCATACTTTTCATCGATGAAATAATCATGGTAAGCTTTTTTGTTATTCGCAATCAGCTTCGTTCCCTTTTCCTTTGCCATTTCCGTTCTCTCCCTCGTCATCATCTTCCGCAAGGACAAAATCTATCTGGCGGAGCCTTGCATCTGCCCGGACTGCTTTTACCCGGAGCTTCTGCCCGATTTCAAATATCCTTCCGCTGTTTTTCCCGGTCAGCGTCATGGCGCTCTCATCGAAGATATAGTAATCGCCCTTCAGCGTTGACACATGCACCAGCCCCTCAATTGTGTCCGGACGCTGTACGTAGATTCCCCATCCGGTGACACCGGTTACCTGTGCTTCCGTCACCTCTCCGAGATGTCCGCCCATGAATCTTGCCATCTCGATTTTATTGATCTCCCGTTCTACCTCAACGGACCGCCGCTCAAGCGCGGAGGATTTCCAAGCGACATCCTGCATGATCCGGTTGTAATACGACAGTTTTCTTCCGGTCAGATTCCCGTGAAGATCATCCTTGATAATCCGGTGGATCTGAAGGTCCGGGTATCGCCGGATCGGCGATGTGAAGTGGCAGTAGTACTGTGAGGCAAGACCGAAATGGCCGCCGTTTTTCGGCGTGTATCTGGCCTGCTGCATGGATCTCAGAAGCATGGAGCTGACAAGCGATTCCCGGGGCGTCCCCTCTGCACGGTTGATGATCTTCTGCACTTCAGAGGGCGTGATGTGATGCCCCGCCTTTTCCGCAGGGATCCCCATGGAGCGCACCAGCTTCAGCGTATCCTCAATTTTATCCTCATCCGGGCTTTCGTGCGTCCGGTACAAAAACGGCACCTGCTTGTCAAAATACGTTTTCGCGACCACCTCGTTCGCGGTCAGCATGAACTGTTCGATCAGCTTTGTCGCAGTTGTCGGATAAGACGGACGGATCTCCACCGGGTGTCCCATCCGGTCGAGCCGGATTTTTGTCTCCGGAAATTCGAAATCAATCATGCCGCGATCGTGGCGCTTCTGCTCAAGTTTTGCCGCCAGGTCACGCATATCAAAAAGCATCGGTAGAACATCCGCGTATTTTTCCCTGAGCTCTGCCGGATTTTCTGTAAAAATCCGGTCCACCTCGGAATAGGTCATGCGATGTGAGCTGCAGATCACGCTTTCCGCAATCCTGCTGCCGCGGATATTTCCCTGCCTGTCCATTTTCACGATGCAGGACAGCGTAAGTCTGTCCTCGCCCTCGTTCAGAGAGCAGACCCCGTTGGAAAGCCTTTCGGGCAGCATCGGAATCACACGGTCCGCGAGATAGACAGAGGTTCCTCTCCTCAGTGCTTCCTTGTCCAGCGCACTGCCGGCGGCCACATAATTTGTGACATCCGCGATGTGCACACCCAGGATATACCCCGACCCGTCCCGCTCGAGCGAAACCGCGTCATCAAAATCCCGGGAATCATCTCCGTCGATCGTAATGATCTGCCGACTCCTCAGATCGAGACGGCCTGCGATGTCCCCCGGACCCGGGCAGGCGGGAAATCTGGCTGCCTGCTCCAGAACCTTCTGCGGAAATTCAGCGGGAACTCCATATTCCAGCACCACCTCCGTGAGCGCTGTCGCCGGATCATCCGGATCCAGCTTACGGATAGCGTTCCGGATCTCCGCGGTAATAACCCTTTCGCTGCGCGAGTTTCCGACCGCCTCAGAACCACTGCGGCCCCTGTCACGGGATCGACGATCACCACGGCGAGAATCAACGCCCTTATGGCCGGCCAGATCGCCGCGGCGGAAACCGGAGCTCTTACCGTCCGTAAGATCACTGCGGCGGAAACCGGAGCTCTCATTATCCGAAAGATCATTATGGCGGAAATCTGACTCCCTATGGCCCGCAAGAAAAGCAGACTCCCCGGACCCGATTTTTTCTGCCGGATCTCCGGGCCTGACTATTTCATAGCGTCCCTCCTTGTCCTTCCGGATCTTATGTTCCAGAACCAGAGTGTCAAGCGCCTCCATCATATCCTTGACCTTTGCCTTCGGTACGTCCAGAAGAAACGCGATATCCTTCGCGCGCATCGGCTTGTAATTCTTTGATCCGATCAGATCGGCAAGTACCTTCCGCTCCTTCTTTCCTGCAGCCTGTCTTCTGCCCGCGCGGCGGCTGTATGTTTTTTCTCTTCCTCTGTCCTCGGAATTTTTTATGTTTCTGTATTTTTTCATCATTTTCCTTTTAAAATATATAAATTCAACCGCCAGATCTCATCATCTCAAAAACAAAGAAAGGCTGCTGCAATCATCTGCAACAGCCCAACCATGTCTTATTCATCAGAAGCTCATATTCAGAACAACCGCAAGTCCGACAAAGACAATCGCCATGATCCTTGTCAGACGGATCAGATTGCCCTCCTTCGAACGGCCCTTGTTCTTGCTCCAGTACGTATCAGAGGTCGTTGCCATACCGGCGATCGCGCCAAGACCTCTGTCCTTGCCCTGCTGCATGAGTACGACAATGATCAGCGCTACGGAATCTATTGCAAACAGAACTGTCAATACAGTGCGAAGAATAACCAAAACAAACCCTCCTGTTTCTAACCCAAAAACTCACGAATATGATATTAGCATACCCCTCCAGGAAATTCAACCCGCTAATTTCATGAATTCCGCGCATTTCCGCGGTATCTTTCTCTAAAGATCCTCCAGAATGATCGTAAACGGGCCGTCGTTCACCAGCGAGACCTTCATATCCGCACCGAAAATACCCGTCTGCACCACCGGTACCTGCTCTCTGGCCTTCCGTATGATGTACTCGTAGAGCGCATTTGCCTTATCCGGGTTTCCGGCTTCCAGGAAGCTCGGCCGGTTTCCCTTTCTGCAGTTCGCGTACAGCGTAAACTGGGATACCAGAAGCAGTTCTCCTCCGACGTCCTGAAGGGAAAGGTTCGTCTTGCCCTGACTGTCCTCAAAAATGCGCAGCCCGATCAGCTTCTTCAGATATCTGTCGGCAATTTCCTCCGTGTCGCTCTCGCCGACGCCGATCAGCACCAGAAATCCCTTCCCGATCTCACCGGTTGTTCTGCCGTCCACCTGAACCTTTGCCTCTGTAACTCTCTGTACCACAAACTTCATGCGTCTTCTCCCTGTTTGTCTGCCTCAGTATGCATCTGTGCCGCGCGTTTATTCTCTGTCTCTGCCGCAGCGTGCACCTGTGCCGCGCGCCTGCTGCCTCTGTCGCACATGTATCTGTCGAGTCTTTTCACAGAACCTTTGAGAGAAAATCCTGCAGCCTTCCCGCCTTCGGATGATTGAAGATCTCATCCGGGGTTCCCTGTTCCATGATGATGCCGTCCGCAACGAACATGACGCGGTCCGCCACCTCTCGGGCGAAGCCCATCTCATGCGTAACCACTGCCATCGTCATTCCGTCATCTGCCAGTTCCTTCATTACATTCAGAACCTCTCCTACCATTTCCGGATCAAGAGCAGATGTCGGCTCATCGAAAAGCATCACCTTCGGGTGCATGGCGAGTGCCCGCACAATCGCAATTCGCTGCTTCTGTCCGCCTGACAGACTGGAAGGATAGGCATCCGCCTTATCCAGAAGTCCGACCCGTTCAAGCAGCTTCTCTGCCTCGGCATCCGCCTCAGCCTGATTCATGTGTCCCGTACGCACCGGAGCGAGGGTGATGTTTCTCCTGACGGTTTTGTTCGGAAAGAGATTAAAATGCTGGAATACCATTCCCATCTGCTGACGCATCTGGTTGATATCCGTCTTGTCCGACGTGATGTCCGTTCCGTCAAAGATAATTCTTCCGGACGTCGGAATCTCCAGAAGATTCAGGCATCGCAGAAAAGTGGATTTTCCCGATCCGGACGGACCGATGATCACGACCTTCTCGCCCTCCGAGATATGATCCGAAATATCATTTAAAACCGTATTGTCACCGAATTTTTTGACCAGGTGCTCGACCTGGATCAGTGCTTTAGCGTCTGTCACTTTTACGCATCCTCCTCTCAAGGATTCCCAGAAGCCAGGTGAGAATCATGACAACCACCAGGTACATGATGGCAATTCCGATGAAGGGCATAAAGGCCTGATAGGTCTTCGCCTGGATCTGCATCGCAACCTTCGTCAAATCCGTAAGTCCAATGACCGTTACCAGGGATGTATCCTTAAACAGTGTGATCAGCTCATTGCCGAGCGCAGGGAGAATATTCTTGACCGCCTGCGGGATGATGATGTCCTTCATTACCGTGGTATAGCCCATTCCCAGTGACCGTCCCGCTTCCATCTGCCCCGGATCGATGGACATAATACCGCTCCGGATGATCTCAGATACATAGGCTCCCGAGTTGATGCCAAGAGCAAGGATGGCAACTCCCACAAGGTTCCGGCTCGCCGCAAAAATAACAAATCCCATAATCAGAAGCTGAACCATCATCGGGGTTCCGCGAATCACTGTCGTGTATACCTCACAGATAATGTTCAGGACTTTCAGTCCTCCGCTGACCTTTCCGATTTTCTGCTGATCGTGCATGGTACGCACAACCGCGACCAGGATCCCGAGTACGATACCGATCGCCAGCGCGCCAAGCGTCACAATAAAGGAAACCCTCAATCCATCCAGATAACGTTTCCATCTGTCAGCCGCCACAAAGCTCTGATAGAAATTGTCGCGCACACCGGCCCAAAATTCTGCCACTGCTTTTTCCTCCCGACTTGAAATTCATCATGCAACACAGAGACATGCATAATTATTCATATATTACTAAAAAAAACGGGATGGTGCAAGCCCATCCCGCCAATAATTCAATTCTGTAAGCCCGTCTGTCAATCCTTCCATCCGGACAACCCCGAAATCACCGCCATCAGCCGGCGGTGGATGCTGAGCTCGTGCTCACGGAAGCGGACGAAGAGCTTACCGCCTCAGAGGACGAATCTGTGTTGATGTACTTGTCGATAATGGACTGTACGGTTCCGTCTGCGATCAGCTTCTTCAGAATGCTGTTGATGGCGTCGCGAAGCGCAGGATTCTTCTTGCTGACTCCGATGGCGTAAT
>OCVV011192006.1_pt1 | contig 19051 bp, 15 predicted proteins | sample 1539721 | NCBI WGS metagenome assembly OCVV01 (sample SAMN02144230, study PRJEB22623) | gut metagenome | biome: sheep rumen | host: Ovis aries | place: New Zealand
TGAGTGAAGAAAAAATATCCGTTTGCATTGATTCTGTTTGTTTTTGCCATGTTCCTGCTGTCGTTCCTGACGGCGGTAATGCTGACACAATACAGCTTTGTATGCGGAATGGTCGCAATGGCGGCTTCTGCTGTACTTCTGGCAGTTGTACTTGTATTCATAATGCACAGTTCTTCAAACACCATGAAACTTGTATCTTCCATGAATCAGCACCTCGAAAACGCTACATCGGAATATATGAACTCCCTCCCCTCTCCCGTTGCAGTAATAGACAGCAATAACTGCTTTGTATGGTACAATCATATGTTCTCTGAGAAAATATGCTCCGATACCGACCTCTACGGGCTTGACTTCGAGGGATTCGTCAAGATAAACCTCGCTGCACTCGAACTTGACGGCTCGGCTCAGTGCCATATAAACGGTGCTGTATACAGAGTTTTCTCAAAACCCTTTGAAGAGAACGGAATGACTTTTTTTGTGCTTTACTTTCAGGACGAAACCGCTTACTTCAATATCAGAAAACGCTCCGAAGAAGCAAGCCCCAATGTCGTTATCATAGAAATAGACAGCTATGACGATATCATGCAGAATGCTAAGGAAAGCGAAAAGGCTCAGGCTTCCGTCGAAACCGAAAAGCTTATCGAACAGTTCATGAACGGTCATAACGGTATCATAAAGAAAATTTCTTCAAATACTTTCTATGCCGTCATCGAAAGAAAACACCTCGACCAGCTTATTATGGAAAAATTCAGTATCCTCGATTCGGCAAGGTCCATAACTATCGCTTCAAAATATCAGCTAACCTTTTCAATAGGTGTCGGTCAGGGTGCTTCAACACTCGCAGAAAGTGAGGAAATCGCCCGTCAGTGCCTCGATATGGCTCTCGGCAGAGGAGGCGATCAGGCTGTCGTGAAAACCGACAGCGGATATCGCTTTTTCGGCGGCGTTTCCAAAGGTGTTGAGAAAAAATCAAAGGCGAAAACAAGAATTATCGCCAATGCCCTGCAAGATGTAATCACCGCTTCGGGCAGAATATACCTCATGGGTCACAGATTCGGTGACCTCGATTCCGTGGGTGCTTCGTGCGGTATGGCCGGTGCAGTCCAGATGCTCGGAATTGATGTCAGAATCGCTGTTGACAGAACAAAAAACCTCGCCGCTAACCTCATCGACTACGTTGAACGGAAAATAGGCACAGGCGTATTTATTACCCCCTCAGAGGCAATATCCACTATCAGCGAAAATGATTTGCTCATTGTCGTTGATACACATAATAAAAATTTAATCGAAAGCCGTGAACTCTATGAAAAGGCTAAGTCAGTAGTAGTCATAGACCACCACAGAAAAACTGTCAATTTTATAGATGATGCGGTCATTTTCCACCACGAACCATATGCTTCTTCCGCCTGCGAAATGGTAACGGAAATTATTGAGTATTTCCGCTTTGAAAACAATGCAAGGCTTGCCCCGTGGTATGCGGAGGCTCTGCTCGCAGGAATTATGCTCGATACAAAAAATTTCGTCATGCGTACAGGCGTGAGAACTTTTGAGGCTGCCGCTTTTCTCAGGAAAAGCGGTGCTGATACCGTTGCGGTAAAACAACTGTTCTCAAATTCGTTTGAATCGTACAAGCATAAAACACAGATTGTCTCAGCCGCCAAAATCCACGGTAACTGCGCTATCGCCGCCGCTGACTTCAAAAGTGACGATATCCGCATAGCCGCTCCGCAGGCGGCGGACGAACTTCTCGGAATTACAGGCGTTGATGCTTCATTCGTTGTCTTTAAAACAGGCAATACCGCAAATATATCCGCCCGTTCCCTCGGTGCTGTCAATGTACAGCTTATTATGGAAAAACTCGGCGGCGGAGGTCATCAGACCATGGCTGCCACCCAGCTCGAAAATGTCTCCGTTCAGGAGGCTGTAAAACAGCTTGTCAATGCCATTGACGAACGTGAAAAAGAAATGCTCGAAAATGGCTGAATTGTAAATAGAAAGGATTAAGATTTATGAAAGTTATTTTTTTACAGGACGTTAAAGGTTCAGGAAAAAAAGGAGAAGTCAAAAACGTAGCAGACGGATATGCAAGAAATATGCTTATCCCCAAAAAACTCGCTGTTGAGGCTAATGCCCAGAACCTCAGCGACCTCGAAGGAAAAAAAGCCTCCGCCCAGCATAAAATTGATATGGAGAAAAAAGAAGCCGCTGAATATGCCGCTAAGGTAAAAGGTCAGAAAGTTGTCATCAAGGCAAAGGCAGGCTCGAATGACAGACTTTTCGGCTCTGTTACCGCAGGAAATATCGCCGATGCTCTCGACAAACAGTTCGGCGTTAAAGTAGACAAGAAAAAAATCTCGCTCAGCTCGGATATCAAAAATTTCGGCTCATATAATGCCGTTATCAAATTCTATGCGGGTATAAGCGAAAAAATAGATGTTGAGGTAATTTCCGAATAATGGATACCCTGAACGTTTCAGCAAATGAATTTACATATAATATTTACGCTGAACAATGCGTTATAGGCTCTGTCCTCGCTGACCCGTCTATTCTGCCCTCGGTTATCGAAAAGGTAAGCCCAAATCACTTTTACAGCGAACAGCATCAGGCTATATACAGAATCATTCAGACCATGTTTACAAATAATATCCCCGTGGATATCGTAACGGTTCTGAATGAAGCTGTAAAACTGCATATCTTTGAATCGGTATCCGAAGGCAAACGCTACCTCGCAGAAATCGCAAACACTCTCCCTTCCACAGAAAATATAAACACTTACTGCAAGATAGTTTCCGATAAATTCTACATAAGAAGCCTGAATATTGCCGCTAAATCAATCATAGAGGAAATTCAGTCAGGCGAGGAAGATGCACAGATTCTCATTGATTCCGCTGAAAAGAAAATTTTCGATATCCGTCAGGGTAAGGATATCAGAGGTCTTGACCCGCTCAGTAATGCCGTCCTCGAAGCTTATGACAGGCTCGGCAAAATTACAGGCGAGGACAGAGAAAAATATATAGGCGCAAAAACAGGTTTCACACTGCTCGATACAATTACCTCAGGTCTTAATAAATCAGACCTGATAATTATTGCCGCCCGCCCCGGTATGGGCAAAACTTCTTTCGCAATGAATATCGCCACAAATGTCGCAAGAAGAAACAAGGATACCGCCAACGAAAAGGAAGTAGCCGTTTTCAGTCTCGAAATGTCAAAGGAACAGCTCGCTACAAGAATTTTGTCAACGGAAGCCCTTGTCGATTCCCATTCTCTCAGAAGCGGAAGAATTTCAAATGACGACTGGGTGAAACTCGCCACAAGCGCAGGTTATCTGTCTACTCTGCCTATGTATATTGACGATACCGCAGGAATAAATGTTCAGCAGATGAAAGCCAAACTGAGAAGAATAAAAAATCTCGGTCTTGTCGTTATCGACTATTTACAGCTTATGGAATCAACTTCACGCTCCGACAACCGTGTTACCGTAATAAGCGAAATCACAAGACAGCTCAAAATTATGGCTAAGGAACTCGATGTGCCTGTCATACTGCTCTCACAGCTTTCAAGAGCTACTGAGTCAAGAAGCGACAAACGCCCTGTACTTTCGGATTTGCGTGAATCAGGCTCTATCGAACAAGATGCGGATATCGTACTTTTCCTGTACCGTGAAGCTTACTACAATGCCACAAGCGCAAAACAAAATATCGCCGAATGTATAGTCGCTAAAAACCGCCACGGTGAAATGGGTACTGTCGAACTCGTATGGGACGGAAAATATACAAGATTTTCAAACGTCGATTTCAATAACCAGCAGACCCCGACTCCATAAAGGAAGTGAAATTATGGAAGTATATATTTATCTGCTTGTTTTTTTCGTGCTTTCATTCTTATGGGCGAAATTATGGATAAATACCTGCAAATACGAAAAAGTTAAAAACTTTGTACTGCATGAAATCATTTTCACAGTGCTTTCTGTTGCAGTAAGCTATGTAATGTCACTTATAATATTCGCTCCCGTTGACGATACATACAGTGCCGCCAACAAGGGCGCACTCGGATTCATATTTATTTTCTGGCTTGTAATATTCGGCTGTTCGTCATTTGTCGCACTGATTCAGACTGTCGAAGATTTCATCGAATATAATAAAAATAAAGATTATGATAAATAAAATTATTGATTTTGTTAAACAATATGATATGATTCAAAAAGGCGATTGCGTTGTCTGCGGTCTTTCAGGAGGTGCAGACAGCGTTTGCCTTTTGTTGTCTTTAATGGAACTGAGCCGTATTATCGGATTTTCCGTTGAGGCTCTCCATGTAAACCACTCGATAAGAGGTGACGAAAGCGACAGAGATGAAAATTTCTGCCGTAAGCTGTGCGAAAGTCTTAACGTCCCCTTTACCGCAGTCAGATGCGATGTCCCTGAATATGCGGAAAAAAATTCACTCTCCGATGAGGAGGCTGCAAGAATTTTAAGATATAAGATTTTTTCGGACTGTTCATGCGGAAAAAAACTCGCAACCGCCCATAATGCAAACGATAACCTCGAAACTGCCGTTCTTAACCTCGCAAGAGGTACTGCACTTAAAGGCATTTCAGGGATTCCCCCTGTGAGAGACAATATTATCCGCCCCCTCCTCACAGTCACAAGAAATGAAATAGAAAATTTCCTGAAAGAAAAAAATCAGCCCTACGTCACCGACAGCACCAACCTTTCAGATGACTATACAAGAAATAAAATACGCCACTGTATTATTCCGCTCCTTATGGATATAAATAAATCCGTCACGGAAACTTCCGTCAAAACATTCGCAAGCCTGCGGAGCGAAAACGATTTTATAGAAAATCAGGTAAATTCCGCCATGGAAACCTGCCGTCAGAATAATAAACTAATCGGTCTTGCAAAATATGACGGGCTTATCAGAAAAAGATGCCTCGCAAGAATTATCTCCGAAAATTCCCTGCCATATTCATATGACAGACTTAATTCTGCGGACAATATCCTCGTCAACGGCGGAAAACTCAACCTCTCAGGCGATATATTCCTCGTATCAGACGGAAATTCCTGCGAAATTAAAAAAATTAAGCAAAAAGATTCCCGGTATATACAAAAAGATTTGATTATAGGCGAAAATTCCATTTTTTTAAACAAAAAACTTATCTGCGAAATAATAGAATGTGATAATTTGAAGAAAATTCTTTCTGTTCATAAAAATTTAACATTTTACCTGTTAGATTATGATAAAATAATAGGCAGAGCTATTCTCAGAAACAGGCGTTTCGGCGACAGGATTCAGCTTAAAGGAAGAAATTTTACTTCTTCCGTAAAAAAATTAATAAACGAAAAAATTCCGCCTCAGCAAAGAGATTCCCTCCATTTCATAGAGGACGATATCGGAACTGTGTTTGCGGAAAATATCGGTATCTCCCAGAGGGTCGCCCCTGATGAGAATACAAGAAAATTATTGAAAATTACTGTAAGGAGTGAATGATTTGACACCAAAAAAAAGCAAGGGTATTTTTACTTACATTCTCGTTATCGCAGTCGCTTTCTTCTGCATCTACTTTGTTACTTCAAAAATGGGAAGTTCTGCCGAGAAAACAGAATATACCGAAGTTATAAGCCATTTCGACAACTACGAAGTCTCGTATTATGAACTTGACCTCGGCTCAGGCGAACTCCTGTATAAACTCAGGGACGACAATACTCTCAGAAAATACACCGTCCCCAGCGTTTCGGTTTTCTATGAGGATACAAAAGATTACCGAAAAGAATATAACAAAAAATATCCCAGTGACCCGCTTTCTCAGGATTATATAAAAGTTACCGACCATACATGGCTCTATTCACTTATCCCCGTACTGCTCACAATCGTACTCGGCGTGGTTATCCTTTATTTCATGATGAAACAAAACGGCGGAGGAGGAAAATATACCTCCTTCGGCAAAGCTAACCTCAAAGCACAGGCAAGCGGAAGAAAAGCTACTTTCGATGACGTTGCAGGCGCAGATGAGGAAAAACAGGAACTTCAGGAAATTGTCGATTACCTTAAACACCCCTCAAAATATGTCGAAATAGGTGCTAAAATACCTAAGGGCGTTCTCCTCCTCGGCCCTCCCGGTACAGGTAAAACCCTCCTCGCAAGAGCTGTCGCAGGTGAGGCAGGCTGTCCGTTCTTCCCGATTTCAGGCTCGGATTTCGTTGAAATGTTTGTCGGCGTGGGTGCTTCCCGTGTAAGGGATTTGTTTGAACAGGCTAAAAAACATTCACCCTCAATTATTTTCATAGACGAAATTGATGCCGTCGGCAGACACCGTGGCGCAGGTCTCGGCGGCGGTCATGATGAACGTGAACAGACCCTTAACCAGCTCCTCGTTGAAATGGACGGATTTACAGGCAACGAAAACGTTATCGTTATAGCCGCAACTAACCGCCGTGATATCCTCGACCCCGCCCTCCTCCGTCCCGGAAGATTCGACAGACAAATCGTTGTCGGCTACCCCGATGTAAAGGGCAGACAAGAAATCCTCAAAGTACACTCCAAAAACAAGCCCCTCGCACCTGATGTTGATTTGCGTGTAATCGCTCAGACTACTCAGGGCTTTACAGGCGCAGACCTCGAAAACCTCCTCAATGAAGCCGCTCTCCTCGCTGCCCGTCAGGACAGAATGTCAATCACTGAACACGATATCGAAGAAGCTACCATGAAGGTTATCGCAGGTCCTGAAAAGAAATCAAGAATCGTCACCGAAAGCGACAAGCGTGTTACTGCTTACCATGAAGCAGGTCATGCAATTGCCGCCTATAACCTCCCCACTCAGGATAAGGTACATCAGGTTACTATTATTCAGCGTGGTATGGCGGCTGGTCTTACCGTCACAAGACCCGATACCGATGATATGCACGTTTCAAGAAATCAGATGCGTGAAAGTATTATAATGCTCCTCGGAGGAAGAGTCGCAGAAGAACTTATTCTTGACGATATCTGCACAGGTGCTTCAAATGATATCGAACGTGCTACAAATACCGCAAGAAATATGGTCACAAAATACGGTTTTTCCAAAAAACTCGGCACTGTCGTTTACGGCTCGGATAATGATGAGGTTTTCCTCGGAAAAGATTACGGTCATACAAGAAATTACAGCGAGGCTGTCGCTGCCGAAATTGATGAGGAAATAAGAGGAATTATTGAAAAGGCTTATGAAGACTGCAAGGATATCCTCAATGCAAATATCGACAAGCTTCATCTGCTCGCAAAATATCTCCTTAAATTTGAAAAAATTGACGGCGAGGATTTTGAAAAAATGATGAGAGGCGAAATTACAGAAGATGTCCTCAACAAACCCGTGTTTACTGATGAAACTCCCTCAGAATCATCTGTCTTAGATGTGAAACTTCCGGAAGAATAAAAAAAAGGACGCTGAAAAAGCGTCCTTTTATTATCCCGAAATTGGAAATATTTTTTTTGCAATACTATTGTATTTGAGAAAAAAATATTATATAATGTTAATGTATGATTTTTTTTAAGGAGGAATTTATGAAAAAATTAAACGGCTTAAAACTGAATCACTATAAAAATACTCAGGATTCAGTTACCATTGATTTTCCTCTGCCCGAAAAAGTAGTTATCCCCATGTCAATGCATATGGGCGTACCTTGCACTCCGCTTGTAAAGCTGAAAGATACAGTCAAGGTCGGGCAGAAAATAGGCGACTGCGATGCGCCTTTCAGTGCGCCTGTACATTCAGGCGTATCGGGTACTGTCACGGCAATTACCGATTACAGAAACGCTATGGGAAATGTCTGCAAGGCTGTCGAAATAACTGCGGACGGCAGACAGGATATTTCCGAAGAAGTAAAACCCCCTGTAATTACCGATAAGGAAAGCTTTTTAAAGGCTGTCCGTGAAAGCGGTGCGTGCGGTCTGGGCGGCGCAGGTTTCCCTACTCATATAAAACTCAACCCGAAAACCCCGATTGATACAATTATCATCAATGCCGCTGAATGTGAACCCTATATCACCGCCGATTACCGTGAAATGATGGAATGTCCCAATGATATCATAGGCGGTATAAACTATGTTAAAAATATGCTCGGTATCCCAAAGGCTATTCTCGCCATTGAAGCAAATAAGCCCGAAGCTATTAAAAATTTTACCAAAATGGCTGAAAATGATGATACTATTGATATCTTCACCCTCCCGTCAAGCTATCCGCAGGGTGCGGAAAAAGTTATAATTTATAACTCAACAGGCAGAATCGTTATGGAGGGTCAGCTTCCCTCCGATGCAGGAGTTATTGTTATAAATGTTTCAACTGTTTCATTCCTTTACAGATATGTCACTACGGGTATGCCGCTCGTTACAAGACGACTGACTGTTGACGGAAATGCTGTCGGTGAACCGAAAAATATCCGCACCGTTATCGGTACTCCATTTATAAGCCTGCTCGAATACTGCAAGACGGATATGGAAAATTTAAAGAAAATTATCGCAGGCGGTCCTATGATGGGCATGAGTATTCCCGACCCGAATATGCCTGTTGTAAAAACTTCAAATGCCCTGCTTGCCGTCAAAAGCTATGATGACAAGAAAACTACCGCCTGCATAAGATGCGGAAGATGCGTGAATGTCTGTCCGCTGGGTCTTATGCCTGCGGAAATCGAAAGGGCTTATAAAATCAAAAATATTGAGGAATTGAAAGAGCTTAAAGTTACTCTCTGCATGAACTGCGGAAGCTGTTCCTACATATGCCCCGCAAACAGAAGGCTCGCAGAGACAAACCAGCTTGCAAAGGCTCTTATTCCGAGAAAGTGAGGCAGATATGAACAAACTTGTTGTTTCACCGTCACCGCATAACGAAAATTATGTCAAAACTTCCGTTATTATGCTAAATGTCATAATAGCCCTCGTTCCTGCGTTTGTGATGAGTGTATATTATTTCGGCTGGCGTTCAATCATGCTGAGTGCAGTCTGTATCGTAAGCTGTGTGGCATTTGAATTTGCTTGCAGAAAATTAATGAAGCGTGACCAGACAATCGGAGACTTGTCCGCAGTTGTAACAGGTCTTATCCTTGCGATGAATCTCCCTGTAACTCTTCCGCCGTGGATAGCGATTATAGGTTCATTCGTGGCAATAGTGATAGTAAAACAGCTTTTCGGCGGTATCGGTCAGAATTTCGCAAACCCCGCAATAACCGCAAGAATCGTCTTAATGGTGAGTTTTCCGTCTGCCATGACGGAATGGGTATATCCTTTCTGGTACAGAAATCCCACTGATGCAGTTTCGGGAGCTACTCCCCTTGTTGTGAACAGTACGGAACAGTTTTCATACCTCGACTTATTCCTCGGAAAAAGCGGAGGCTGTCTCGGTGAAACCTGTGCGGCTGCACTCCTCGCAGGCGGCATATATTTAATAATCAGAAAAATAATCAATCCTGCCGCACCTGTGGCATTTATAGGAACTCTCGGCTTGCTTTCGGCTGTTGCAGGAGATGACCCGCTGTATCAGATACTTTCGGGCGGTGTATTCCTCGGAGCGTTTTTCATGGCTACGGACTATGCAACAACTCCAATCTCCACAAAGGGAAAGGTTGTTTTCGGCATAGGCTGCGGAATCATAACTTTTGTAATACGTCATTTCGGTTCATATCCCGAAGGTGTTTCATTCTCAATACTTCTCATGAATATTCTCACACCTTATATTGAACAGCTTACAAGAAATAAAGTTTTCGGCGCAAAGGAGGCTGTGAAGAATGAAAAATAATGAAAACAATATAAAGCCTACCCTTGTACTTACAATCATATGTGTAATTGCTTCTGTTCTCCTCGTGTTCGCTTACGAACTCACAAAAGACAAAATAGCCACGCAGAAAGAACTGCGTTTCAGTTCAAGCGTGGAATCTCTTTTCGGAAAAACCAACAGCAGATTAATTAATGATAATTTCGGAAATGACGACATTGAGGCTATCGCTGTGACTTCTGACGGCAAAACTGCTGTTCAGGTCTGTACGGACGGCTATTCAAAGGACGGTATAAATATCCTTGTCGGCATTGACGAAAACGGCAAAATCTCAGGAATTGAATTTGTCTCCCTCGGTGAAACTCCCGGTCTCGGCTCAAAAGTAAGGGATATCCCCGATTTCAGAAAACAATTCTACGGCGCAAGTGATACTCCTGTAAACCTCGATGCCGTAAGCGGTGCAACTTTCTCTTCAAAGGGTATGCAGAAAGCCGTAAATGAAGCCCTTGAAGTATATAACTCAAATAAGGAGGCGATTCTCAATGGCTGAAAATAAATCTCTCGGTCAGGAAATATCAAAGGGCATAATAAAAGAAAATCCTACGCTTGTTATGCTCCTCGGTATGTGTCCTACTCTTGCGGTAACTACTCAGGCTATGAACGGTATCGGTATGGGTCTTGCGACAACTTTCGTTCTTCTCGGCTCAAATATAGTTGTTTCGGCTCTGAGAAAAGTTATTCCCGATAAGGTACGAATCCCTGCATTTATAGTAATTATCGCAAGTTTCGTAACACTCATAGGATTTCTTTTGGAAGGCTTTGTGCCGTCACTTTACGACAGTCTCGGAATATATCTGACGCTTATAACTGTAAACTGCATTATATTCGGAAGAGCTGAAATGTTCGCAAGCAAAAACAATGTTGTCGCTTCTGCCTGTGATGCAATAGGTATGGGAATCGGATTTACTCTTGCGCTTTTCTTAATGGGTTCAGTCCGTGAGATAATCGGTGCAGGTCAGTGGCTCGGAATGAATATCCCCGTTGCACATGACAATCCCATGCTTATATTCATCATGCCTGCGGGCGGATTCTTCACCCTCGGAATGATTATTGCAATTGTAAATAAATTAAAGAACAGGAAACCGCCTGCTGAAATATCCTGCGGTTCATGTGACAACTGCGCTCTTGCAGGAAAATGTGAAAAGGAGGGCGAAAAAGTATGAAAACTATGATGGTCATTCTCCTCTCGGCTATGCTTACAGATAATTTTGTACTGTCAAAATTTATGGGAATCTGTCCTTTCCTCGGCGTATCGAAAAAACTTGACAGCGCAACGGGAATGGGTCTTGCAGTTACTTTCGTAATGATATGTGCAACCTGCGTTACATATCCCATATATCACGGAATACTTGTTCCTAACGGTCTTGAATATCTGAATACCGTTGTATTCATACTTGTAATTGCTCTGTTTGTTCAGCTTGTCGAAACAGCTCTGAAAAAAACTATCCCGTCACTTTACAAGTCCCTCGGTGTGTATCTTCCGCTTATCACAACAAACTGTGCCGTACTCGGTGTAACTGTACTCAACATAGATAACGGATATACATTTTTGCAGTCGGTAGTAAACGCACTCGGAGGCGGTCTCGGATTCATGCTCTCACTGGTTATTTTCTCAGGAGTACGCAAAAAAATGGAATATGCGGATATCCCTGAAACATTCAAGGGAGTACCTGCAACTTTAATTGCCGCTTCAATAGTTTCTGTAAGCTTTATGGGCTTTTCGGGACTTTTCAGCTAAGGAGGTATTTTCATGACTTATGTAATTCCTGCCCTGATACTCGGAGTATGCGGAATACTCGCAGGCGTGCTTTTAACGGTCGCTTCAAAGGTATTCTATGTTGAAGTTGATGAGAGAATCGAAAAAATAGGAGAATCACTTCCGCAGGCAAACTGCGGTGCGTGCGGATTCGCAGGCTGTGCAGACTATGCGGACGCTATAATAAACAAAGGTGCTGCCCCGAATCTGTGCCGCCCCGGAGGTGCTGATGCCGCTGAAAAAATTGCCGCAATATTAGGTACTTCCGCAGGCGAAATAGTTCCCATGACTGCCGTTGTCCACTGTAACGGTGACTGCAACGCAACTCAGACTCAATTTAATTTTGACGGTGTTCAGTCCTGCAAAGCTGTAAAAAGATTTTACAGCGGCAACGGTATGTGCAAATACGGCTGTATGGGTCTGGGCGACTGCGCTGCTGTATGCGAACATGATGCGATTAAAATTCAGAACGGTGTCGCTAAAATTATCCCTCAGTTATGTAAAGCCTGCGGACAGTGTGCGGCTGTCTGTCCGAATAAACTAATATCAATACGCCCGCTTGCAAATAAAGTTGATGTCCTCTGTTCGTCAGCCGATAACGGCAAAATCACAAAAACCAACTGCAAAAACGGCTGTATAGGCTGTAAAATGTGTGAGAAAAAATGCCCGAACGGTGCTATAACCGTCAAGGATTTTCATGCATCTATTGATTACGATAAATGTACTTCATGCGGAGAATGTGCCGCTGTATGTCCTGTAAAGGCTATTCACTGATATTTTTATCCGTCAGAATATTCTGGCGGATATTTTTTTAAATCTATTGCATTTCCCGTTTTTAAGTGGTATAATATCACTATATTAAAGATATGGGGAATTGCTTATGAAATTTATTAAAAAATTTATTGTTTCAGCCGTGTGCCTTGTTTCAATGTGCGGCTGTGAAATGAGAACGGATATTATTCCGCAGTATAACCTTTCAAATTCGCAGACTGAACAGGAATATGCCGAAATATCCGCTGAAACTGTCTGTCAGGGTATGCAGGAACAGCTTTCTGTCGAAAATTTTGATGCATATTTCGATATGCGTATAGATTCCGAAATGATAAAGGACGGTGTTGCACTGTTCAAAAATAAAAATCCCGATTTTTTCTGGCTTAACGGCTATACTATCGTTACAGACAACAAATCCACAAAAATAAAATTCAATATCCTGAATAATTACTCTCCCGATGAAATCAGAACCATGCACGATGAACTTATCGCAGCCGCAGATAATATAACCGCTCTCGCTCAGAATTATGAAAGCAGTTATGAAAAGATTCTCTTCGTCCATGACTATATAATCAATAATACCGACTATGACTTTGCAGGTGCGGATTCAGGTCAGAACGGCATATGGGGTACGTCTTACGGCTGTATTGTGAACGGTCACGCAGTATGTCAGGGCTATTCGGAAGCTTTTCTGATGATTATGAATAATCTCGGAATAGAATGCGGAGTCTGTGCAGGAGATTCCGACAGGGGCAGGCACGCATGGAATTATGTCTGCCTTGACGGAAAATATTACTGGCTCGATATAACTTGGGACGACCCTGAAAGCGATGAAAATGAAGAGGGAAACCTCGAACACAAGTATTTTCTTATAGATGATGAAATGCTTTTCCGCACAAGAACTCTTGACGAAAATCAGATTTTCATTCCCAAATGTAACTCCCTCGATGATAATTATTTCGTGAGAAACAACTGCTTTATGGATTATTACAGTGCTGACGAAACAGGCGAAAAAATGCTTGAATATGCCGAAAATCATGAGATAAGCATTATGTTTCCTTCATATGGTGCTTACAGTGAGGCTGTATATTCACTCTTTGAGGACGGCGACATATGGTCTGCACTGTCATATGTGGGAGAGTTCAGTGAAATAAAATATTCAACAGATGATATAATGTATGTCATAACAATAACTTTCTGATAAGCAATGCCTGTCTTTTCCGACAGGCATTTTTATTGAAAAACAACAAAAAATCAGAGAGATTTTTTATGTGCATTTTTACCGTGAATATACGTTCTTTTTTGTCGGATTATGTCGCTTTTCAAGAGAAATTATTACATTAATGTTACCAATTTCAAAAAAATCAGAGAGGGAAATATTTCAAAAAAATTGCCGAAAATTCTTGACTTATTGTATATTTAAGAATCTATTACACTGATTGTAGTTGAGAAAAATTATCTTTTTTTGTAATGTTTTTGTAATTTTTAATAGCTTTTACTTTTTATTTATTAATATAATATTAACTAAATATCTTTATTTTGTACATTTAATATGTGTCATTTTCACCAAAGGAAATATTATGTATAAGGTTTTTTTGTTCGTAAAATGGAAATCTTTCCAAAAGTGTTGCCATTTTCGTCCAAATATGTTATCATTATTTCAGTTCTTGATGAACATACAGTCTGTAAAGGAATTATGAAAAGAGAATATTCATAATAACACGAAAGGAATTGAGTTAATGAGTAAAATCAAAGCAGCGGCGATGATATTCGGAGGCTTGACCACCTGTATGGTCGGTGTTGTCCTCGCAGGATATGTCGTATCCCCCACGGTAGGCACTGCTGCCTCAAGGAGCATTAGCACAGTAAGCGAAAATATGAACGGTGCTGCGTCCTATGTTCACCTTGAAAATACCGTAATCACTGATTCAAGCAAGAAAAAAACAGATGCCACTGTCATCAGATTAAACAACGACAGCGGAAATAATGTGGAGAACATCAGAGAAACAGCGAATACCTCAGAAATAAAACAAAACGAGGAGTATAAATTCGCAGTCACAAACATAACACCCGCTTCCTATGAAGAACCTGTTTTCGTTCCCGTTCAGGAATCTTCCGTGGATATATATTCACAGTATAAGGGCGAAACCCCTGCTAATGTAAGTTATGCAGGTGGGGAAGTTCCCGCTGATGAAAATTCGGATAATCTCAGCGAGTTCGTGAATAATGCATCTGCTTCCGACGATGCCGTATCCAACGAAGAAACCAAAAAGCACGAAACTTTTGACTTCACTATCGAGGAAATCACCGAACCTGAAACGGAAGAAGTTACTGAACCTGTAACGGAGGAAGTTACAGAACCCGAAACGGAAGAAGTTACTGAACCCGAAACAGAAGAAGTTGCTGAACCTGTAACAGAGGAAGTCACCGAACCCGTAACAGAAGAAGTTACTGAACCCGAAACGGAAGAAGTTACTGAACCCGTAACGGAAGAAGTTACCGAACCCGAAACGGAAGAAGTTACTGAACCCGTAACAGAATATGTCGCTCCCGTAACTACTCAGTATGTCGTTGAGATTACTCCTACTGTAACAACTCAGTATGTAGCTCAGCCTGCTGAACCCGAAACTACTCAGCCTCAGGAAACACAGACTTCTTCAACACCTGCAATACCGCTCTCCGACAGCGAATATATCGCCCTTTGCAATGCCGTTGCACATGAAGCAGGCTGCAACTGGATTAGTACCCGTGACAAGGCTAATGTCGTTGAGGTTATTATGAACCGTGTTTACAGCAGCCTTTTCCCCAACTCCGTAATTGAAGTTCTCACTCAGCAGAACCAGTTTACAGGTGCGGAAAGCTACGCTTACCTCGGATACTTCACAAGTGACGTAAGTCAGGACGTTCTCGATGCCGTAGCACTTTATTTCAGTGACCAGTCATCATTCAATGAAGGTTATCTTTACTTCTACGGTGACGGTTATCAGAATCACTTCTCGCAAGGCGGCTGGTGGTAAAAATATAACGCTGCATTAATTTGCAGCGTTTTTTTATTATGGAGGTATTATGAAAAAAGAATTTATGAAATATGCCATTGATGAGGCTTATATCGGTATAAATCAGGGTCACGGAGGTCCTTTCGGCTGTGTAATCGTCAGGGACGGAAATATCATCGGAAAAGGTCATAACTGCGTACTTCTCAAAAAAGACCCCACCTGCCACGGCGAAATGGAGGCTATACGAGATGCCTGCCGTAATCTCAATACTTACGATTTAAGCGACTGCGAACTCTATACAACCGCCCAGCCCTGCCCTATGTGCATGGGTGCGGCTTTATGGGCTAATATCAAAAAAATTTACTACGGCTGTAATACCAAAGATACCGAAAATATCGGTTTCCGTGACGATATCTTTTACAGATTTCTCGACGGTGAGGGCGATATTGCCGATGTAACAGAATTTGAAAGAGATTCATGCCTTGAACTATTTGCCGACTACTCAAAAGACAAAAACAGAAAAATATATTAAAATTAAAATTCTCTCAAAGAAAATACTTGACATTCCCATAAAAATCCGTTATAATATTATTGTACGGCAATAACAGTTATTTGTGTTTAACGGAAAAACTTGGGAAGTTGTACGAAAGCCTTCGTCCCATATCGGGCAGGGGCTTTTTTGTTTATGTGCCGTGGCTCAATGGCAGAGCAGCTATCTTGAAAAAAATAGTGTCAGCAACTTCAACTTTGCAGGTTCGATTCCCGCACGGCACACACTATGCGCTGTTAGTTTAATGGTAAAACGCAGGGGAATAATACTGTCTTGCAAAAGACAGTAACAGCAGTTTTCCTCCAATCGGGTTTCTGAAAAGCAGGTTCGATTCCTGCACAGCGCACCTCTTTATGTGCCGTTAGCTCAGTGGTAGAGCAGTAAAATTCTGTCTTGTGCAAGACAGTAACAGCAATTGTTCACCTCATAAGTGACTTGTCGCAGGTTCAAATCCTGCACGGCACACTCATGTACCGTTAGCTTATTGGTAAAAGCCCTTGCTATGGGAAAATCCCGTCTTGAAAAACACGGTAACAGCAACGCCTCGGGGCGCAAGTGAAGCAGGTTCGATTCCTGCACGGTACACTATATTTTATTTATCAAAAGGAGATAATACCTATGCAGTGGACAGGACTTAATGTTCTTCGTGAAAAATATCTTTCATTCTTTGAGAGCAAAAACCATACCCGTATGGCAAGTGCATCTCTCGTTCCGCAGGGAGATAAAAGCCTGCTCCTGATTAATTCAGGAATGGCTCCCCTTAAAAAATATTTCCTCGGTCAGGCTGTCCCCCCGAATGTGAGAGTTACTACCTGTCAGAAATGTATCCGCACTCCCGATATTGAAAGTGTCGGAAAAACTGCCCGTCACGGTACTTATTTCGAGATGCTCGGAAATTTCTCCTTCGGTGACTACTTCAAAAATGAAGCTATCGAATGGGCTTGGGAATTTCTTACCAAAACTCTCGAAATCCCTGCCGACCGCCTTTGGATTACCATTTATGAAAGCGATGACGAGGCTGAACAGATATGGGAAAATAAAATCGGTATCCCTCACGACAGAATTATCCGCCTCGGCAAAAAAGATAATTTCTGGGAACATGGCTCAGGTCCGTGCGGTCCATGCTCCGAAATACATTTCGACCGTGGCGAGGCTTACGGTCCTTTTGAAAACTTTGAACAGGCAAGCGACTGCGACCGTGTTATCGAAATCTGGAATCTCGTTTTCAGCCAGTTCGACAGCGACGGAAACGGTAACTATGCCGAAATGAAAAATAAAAATATCGACACAGGTATGGGTCTTGAAAGACTTGCCTGCGTTATGCAGGGCGTTGACAATATCTTTGAAGTAGATACCGTCCAGAATATCATGAAACATATCTCAAAATTTGCAGGCGTTGAGTATAAGACAGATGCTAAAAAAGATGTCTCCCTGCGTGTAATTACTGACCATATCAGAAGTACCACTTTCATGGTAGGTGACGGAATACTCCCTTCAAATGAAGGTCGTGGCTACGTCCTCAGACGACTTTTAAGACGTGCTGCCCGTCACGGAAGATTACTGGGAATCACTAAGCCTTTCCTCCATGAAGTCTGTGATACTGTCATAAATGAAAATGCTGACGCTTACCCCGAACTCGCTGAAAAAAGAGATTACATAAAGAAAATTATCAGCGTTGAAGAAGAAGCTTTCGCTAAAACTATTGACAAAGGTACTGAACTCCTCAGCCAGTTCATAAATAAATTAAATTCCGAAAACAATAAAACTCTTTCAGGCGATGACGCTTTCAAACTCGCTGATACTTATGGTTTCCCCATTGATTTGACTATCGAAATATGTGAGGAAAAAGGTCTTTCCGTTGATGTCGAAAGATTCAAGGCTCTCGCCCTCGAACAGAGAAATAAGGCTAAGATTGACCACCTCGCAAAAGCAGGTTCTTCATGGGCTGACAACAGCATTAAAATTGATGCTCCGAAAACTGTTTTCACAGGATATACAGACAATTCCGCTGATGATTCAGAAATTCTCGCCATTTACAAGAACGGTCAGGAAATTCAGACAGCCGTTGAGGGCGATGATGTCGTTATTCTCCTCGACAAAACTCCTTTCTATGCAGAAAGCGGCGGTCAGGTCGGTGACAGCGGTATAATCTCCAATGGCATAAATAAAGCCGATATTGCCGATACTATCAAATCAGAAGGTCATTTCCTCCATGTCGCTTCAATTTCCGAGGGTTCACTTTCAAAGGGCGACAAGGTAAACGCTTCAATAGATACCGAAAGACGCTGGAATATCATGCGTAACCATACGGCTGCCCACCTCCTCCAGAATGCCCTCCGAAAAGTTCTCGGTGAACACGTTCATCAGGCTGGTCAGCTTGTAAATGATAAAGCCTGCCGTTTCGACTTCAACCATTTTTCAGCTATGACAGATGAGGAAATTTCAAAGGTTGAAAATATCGTCAACAGTGAGATTATGAGCAATATTCCCGTTACAATGCAGGAAATGCCCATTGATGAGGCGAGAAAACTCGGTGCTATGGCTCTGTTCGGTGAAAAATACGGCGATACTGTAAGAGTTGTCACAGCAGGTGATTCAATTGAGTTCTGCGGCGGTACTCACGTTTCAAATACTTCTCAGCTCGGTCTTTTCAAGATAGTTTCTGAAAGTTCCGTTGCCGCAGGTACAAGACGTATCGAAGCCGTTACAGGTATCAATGTCCTTGAACTTCTCAACGATTTCAAGAATACTGTTATAAAATCCGCTAAGGCTCTCAGACTCGCAAATATTACCGAACTCCCCGAAAAATGCGCTGCTGTTACCGCTGAACTCAAAGAAAAAGACAAGAATCTCGAATCTCTCAATCAGCAGATTGCAAACGCTAAGGCTGCCGATATTTTCAGGAACAGCACCGATATAAACGGCATAAGCGTTATAAAAACCAATCTTGGCACTTCTACCCCCGATGAACTCAGAAAACTCGGTGACAGCATAAAGGATAAGGCTGAACCCGTTATCGCCCTCTTTGCAGGTGTGAACGGTGCAAAAGGCACTCTCTACTGCGTATGCTCAAAGTCTGCCGTTGAAAAGGGCGCAAATGCAGGCAAACTCGTCCGTGAGGCTGCCGCTGTTACAGGCGGTAAGGGCGGTGGTAAGCCTGACAGTGCTATGGCCGGTATGGG
>OCVV012846944.1_pt1 | contig 19042 bp, 17 predicted proteins | sample 1539721 | NCBI WGS metagenome assembly OCVV01 (sample SAMN02144230, study PRJEB22623) | gut metagenome | biome: sheep rumen | host: Ovis aries | place: New Zealand
CCGGAACTTTCGGGGTTGCATTACTGTTTTTTTGTCAATGTGCTTTTGTCGTTCCCGTATCGGGCGACTCTGTTAGATTACCACCGTCAAGGTTTCTTGTCAACAACTTTTTTAAAAATTTTTAAAAATTTTTGTTTTTTGCTAAAAGCAGTTGTTTTTTACTTTGATTACGTAAACCGCTTTGACGATTTATGTAAATCTACCCTTTAGATGGAAAAAGCAGTTCCTTATAAAAGGTAACTGCTTCGCGGAGAAGGAGGGATTTGAACCCTCGCGCCGGTTGCCCGACCTACACCCTTAGCAGGGGCGCCTCTTCGGCCTCTTGAGTACTTCTCCGAATCACTGATACTTTATTAAATTACGCACCCAAAAATCGGGTGCGTAATTAATTATACGGATTTAACTATTACATGTCAAGATAATTTTTAGAACTCAATAACTTCAGGTGCAGCGGTAAATGAACTGAATGTTGCCTTTGCATTTTTCAGATAGAATACTTCTGTATTTCCATCATCTTCCGAATACATATTCCTAAGATCCGGATACGAATCCAGCATAGCCTTACGAGCTTCCCTTCTGTCGTCCTCTGCAAGTTCTCCGCTTATCCTAAGCCACTTTCCATTGTTAAACGCACACAGCTCTACTTTCGGATTTGCATGGATCTGCTTTGACACATCCTTTGACTTCCCGGTCTGGATATAAAGTTTCCCTTCAAAAATGAGTGCCGTGCCAAAAGGCCTCACCCTCGGCTGATCTCCGTCGACTGTTGCCAGATAGTATACACCTGCGTCTTTTAAAAACTGCAATACTTTTTCCATCGATCCAATCTCCCTTCTCATGATGTAATTCCTGCTACTGCATTCACGCACACGCTAAGCACCGTATCCGCTTAATCTTTTATATGTAAATGACGCAGTTTAAAAACCCACTGTTATTTTACCACAAAACTAAATCTTTTTGACCGATGCAGGCGGCATATCTCCCAGCAAAATCCGGACAAATCTTCATGGCGCGCTGTAGTAAGCGCAATCACTTATTATGCTTACTGTAATTTTCCTATGATAATAAATCTCATCACTCTGCAGGAACCGGTTCCGCAGCCGTGCCGGCATCCGGCGCCTGAGTATCCGACTGATCAGCAGGCACAGTGTTATCATCAGGAACAACCGTACCATTGGGATCATCCGTGATAGCGGTATCATTCGGATCGGTAACCATTGTATCATCAGTCGGCGGCAGAACATCAACAGGTATATCCGGATTTTCTTCTTCAGTACTTTCCGCAGCCGGCGTATAGGTCGTGCTTCCATACGTCACCGGCGACAGTGATGATGGTGCATCCGGAAAAACATGGCTGAAATAATCCGTGGACACACACTTCTTACAATAATTTATTTTATTTTTCACCATAGTCTGAATCGACTCAACATATCCATCCGGAACCTCCACTTCATCACTTACAGGAGTAAAGCGTCCACCTGTATATGTCCCCAGGTCAGTTTTCCACTCGTACCCCAGATTAAATATGAGCGGCTGCGCATCAGAAAGCACATCCCTGCCCACCATAAGCCTCGAATCAAAATCCACGCCGAATAGATTTAATAAAGTGGGAGTTATATCCGGCGAAAAAACCGGCTTATCCACAATTATCGGATCCATATCTTCCAGCGCTCCGGACCAGATTATGAGCCTGTTGTGATCCCTAAACAGATTGTTTGTTATAGGGGCACCATAAAGTTCCGTCAGCATTGGCTTCCCTACCGAATCCGCAGTTGAATCAAGACCATAAGGAAAATGATCCGCACATATCACTATGACAGTATCATCGGCAATGCCTTTCTTTTCGAGCTCATCTATAAGATACTCCATAGCGGCATCCAGCTCTATCTGACATGCAAGATATGCCTTTACCGTATCCGAATAGTCCAGATCCTTTACGGCGTCCCAATGCTTTTTGGACATTGCATTAGATCCGAGGGAATAAAGACTGTGACCACTGACAGACATGTAATAAATATTAAAAGGCTGCCGGTCAATATATGTCGGGAGAGACCCCTCTATCATTTCCAGATCACTCTCCGGCCATGTGTGACTGACAAATTTCTCCACTCCGTTGCCATATCCCATGTAGCCGTTTGAATAACCGAAATTAATGTGTGTTACATTTCTATTATAATAAGTGTATGAATTGTTATGATACATCATCCCATAGTAGCCCAGCTGATTTAACTGGTAACCCATGGTCATATAATTTAATTTATTTCTGGTATTCAGCATAGACGAGCCCCCCGATGTAGGAAGCATTCCCATTATCACGCTGTATTCGCCGCCCGTTGTACCGGCACTTGTCGGCTGGTAAAAATCCGTGAACTGAATCCCCTTTGTAGCCATTCTGTACAAAGTAGGAGTTCTTTCCTCATCTATAGCTTCCGCAGAAAAAGCCTCGGCGGTAATAAGGATCAGGTTCTTTCCTTCGAACAACCCCGTATACTCATTTTTCATTGAAGGAGTAAGCGAAGCAACATAAAGATCCAGCCCCTGCAGATCTCCCGAAGCTGTTTCCGCAAGTGCGGCAAAATCAATATCCAGCATATTGGGTGTATAGACAATCTCTTCCGTAACTGTTTCCGCCATATCTTCCGAAACAATTTCTGTCCGGGATTCCCGTTCTGCCGGAGCACTCTGCGAAGATACAGGAGCCGGTGTCGGCTCCGCAGGTGCAGCTGTCGGTAAAGGCTGCTCTATCACAAAGCCTCCCGCAATCTCGTTTTCGCTGTGTTTTCTGAAGCCGGGAATTGCTTCTTCCAAATCAAGCCTTGCAGCAGTATTCACTCCAAAAAGCCTTACGGCACGGTCAAAATCATATTCATCCGTATACGCATGGCGTGTATTATCTTCTACATCAACGTACCTCAGATACATTCCCGCAAAAAGCAGAACCAGTGCGACGCTGAATGCCAGCCCTGTAAATCCCAGTCCCTTAGCTTCATCTTTCCTGATAAATATAAGATATATGATGACCGGCAGAAAAAAAAGAATTATATGCAATATGCCACTGGGTGAAAGAAGAAGTACTTTTATATTATATGAGAACTCCCCCACCGCATCTCCTGCGGCATTTGAAATAGTCATCAGAGAATAAAATACACCAAACTCGCAGTAAACAAAATAAATCAGTGCAAAAAGAATGCTCTGTAAAAGAAGCAGCAAAAATCTTAAAGCCCTGTTAATAAAATTTTGTCTGAACAGAGAAGACAGCAGATGCATCAGACATCCACTCATCGCTCCTGATATCAGTATTCCTGCAACCAGCCAGGGATCGAAAGCGATATCAGTAGAAAAAACAAAGACCAGTTCAAGGTATACGACAGCTATCGGAAAAAACAAAGACCACACAGCTAACTCCGGATAATTTATATTTTGGGTATTCCAATGGAAAACCGCTCTTCCCCAAACACCCTGCACATTTTATCACAATTTTTATTCGTTGTCTTTTTAGTGGTTTTGGGTTAAATTTTTATATATGGAAAAATCCGTGTGAATCAAAAAAACTTTTTTGGCAGGATAATCATTTTGTTATACGAAGAATACATATATGAGGAGGCAGCATGTATTACCTTATAAAGGAAACGTTGGAAAAATGCAACAAGGAAGAGATACGCAACAGTGAATATCAGTATGTTGCCGTACTGTCCCGCGAAGAATGGCTTGCAGAAAACGAATACTTCGATATGGTCATAGACCTGGATACCGAACCGGATCAGCAGGAATTATATTCCACAAAAGCAGAAGCCAATTATGATTCCCTGACAGGTACTTTCTGCATTCCCGAAAGGGATAACTTCCCTGCTCCAGATCTGCATTTTTCTTTTGCCCTTGACGAAAAAGGCATAGTATTTATAGATGATGACGATATAGCCGGAAAATTGGTGAAAAGAATCCGGAAAACCAGAAGATGGAGATTCCCCGGACTGGAAAGATTCCTGTACGATTTTCTGGAACAGATTATTAAAGATGATGCGAGACTTCTGGAAGACTATGAACGTGAACTTGACCGCATGGAAGACGATATTCTTAGCGGGCATTCGGAAGATTTTTCAGGCCGGATCAGTGAGATCAGAAGCGACATCAGGGATCTTGGAATCCACTACGAACAGCTTACAGACCTTGGGGAGGTACTCGTAGAAAATGAAAATGGATTTTTCAGGAGCGAAAACCTGCGCTACTTCCACCTCTTCCTGAACCGTATCGCCAGACTCCGCGACACCGCCATTTCAGTCCGTGACTACACCATCCAGCTGCGCGACCTTCAAAAGTCCCAGCTTGATATCAAACAGAACCACATCATGTCCATCCTTACGGTAGTAACAACAATCTTTATGCCGCTTACACTCATAGTAGGATGGTACGGAATGAACTTCCGCTACATGCCGGAGCTTGAAAGCCGTTATGCGTATCCTACCCTGATTGCGGTCTGTGCAATAATAGTTATGGGTCTGCTGATATTCTTCAAGAAAAAAAAATGGCTGTAAACGCTATCATATGGTAAAATTTAAGGTGACACCAACATATCAAAATATCTTCAGGGGGTACACATTACGATGAATAATGAAGATAGCTCAACAATAGAAAAAAGACTTCATAACATGAAGCGTTTCTATCTTAAGGTAACGGAACTGATTGATTCCCTGCCCGAAGGGATTCCCGACAAAACTAGAAATATGCTTAAAGAGGCCATCCTCGGAGACCAGGATCTCAAAGAACTTATGGACGGCGTGGATGCCCACAGACCTCCCCGCATCTTCCTGATCGGGCGTACCGGTGTAGGCAAAAGCAGCCTGATTAATGCAATCTGCGGAACTTATGTGGCAAAGGTCAGTGATACAAAGAGCTGTACCGCAACTGCAGACGTATACCAGTGCAAGGACGGCGACAGAGTACTGATGGAGATCCTTGATACGAGAGGCATTGCCGAATCCGTTGCCATCAACACGGACCTTTCTGCCGAAGACATGCTTATAAACCAGGTAAATAAATTTTCACCCGATGTTGCAATCTTCATGCTTAACTGCACACACCGCGATGACGTAAACAGTGACGTTGCATTTCTCAAAAAACTTTCAAAAAGTTTTACAAAAGCTAACGACATGCGTCTGCCCATCGTAGTGGTCGTAAACAAGAGTGATGAAATGGCGCCTTCAAGATTTAAGGATCCTGCAGAATATCCCCAGAGCAAAAAGGATAAGATTCAGGAACAGGTCGATTACTACAAAAGCATCATCACAGATAACGGACTTAAGGTAGATGATATCATTGCAGTATCATCACTGGTTGACTGGATGACAGCCGACGGAACAGAAGTCGATGTAGATGAAATAGATAAACTTCCGCAGAACGATATAGAGAATCTGCAAATGGCATTCGACGGCAGATATCAGATTGAGGAATTACTTGATATATTGGAAGGGGCCATCCAGGACTTCGAGGCACAGGCGGGACTGAGGATGGCCGCAAGATTAGGTGTTGTAGTGCGGCGCGTTGCCAAGCAGCTTACAACGATTTTCTCTACGATAGCAGGAGCCATTGCTCTTACGCCTGTCCCTGTAGCTGATATCTATATACTCATCATACTGCAGTCGCTTCTGGTATGCCTTATAGCTTCCATAGGCGGACTTGAGCTTTCCCTGGAAAACGCCAAGGAATTTATATTGGGCCTCGGAGGAGTTATCGGTGCCGGCTTCACCTTCCGGGTAATTGCTCAGCAGAGTTCTAAATTTGCAAACAGCCTCTGGCCCGGAGTCGGATCCGCAGTAAGCTCCAGCATCGCCGCTGCCGGAACCCATGCCATCGGACGCGCCGCCATCATGTATTACATCGACGGCAAGAGCAAAGATGAGGTTAATCAAAAGTTCAAGGAAATGAAAAAAATAAGAAGAAAAGAATTCGATTGATATACATCTAAAACTGCCGGAGACGAAAGTCCCCGGCAGTTTTAAATTATATAGACTATGAGAAAACAACCGTATACTATATTAATGTTTTATTCCCGTTCTAACTCTATTGGATAATCAATTTTTCCAGCATCATTTTCCAAAAATGCATCACTTGATTCGCTATCAAGAATAACTGTGTCCCCATCAAAATTGTACTCAATTTCATTACCATCAAAATATAGAACTCCATTACTAAAAACGAATTCACTCGGAGCACCATCCATAATTGTTATATTAGATGAATCCATATCCATCTCCTGTTTAAAAACTTCTTTTATATCATCCGTACCGAAAACTAAAGACATTGCAAATTTTGCTTCACTCTCAGAAAGTCCCTCCTCGTACATCGATTGATAAAAGACCGCCTCTATCACACCCAGCAATGCATCTATGGCCTCGTCGGCACTTTCCTTATCTACAGAAGTCTCAATTTTCCCATCCGCTTTAAACTCTAAGATACATTTAATCTTAAGGTCAGCCGGAACTGTATACTCTATACCCATATCTTTTAAATCATTCTGTATTTCATCAAATCCACCAGCCTCAGATAAAGGATACTCATATACCCAGCCGCCAACAAGAAAACTGTTCAAACCCTGATCGCATTCTGAAATTCTTGAAGGAACATTAGAATAATTGGTTTTATCCTTTGGTATTACTTTTTGATACTCATTGATTGCACCTAGATAGTCACCCTCCCTGTACAACCTTTCACCATTTGCATAAGCAGTCTTGGAATCATTTATTGCCTCTATCTCCGGTAGTAGTTTCACAACAAACACTAAACCACCTACCACTACTAGTACCAGAACAACAAATACAGCCGCTACAGCCCCTACAACAATTCCAATCACAGCGCCAGAATTTGTCTTATTCTGTTGTCCATCAGTAACATCAATTCTTTCATTTACATTGTTCAGCTCACTCATACCTAAATCCTCTCTTTCAACACTATACTATGAAATACTCTCTAGCTTTTTGCTGATTCGTTCCATAACCTCAATATAGTACATATAATCACCCGTATCCAAACTCGAAACATCAATATTACTTAATCCCTCCATTGCCTCGGTATACTGATCAAGCATATCAAAATAATCCGCATACATCTCCATGCTTGGTTCGTCGGTATTCTGATATTTTTGCATTACCTCGCAGTACTTATCTATCATAGCCTCATAGTCATCCATGGTCTTCTTAAAGTCAGCAGACACATTATTTGAACTACTTGATGAAGATGAACTATCATCATTAGTATCAGTAGTATCACTTTTATTACTTGCTGATGTACCGTCACCTTTTGCGTAATATGAATCTGACATTATTTTGTCAAATTCATCGTACAGAACATCTAGATTCCGCTCAGCATGACCAAAACCAATCGTATACATACCGTCCTCATCAATTATCACACCTGCAACACATACACCACGAGAATCATCAAATACATACTCATATACCTTCGAACCATCCAGACTTCCTTCCCGGGTACACACCAAATTCTCCCCATCAGAAATACCGATTTGTCCAAGTTTATCCAGTATGAATTCGTCAAAAACATCCTTTTTTTCTGCTATTAATTCTTCTGTAATAGCATTTTCGCCCTTGTCAATTGCAACTGTCAGAAAACTGGTACCTAGCTTATTCATATATGCTATCCCGTTGCTACCGCTATTAGATGAATCCTTCACATATTCATCTGACAACACAAAAACAATGTTTCCAACTTGCGCCTCTATCAGCTCCGGTTCCCTTTCAGCTTCTACAGCATCCTCTTCTTCCGATTTTTTTTCATCCGAAGGTATATCACTTTCTTTCACATCCTCGTCCTCTGTTTCCGGAACAGTTTCTTCTGCTATAGTCGTTTCTTCAACTGCTTCATTCTTCGAATCCAAGTATGAATCCAACTTATTGCTGCAGCTGCTGATAACACACGTAACTGCCAGCACTCCGCCCAAAACAAGACTGATCCATGAGCATATATGTCCTTTGCCATCACCGCCATTCCGCCCAACTATCAAGTCAATAATCGCAAGAAGTAGGCCTATCCAAAATGTACAACAAATCAAAGTCAGCACCAAAGCTGCTATTCCTAATCCCGATTCTTTCTTCGGGATCCGTTTGCCACAATTAACACATTTCTTAACTGCCGGGAAATTTAATCTCCCACAATTAGGACACGGAATCATTACGTGATTAGGATTATTATAATTCCCCTGATTATTACCACCATAGGCATTAGGATTACCTTGCCCATTCTGCATATTATTATTTGTATCCATGTTAACCTCCGTTTTTTAGCCATATCAATCTCTCAACGTCTGTGTTCAGTATACAAAAATTTAAAAAATTAAATCCCCACCAAAATGGTGGGAATTTGCAAGCAGATATCTGTCATTCGCTGCCTGACAGTTTACGCAACCCTTCTGCGTGCAGGCACTCATCTACACTGAGAGAATCATATATATGGTTGTTTATTGCTACTATAATGCAGGCATCACGAGAGATTTTGGGATAAAGCTCGCTCATTCCGTATAGTTTCAAAGCACGGTTTGTTTCCGTTAGGTCAAAGCGCCCAGCTAAGCATAATCTTATGATCAGGTCACGATTTTTTGTGTGTTTTTCCATTGTGATGATCTTACCCCCATAGGACTCTGATACACCTGCAGCCAGGTATACATCCTTTAGGAATAACCCCTTCTTTTCAACTGTATTTTTCATGTGATAATAAAATGCTTTGCTGTCATCCTTTAGTTCTGTCTTGTTCTCTTCAAGGTACTGCGGTAATTCCTCCATTTTGATTCCGTCCAGTTTTTTGAATAAAACAGCTGTAGGAAACTCCTCCATGATACGCTCCTCCCAAAATCTTTTTTAAACATGGATAGCGTATCATTTTTTGTGTGCTAAAATTCCCACCGAAATGGTGGTGGAAATACCTACTGGTCCGTGTAAACCGATAATTGAACGATAATTGACAATCCGTCCTAAAGTGATAGCATATTATATAGTGGTTTAAATATGATGAAAGGCAGTTAAGTTATGGGGAAAAAATCTATCAAAGAAAATAAGAATATCTATTTCCAGAGCAGGGAAGAAGCCGGTCTGACACGTGCGCAGGCTAGCGAACTTATGGATTTCATATCCGAAAGCCGGATTGAAAAAATCGAAAGCGAGAAAGTAACTGTACAACCGGAAGATGTAGTAGCAATGGCTGAAGCGTATAAGAAACCCGCCTTATGTAATTACTACTGTTCGCACGAATGCCGTATAGGCCAGGAATATGTCCCGGAAATTAAGCTGTCCTCTTTTTCCGAGATTTCAATGGGACTGTTAGCTTCCATCAACTCACTCAACCAGCAAAAGGACCGTCTGGTCGAAATAGCAGAGGACGGCAAACTGACAGAAGATGAAATACCTGACTTTCTTGCCATTCAGGAAAGGCTTGAAAAACTCTCCATGACAGTCGATTCCTTACGACTCTGGATGGATCATGCAATGGCAAACGGACAGTTTGACAAGGAGACTATCGAGAAAATCAAGGCGCTCTCAAAGTCATAACCGATTCCTGTCCTGACTGAAAGCAATACGACCGCATATCATCCATACAAATTGTTATCATCAAAATATAACTGCCGGATGAATATCTTCCGGCAGTAAAGGAAAAATATATTCATATTCCGGATCAATGTGCCTGCTTTCTGGTTGGCAGATGCCCCGGCATATATCCGATGACGGATTTTTTCAATTCCGATGAATAATAAAAGTATATCCTGATCATATTCACATCGCTTCCCTTACCGGATTTAATATGAAGATCCATCAACACATTTTTCTGTTTTCCGTCTTCATCCTTAATGCTGATCGTATACTTGTCCTTATAAATCTCCGTAGCTCCCTGGCCTGTACCTGCAGGCTCAACCATAAAGGATGACTCCTCCGGATCATACTCTCTTGCAGCTGACGGATTTATCGCAACACCTCCGGCATTGCGGTATTTGGTGTAACCCGCCAGAAAATGGATCATCATGCAGAACTTATGCCAATCCAGATTCCGGTTGTCATCATTAAAGGATTTTTCAGCATTCTTATGTATCACCAGTTCATCTGAATAACACTCCTCGATCCACGAAATGATGTTTTTCTTTTTATCCTTATCAAATGCAGGCATCTTTAATAAAGGAAGAGTTCTGGAGCGCTCCTCACGCAGCTGTGCATTGATCAGCTTTTCTTTCTCTTCCAGCTGAGCCTTGAGCTTTTCCGCATCTTCGGCTAATTCCTTATTTTTATTTTTTAGCTCTGAAATCTCGTCATCCTTTTTCGAAAAATCCGAAGTGATCTTCGTGTTCTCCCTGGTAAGCCTTTTGTTTTCTGTAAACAGACGATCGTTTTCCCTCTGAAGCCTGTCATTATCCCTCTCATAATCACCGGCTATCTGTTTAAGATCTTTGATCTCTTCACGTCTCCTGTTTACCTCAGCCGCAACTGCTTCCGCATCCTTCTCCGCAGCCTCTCCTGTCAGATCCTCCACAGAAGGCGCTAAAAGAAAATTTCCAAACTCACACTGTTTGCGTATCGGCTCATGCAGGGCTATCGACTTAATATGCGTGAGAACATCTTCTTCACTTCCGTCAAAATAATCGATCTGATAATCCTGTCTTTTAGTGGTTCTGTAAAAAATCAGCTTTCCGCTTTCAGCTGCATTTACGAGTTCTTCACTCTCCATTACAGATTCAAACAGCTTCCTGCAAGTATTGCTCCATACAACAATGTGACAATATCCCAAGAGACTGACAGTCTTTTCGTTAACTTCATCCTTGTGCTCCCGGTAGAAGTCTCCGGGCACAAAGAGCACCGGCATCTGACGGCACTTTGAAGTTATCAGATCTGTATAAAGCTTCTCACAGTCAGCTTTTGCCTTTCCGTTTAAGCGGATAGGCTTTGCTGAAAAAATGTATTTATCATCAAGTCCCTGCTCACCTATTATGAGCTGCTTATCATAAAAAATATCCCTTACAAATCCGGGCCTGTATCCGGAAGCATCCTCTTTGTTCTGCTCCGGTTCCCTGCAGGACTCCTTTATACCCAGTACCACAGAATTCCTTCCACGGTAAACACATATGTCCGTCCTGAACGTCCGTCCCTGAATATTCTTTTTTTCCTGACCGTTATCCGGCTCAGCCAGATGGAAAAACCATGCCTTCTTTTTTGCAAGGTATATGGTCTCAAGATCAAGGAAATTCAAGCCCTCGATGTTATGCACACTTTCTATATTAAATGAGCCGTAATTCTCCGGCAGTGGGTAATCTGATCTAAGATAAGCAATATCAGGATATTTCTCGAAAACTTCATCACCCAGGCGATTCCTGAACCACCTCATGATGTAAAGTATCACTTTTGAATAACAATCCTTTATAGGAAGATCCTTCTTAGGCATAACTTCAAGAAGAGCCTGATATGTGTCGTATTTTCTGAAAAATACAAGCTTCGTAGTCTTGGCAAGATCAGTAGGAACGACCACTTCATCAGAAAGATCCTCAAGTAAATCTTCCTCTTCCGTTGTTTCCGCTACAGTTCGTTTTTTCGCTTTAGTCATTGATTTTGCAGCTGCCGAGCGAACATCTGCCAGATCATATTTAGATGAATCCTTCTTGTTTTTATTATTAAAGAATTGAGTCTGTTTTCTCATTTATTCTTCCATCCTGTTCAAAAAACTTATACGTTGATTTTAACACGCGCAAGATATTGGGTACAACACTAATCAATGCAAACCGCACTGATGGTGCTTTACCACAACAATAACTTCATCTAATAAAGCCTATCTGAATTTATAGCCCCGGACAAACAAAGAGCGGCACCTTTTCAGATGCCGCCCGTTTTACGTTTTATTATCTCCCGATTCCCTTCATTTAACCCCATAAATTATATTTCCCTGTACTCAGCTTCCTCAATATCATCGCCATACTCGTTGAAATCATATCTCTGAGTATTCGGTGCCATAGCCTCTTTATTCAGCTTTAAGGCATGGACGATATTTACTACTTCAGCAATGGTGCCGGCCGTCAGTACAATAGCATCATCAAGCTGTCCGATTCCGACCGCCAGGTCAGGAATAAAATCTATAGGAAGAACTGCGTATGCTATCATTGCTCCTGCAATTAAAAGACCTACAGTTACAGGATTGTAATTCTTGCTTGTAATCTCTTTCTTCATATTTGCTCCTCCTTAATATAACTGAATCGTCTGTGTTCTGTGTCCGGCGCTTTGTCCGGTGTCTGTGCTTTATGATTCAATTATATTATGGAAAACAGCAAGAATATATACATACCATAGTGAGTTAAATGCCTGTATTTTTCATTTTCGGAAAAATACAGGGTATCAACATTATCACGTCCTTCGGTTCCTTACGGAATGCATTTATATAATAATGATGAAAAACTTATTCAAATATCACTATCGTTGACAATAGGCGGCAACTCATGAATATCATAGGTATCATAATAGATATCAAAGTCCGTCTCAACATCCCCGGAAAGTTCTATTAATGCACCGGCCTGAAACATGGTGGACAGTGTTCCGGATGGTGTCTTCCATGCCGCATTGGAAACAATTGTATACGGCTTATTGCCGGATTCGTCGGAAAGGAGAATGGATTCGGCTCCAAATAAAAGCTGTCCCGTCGCAATATGATAGTCGCTGGAAATGATTGCCAGCTGATTTACCTGCGGATACTTTTCCTGCAGGATCTGACAGGAAAAGATTGCATTCTGGGCAGTTGTTATGGATTGATTCTCCACAATCACCCTGTCACCGTCGATTCCTTTTTCGACAGGGTGACGAATATATGCCTGAAGCCCCATCCTTTTGTCATAAAAAACAGTCCTTTCGTCAGTTTTTCATACGTATGATAGCTGAATGAGCTACAATCATTTCAGAAGAAAGACGCAACGATCTGCGATAAGATGGTTCGATACAAAGTTACAATAAGAAAGGAGAACACGCTTTATGAAAAAGAAAGAAATATTCAAAAAATGCATACTTATTACATCACTTGTGTCAGCTGTATTGGCGTCTCCCATGTATGGGATAGCAGCACCGAGGGAAATGCCGGACGGACAGATCTTTGATGCGGAATACTATGCGGCATCCAATCCGGATGTGACGGCGGCGCTGGGGACGGACGAGGCTCTCCTTTATCAGCATTATCTGCTGTTTGGAAAAGCGGAGGGACGCAAGCCCTATGCAACCGGAGATACAGTGACGCAGCAGGCAGATTCATTGTCCGCAGCGCAGAAAGCGGCGATGGCTCCGGCTTATAACTGTGCGAAGACTGCAGCGAATGCCCTGGCGCTAACGCAGATCTATGATCCGGACGGGTATTATATCCTGCAGAACGATTCCATGGAAACAATGGAATTCTGGCTATTTGGATCCGGAATGCTTGCAGGAGAACTAGATACCTGTGTTCATGAGACTTTTCATGGCTATACCTTCAACAGAGCACTCCGCAATACGCAGGCGATCTATATCGGAGATTCGCAGACCATATATGTTCCCTATACACCCGTTTTTGCTACCCAGGAATGGTCGGTGTCATTGCCTTCGGAACTTCGAACATTCCGCTATAATACCTATGTAGCAGCAGGAGCGAGTGCATCTGCCAATTCTTATGGAGTATATGGTCTGTTAAATGAATTTGCGGCATACGGCTGGGGACTCAACAATCAGATATGCCTTTATGATTATTATGCGGCACAGCCTTTTTCTATGGATGTCTGGGCAGATTATGTTACAAGCTGTGAAAATGATTTCACGGCATTCTGTGAATTTCGCTTCTACATTCTGGGATATTTGGACTATGCGCAGACCGCGCATCCGGAAATCTGGAGTGCAATCATGAGCAATCAGGATTTTATCAATGCCTACTGTGTGACAGAACGGCGATTTGAAAAGAATATCGCAAGCTATCAGGCGTCGAAGGACAGGATTATTGCACTCGGGGCACAAAACGGCAGAAGAGTATGTTTTCAGTGTTCCATGTTCTATGTAGGAAATACCGGAAGGGGAATATCCAGTACCGGCAGGGATCAGCTTCTGGCACAGATCAATTCCGCACCGCTTAAAGCACAGGAGCAGTATATGTTCTCCCTGTGCACGGTTCCTGTGATGCAGGCACAGGTGATTGTGCCGTAAAGCTATAAAAACAAACAGGCGGTTTCACAAACTACGGTATCAGGCACTTCAAATACATTCCGCCCATACCAACGCGCACTTGACGGCTTTTTTCCAGCCCTTCAGAAGTGTATTCCTTTCTTCTGCTGCCATTGACGGTTCGAATACACACTCCGATGTGCGCTGCGCAAGGATTTCACCCCGGTTATTCCAGTAGCCGGTGGTGAGTCCTGCCAGGTATGCCGCACCTAGGGCTGTCGTCTCTATGCACTCCGGACGGCAGACATTTGTTCCAACGATATCAGCCTGGAATTGCATAAGAAAATCGTTGGCACTTGCACCGCCATCCACCTTAAGCACTTTCAGCCTCTCGCCTGCATCTTCCTCCATTGCATGTATCACATCACCGGTCTGGTAAGCTATAGACTCCAGTGTCGCACGGATGAAATGTTCTTTTGTGCAACCTCTGGTAAGGCCTACTACGACACCCCTTGCATCCTGGTTCCAGTAGGGCGCACCCAGTCCTGTAAATGACGGCACGATATAGACACCTGATGTATCGCTCACACTCTCTGCAAATTTCTGAGACTCTGATGCAGAGTTGATCATCTGCATACTGTCCCTGAGCCACTGTATGGAAGCTCCAGCTACAAACACGCTTCCCTCAAGGGCATACTCAACTTTATCCCCCTGACATCCTGCAGCAATTGTAGTCAGGAGGCCATTCCCTGACTTTACCGCTTCGTTACCTGTATTCATCAGGATAAAGCTTCCTGTACCATAAGTATTCTTTACATCACCTGCACTGAAACAGCACTGCCCGAAGAGCGCTGCCTGCTGGTCTCCTGCCACTCCGGCAATTGGTATGCTTCCACCCAGCACTCCGGCATCCGTATATCCGTACATAAATCCTGAAGGCTTCACTTCCGGCAGCATACTTGCAGGAATTTTCAGATAGTCCATTAGCTCTCTATCCCACTCTAACTTATGGATATCAAAGAGCATAGTGCGGCTAGCATTTGTATAATCCGTAGCGTGAACTTTTCCATTTGTAAGATTCCACATGAGCCACGTGTCCACTGTACCGAAAGCCAGTTCACCGCGCTCCGCCCTTTCCCTTGTCCCCTCCACATTATTAAGTATCCATGCAATCTTGCTTGAAGAGAAATAGGCATCCGGCACAAGCCCCGTCCGGTCCTTTATCTTTTCTTCCCAGCCGTCCTCTGTCATTTTGTTAATGATATCCGCAGTACGACGGCACTGCCATACTATGGCATTATATACAGGCTCGCCTGTTTCCCTGTCCCAGACTATTGTGGTCTCACGCTGGTTGGTAATACCGATAGCCTTTATATCCCCTGCGCTTATCCCCGAAGCTTCCAAAGCCTCCTTTGCTACGGAAATCTGTGATGACCATATTTCCTTCGGATCATGCTCTACCCAGCCCGGCTTCGGATAATACTGCCTGAATTCCTTCTGCGCCATGCTGCAGATCCTTCCGCTGTGGTCAAAAATAATGCACCTGGAACTGGTCGTCCCCTGATCAAGAGCCATTATGTAAGATTCTGTCCCCATTTATTTTCTCTCCGATTTTCTTTGTTGATATTTAATACCATATCAACGATATGGCAATACCCACTGCAAAGATTAACGCCACGCACACAACCGTAATTATAAACTGCAGCAATAGCCTGACCAAAATCTGTACCACCCAGTTTCCCCTTCCGATAAGGTTTAACAGTGGTATTTCGTCCTCCAGATCATCTATAGGCGGAACCATGGCTATTATATTAAACATAATTTTAAGCAGACTGAATACCGCAATTCCCCCCATAAAAACAGCAAGACCCATGTCATCATTTCTTTCATACATATATACAAAAAAAACTATCGTCCAGAAGATCATGTTGGCAAAATGCAGCAGTACTTCTATGACAGTCTTGATCCATTTTGCTATCCGCTTCGCCTTATGCGGTTTCTCGGCCTCTTCGTAAAGAATCTCGCAGTTATTCAGATACTCCTGCGAATCCCTGTATGGAGCTATTTCCATAAAAAGCTTTTTAGCTTTCACAAGATTCCTGAAGCCTTCTTTATTGTAAAATCTGACAGCCCTGCGGTACTTTTCTTCTAATACGGCCGCTGTCTGCGTATCATATGCGTTATACATGTTTTGAGAATCCATATGCTTATGTTATCCTCTCTGAATTGCCGTTTGGCATAGACAGGCTTAACTGCGTGCTGACTGCTTTTGCATAGCAGACGGCAACCGCTTTCTATAGATCACATCACTGCTCTGTCGACAGCGGATCCAGTCCCTGTTCTGCCAGACTGTCATCAATCCTGGCCAGATTGAAAATGCGGTTGTTTATAGCAACTATTATGCAGGCATCCCTGGAATATTTCGGATACAGCTCATTCATGCCGTAAAGCTTCAGTGCCCTGTTAGTTTCCATCAGATTAAAATGTCCGGCCACGCACAGCCTGATTATATGATCCCTGTTCTTGGTATGCTTTTCCTGATTAATGATCTTGCTGCCATAGGATTCGCTCAACCCTGCCGATGTATAGACATCTTTCAGAAAAATTCCCTTATCGATCAGAGTATCTTTCATAAAATAATAAAAAGCTTTCTTTTGATCCCGTATGTCATCCTTATTATCATTAAAATACTTATGCAGGTCTTCAGGCCGCATTTTATCAAGCTGTTCCTGAAGTTCGTATGTAGGCTTCTCAGTCTTTTTTTCTCCCATATCGAAATGCTCCATTCATTAAATCACTTTACAAGCTGTCTGTGCTTTCCTGTGCATATCAAAAACATAACCAAACAAAAACATTTATGCTGATTCCACGGAAAGCCTTCGTATTACTGAATCTACAGGAACTTTCTTATTATCGGTATCTTTCTTAGTATCCATACTCCCAGTCCCACCGCTGTGAACACTATCAGTATCCACAGAAAAGCCGGGATAAGCATAGCCAAGCCATCAAAATACATAAATAATATCTCCCTGAATTTTCCTACAAGGCGGATGCGGTCCAGGAAGAACCCATGAAACAAATATATTCCAAAAACACAGCCTCCGATCTCTGAAAAAACCACTGCAGCTTTTTTCAATATTCCCTTTTCCTGGATAAACTTAAACAATATAAACACTGTGACGGCATTCAACATTGCACATCTTCCGCGGTATCCGTCACTTATCAGGCTCTCCCCTGCCGCCATGCTTACAGCTACAGCTACATAGGTCTGATATGAAAGCCAGACAATATCCGCAATACCAAGTAACGGCAGATATATCTTCAGTTTTGCTGCAGGGATCTTTTTATGTAACACATAACCAAGCATTGGAAAAAGCACTACATTTGATAGCAGCCAATCCCAGCGCAGATCTGCCTGCAGATCAAAATCCTTTAACAATGTCCTCTGCAATTCCGGCAGTATACTTAACAGAATAATGCCCAGCACAAAAAGGTATTTTCCGGTAGTCTCATTCATTGCCTTTGCCATTCCCCGGAGAAAGGGCAGACATATTAAAAATGAAAGGTATGCATACAGGTACCAAAAGGGCGTGATGCATGGCTTTGAAAAAAGGTTAGTAATAAATGCCAGCGGATCTGCCTCGCATCTCCCGGTTTTTATATCCAGTAAAAAATACAGAAAGGAAACGATGAGCAGGTCCAAAAATATCCTGGATATCCTCTTTTTCCATATCGTAACAATACTTTCTTCCTTCTCCATGAGAAGGGCCCCAGAAATCATAAAAAAGACGGGAGGAGAAAATGAGATCAGCATGGAAAAAAACATGCAGATATAATATGAAACACTGCCCACAGGCATCTGCATATACAATTCACCCAGCTCCGTATGTATGGCTATGACCGCCATTATCGCTGCGATACGGAGCAGATCCAGATAATACTCTCTTTGCTTTTCCTTCACTTTCATATTCCCCTGCTTATTTTCTTATGTATAGCTTAACATCATGTGCTTTGGGCGGTAGTTTATATCATCTTCAGTTCTTCATACAGCCCCTTCGCATCATACCTGTCGGACTGCTCGAAGCTTATACATTTTTTTATAATATGCCCAAAGGGCTCTTCTGCCATTTCTTCCTTGGGATAGCTGCCTGTCAGCATCTTATTCAGAAGTATCCCCAGCGAATAAATATCGGTTCTGTCAGTTGATGCATGAAAGCCGAATCCATACTGCTCCGGTGCCGCATAATACTGTGAACCTATAAGTCTTGTATCTTCCACTGCATCAGTATTGATCCATTTTGATGCATTGATATCTATCAGATATACTTCCCCGGCATCTGTGACTATCACATTCGAGGGCTTAATATCCCTATGAACAATGAGTCTTTCAGGAGAATGCAGTTCCATGAGTATGCGGCATATCTGCACGGCTATCAAAAGAGCCTGTCCGGTTTCAAGACTTCCGCTTTCAAGCAGATCTGCCACTGTCTTTCCCTTGATATACTCCTCTATGACGATCAGGCAGTTATCTGATTCCATTACATCCCTGATCACAGGTATATGCTCTATGGGATGTGTCATTAAATAATCATAGACACTGCGGTCATAAAACTTAAGGTATTTTTTTACAAACCTTTCGCCGGTCTCCGGATCCTCCACAACCACCACGTGGTCACACCCTTCAAAATATCGTACTTCCTGATAATATGACAGTCTAAGCACTTCCTCGTCAGACAGACCCTTATATGGATTTGAAAGATCAGCGGCATACTCGTCCTCAGACAGATATACTTCACTTTCGTCAGTTTTATTTACTAAAACTTCCCACACCCAAAATGGGACTTGTACCTTGAAAATTCAATAATACAGGCGATTAAATATGTATCTCACGCCGCCAGGGA
>OCVV011357470.1_pt1 | contig 19031 bp, 12 predicted proteins | sample 1539721 | NCBI WGS metagenome assembly OCVV01 (sample SAMN02144230, study PRJEB22623) | gut metagenome | biome: sheep rumen | host: Ovis aries | place: New Zealand
ATGCTCTTCAACGCTTCTTCCGAATAAAGCGTTCCCGTTGGGTTCGTCGGATTGTTCAAAATGACGGCTTTGGTTTTAGGCGTAATCACCTTTGCCATTTCTTCGCCCGACATCTGGAAGTCGTTTTCAACCTTTGTATGGACAATGACGGGAACTCCTCCGAGAAGCTTGACTAGTTCCGGGTAGGTGACCCAGTATGGTTCCGGAATAATGACTTCATCCCCAGGGTTGATGATGGCGAGAAGTGAATTGAAAACGGCATGTTTTGCGCCGCTTGTCATGATGATTTGCTCCGGAGCGTATTCGACGCCATTTTCCTTGCGGAGTTTTTCGGCGACGGCTTCACGAACTTCGAGAATTCCCTGCGGAGCGGTATAGCGGGTTTTGCCTTCATCGATGGCCGCTTTACCGGCGATTTGAACTTCTAACGGTGTATCAAAATCCGGTTCGCCAGCCCCGAGCGAAACGATATCTTTGCCTTCAGCTTTCAGCTTTTTGGCAAGCGTATCCACGGCGACGGTCAAAGAGGGGGCGATATTTAAAATACGTTCAGAGAGATTTTTCATCGAAGTTTTCTCCTGCGAATTCGTCGACGGTCTAGAATGCCGGCGAAAAGCGGAAATACGAAGTTGTGAGACAGCAATAGACAAATGACTCCAGGGATAGAGATGACTCCGATGGAGTGAATTCCCGGATGGGAAGAAAGGGAAAGACCAAAGAGTACGACGATAGTCAAAAATTCGGCAAAAAAGCAGGTGATTCCTGTCGTGCGCAAAATATAATAGATGCTACCTGTCGATTTTTCGTAATAAGCGTTCCACAATTGGATCGATCCGTCAAGGCTCATTCCGATCAGGATCGGGAAGGCGAGACAGCTGTAAGCCGTGAGCGGAATATTCAAAAGTTTCAGCAGACCTAAGAGCCAAAAGAAGGCGATACATGGGGAAATCAACGTTAAGAGGGAGAAGTAGAAACGTTTGTAAAAAAGGAATGTGAGCAGGAAAACTCCGATGATTCCGCAGAGAATCGCTTTGTGAAAATGCGGAAGCGTATGATTCAAAATGGCTGCACGGACTAGGGCGGTACCTGCCATAGGATAATTGAACTTCTCAAGTTCTTTGGCAAGTCGGCGACAGGCGAGTCCGTCGTTTGGATTGAAATTCGGGAAAATGAAGGCGAATTCCATTTTTCCGGCTTCTTTCGCTCCGAATAAACGCCGGATGTTTGTCGGAATATCCTTGAAAAGAACCGGGGCAGCTTGCCAATCTTTGACAAACTTTTCGACCCGTTCTGAATCGGATGGACTTAAAACGCGTAAGACGCTAGGGTCCAGTTCGCTCTTGATTTCTTTCAGCAAAGAAATTTTTTCTTGCTGATTGGAGGGGAGAAGATTTTGGTAAATGGTGACCGAGCTGATCCCTGTTTGGGGGTTCGCTTTCCGTTCCCGATTAATGTGGTTGTAGAAATTGCGAGCCTGTTCGGAATTCGGTAAAATCACGACGATTGGGTCGTAGCGCAAATAAGCCGTTTGCCGGAGTAAGGCTTCTGCTTTGGCCGTGTTCGGATTATACTCTGTATGCGAAAAATCGTAGTCGAACTTTGGATAAATTCCTCGGATAGGAAGAATTGCGGAAATGAGAATGACGGGAATCAAAGCTTTCTTGATCCCGGCAAAAGGACGTTCCTTAAAGTCTTGTATTTTCCCCTTGATTTTCCCAAAGACAAGGAAGGATCTATAACGGCCCGTAATTTCGATCAAAGCGGGGAAGACAAGGCTCGCTAAAACCCAGGTCAGCAAGGCTCCGATAGCACCTAACGCTCCGAGTTCCTGCATGCCTTGAAGCGGGACAAGTAAAAGTCCAAGGAATGCCGCTGCAAAAGAGAATGTGGACACCGCAATTGTCGGTCCAATGCCCAGCAAGGCACTTTCGAGACTCAGCTCGTAGCCTAGGCCCTTGCGCTGTTCATCGGCAAAGCGGGTCATCAAATGGACGATTTCGCGGCAGGAAATTCCCGGCAAAATGACGGCGAGGACAATGGAGTATAAATTGATGCGCCCAAAAAGGAGCCAAGCCGCGGCGAGCGTCCATAAAAAGACGAGGGCAATCGGGATGGTAGAAAGTATAAATACCGCAGGTTGTCGTGCGAACCGGAACAAGAAGAACAGGGCAAGAATGACGGCAAGGGCAATTCCCGTTGAGCGGGCTTCGGGCAAAATTCGCCAGCCTTCGCTAGCTGTTTCAAAGACCTTTCCCGTCATATGGATTTCCGCTTTTTCACTTTCGGGAAGGCTTTCGAATGCGCCGTTGACAACGTGAATCAACTTGCGGGATGCGGCCAAATCGGATACGCGTTCTTTGGGGAATATGCTAACGATTCTGACGGTACCGTCTTTATTCGAATACATATTCCGATATTTGGACAGGTATTTGTCTTCGATTTCGCTCAAGGAAAGCGAATCCGTGATTTCTTTTTGCAGGGAATCCCGATAGGCTTTTTTCAGGGAGTCATTTGAAAGCAGGTCCACGTAGAACGGACTGTTTTCAAACTTATATTGCGCTTGTAAATCCGAAATGCGGTCTCGAATTTTTTTGAGCGCATCGGTATGGATATAAAGGAGCTTGTGTTTTTCAAAAAAATCGGCTTCGGACTCGAATTCGACAAAATTGACGTAGCGGTTTCCTTCGAGTTCTTTGGCGAGTCCGCGAACCAATCGGTCATTGAGAGCGCTGTCTTTTGAGGAAATAATCGCGATGAGCGATCCGAATCCGCCAAAATTTTCTTCAACGATCGCCTGGGTCTTTTTGACTTCCGAAGAATCCGGCAGCATATCGATGAGGCGAAGTTCCCATTTCAAGTTTCTCACAGGATAAATGGAAAGAAGCGTCACCGCAAGTGCGATGGCAAGAACCATCTTCGGATGCTTCAAGGCGTTCCGCAGAATTCTCTGTAATAAGGAAAACATCGCGTACAATCTAAAAAAAGTGCGAGATTTCGGATGGATGGAACGTTGTTTTTGGAGTGAATTATTAAATTATTCTGCGTCATGAGACTGCTTTTTACCGGGATTTTACTATTCGCGTGCCTTCCGCTATTTGCGGCCGAGGCTAGGGATTCCGTGGAAAGTACGCCGGATTATTCTATGTCGCATACAATGCCGGGGGATTCAAGTTCGGCCGTTGCCGACGAAGACCGCCCCGAATTGACCGCAACCGATTATCTGATTTGGCCTTTTTCGCATATTATCCAGCCGGCCTTAAATATTTTGATCTATCCGTTTGCAGCTCCAGTCCATTACGCAAATGAAAGTCGTCTTTTGGATAAAGCGGAAAAGCTGGCCGCTTTGGGCCCGAATCACAATATCTACCTCTATCCGACGTTCAATTTAAAACCTGGCACTCGGACGCAACTCGGAGTGACGTACCGCCATCGCAACATGCTACTTCGTAAGGATTATTTTGTTGCACAGGCATCGCTCTTTGCCAATAGCGATTTGTATTTTTCGACGCGTTATAGCAAAAGAAACCTTTTTGGATCGGACTTTGTCGTCGGGGGAAGGCTCGAGTGGAGCTTGGACCGGAATGCGGAAATGAGCGTTCCTCGCTCCTTGACCCTTTTTGATTCTAACGAGCCGTTCCTTTATACGGATTCCTCGTATTCGGCCCAGCTGCGCTTAGGGCATCCGGTTCCATTTGTCCGCAATATGGACTTCCAAATAGAAGGGAATGCCGAGCATAAGTATTTCGACTATCCGGATATCGAAGACTCTGTTTTGACAGACCATCCGATGTTTAAGCCAAATGAACGGGGCATGTATCAGCGTTTCTACCAGTTTCCGCTCAAGCTGACTCTGACGTACGACAACACGGACGCCCCGTTTGTCCCGACTCGAGGATCCCGTATATCGACTACGTGGAGATACGTCAATGTCACGAAGTATCATGGTGAAAACATCACGAGCCGCTCTAATACTCTGAACCATGATTTCCAGAGGCTCGATTTTGTGGCTCAGCACTATTTTTATTTGGGAAAAGATGACTCGCAGTATGGACTGTCGGTGAAGGAAGCCCGGGAATTCCGCAAGTTCTATACCGATTTTTCTTGGGAAGAAACGATGCGCCTTTGGCGTCCGGAAAATATTCGCACGACTTTGCTCAATCGTCGAGTCCTTGCGGTTCAACTGCGCCTAAGCGAAATGTGGGAAATGGAAAAAGGCGGTGCCCCGTTTTCGGCATTCCCGACGGCAGGGGGAACATATCCTCTCCGCGGCTACACCATGCGTTTTACCGACTATTCGGTGAAAGGCATCTCGCTCGAATACCGCTGGCCGATCGATCATCTGGTAGATGGAGTCATTTTTGACGAATATGTGATGTACGGACGGCACTGGTACAGCCTGGACGGCGAAAAAATGGTGAATTCCTGGGGTTTCGGTATCCGAGTCCGCAAACCGGACCTCTACCTATTTAGAATCCAGCTTGCCTTCCATGGCTTCGACGGCTTCGCTGCTATCTGCACAGTTGCTCCGGAATTCCAGTAAAAACGCTCCAAAACGACTTTTTTTCGCTGTTCTAAAACTTCCTTTTCACTTTTTAGATGAATTTCCTGCAAAAAATTGCTATCATTGGAGCTACATTTTTGTCCTCAAAAGGAAGGTCTATTATGGCTAGAAAGAAAATCGCGCTCGTTGGCGCTGGTCAGATTGGTGGTACAATGGCTCTCGTTGCAGCCCAGAAGAATCTCGGCGACGTCGTTCTTATCGACATTCCGATGACTCAGGGCATGCCGAAGGGTAAGGCTCTCGATATTATGGAAGGCCGCTCTGTAATTAACTCTTCCGTTGATCTTCAGGGTTCTACCGACTACGCAGCTCTCAAGGGCGCAGACGTCGTTATCGTTACCGCTGGTTTCCCGCGTATGCCGGGCATGAGCCGCGATGACCTTCTCGAAAAGAACTGCGGCGTCATCAAGACGGTTGCTGAAGCCATCAAGGAACACGCTCCGGAAGCATTCGTGATCGTGATTACGAACCCGCTCGACGCTATGGTTTACAACATGCAGAAGCAGTCCGGTCTTCCGTCCAACAAGGTGATCGGTATGGCTGGCGTTCTCGACTCTGCTCGTCTCGCTTGCTTCGTCGCTGACGAACTCGGCGTTTCCGTCGAAGACGTGAAGGCTCTCGTTCTCGGTGGCCACGGTGACACCATGGTCAGCATCTATGAAAGCGTCTCTGTCGGCGGCATCCCGCTTCCGCAGCTCATGACGAAGGAAAAGTTCGCTGAACTTGCTAAGCGTACCGCGGGCGCAGGTGGCGAAATCGTGAACCTCCTCGGTCGTGGTTCTGCTTTCTACAGCCCGGCTACTTCCGCAATTCACATGGCAGAAGCTTACCTCCTCGACAAGAAGAACGTGTTCTCTTGCGCTGCTAAGCTCAACGGTGAATACGGCGTTAAGGGCCTCTACTGCGGCGTGCCGGTTGTTGTCGGCGCAAACGGCGTGGAAAAGATCCTCGAAGTCAAGCTCACTGAAGAAGAAAAGGCTGCTTTCAACAAGTCCGTCGAAGCTTGCAAGAAGAACGCTGACTGGGTTGACGCTCACACCTAATTCAAAAGTGATTGCGAAGGCCGAAAGGCAACGACGCAATCCATGAATCAAGTCCCTTGGTGAAAACCGAGGGCTTTTTTTATGCAGAAATTTGCTCAAGGACCGCTCTTTTGGGCGAATTTTGTTAAATTCACAAGACAAACAAAGGATTTTTATGGCAGATATGATCGACGATGATATGGATTTGAATGTCCCTGAAGATCAGGCGAACGAAGACAATATCGAAAGCGCGATGAAACCGCGCGATTACAGCTCCCGCCGCGTTTTGCTTTGGGAACCGGATGAAAATCGCCGTAACTGCGCAGTCGAAGTGATTTCCGGACTGCTGACGGGTGCTTTTGTCGAAGGCGTTGCAACGGAAGAAGAAGCTCTCCAGAAGCTCGACGAAGAACTCTGGGATACCTTTGTCGTGGATTTTTACAATGAAGGTTGTTCGGAATCGGAATTCATCAAAAAGGTGAACAACTATCCGAACGCCATTCTCGTTGCGTTGAATCTGGCTCCGTTCACGCTTCCGGAAGAACGCAATCGTTACAAGATTGAACCGCTCCGCAAGCTTTTCGAAATCGAAAAGCCGAAGTCCGAAGAAGATGAAGAATTGGACGACGAATCTGCGGACGATTCCTTTGACGAGGAAGACTCGTAGGACTGATTTATGGCCGAAGCCAAATCAGCGATTGAACTTTCGCATGTCTCCAAGGCTTATCCTGGAGATGTAGATGCGGTCGACAATGTTTCGCTTTCTATTCGGGAAGGCGAATTTGTTGTGCTGGTCGGTCCTTCGGGATGCGGAAAGTCTTCGATCCTTCGCATGATCGCAGGGCTTGAATCTCCGTCAGAAGGGGAGCTCCTTTTGCACGGGGAAGATGCAAGCAAACTGGAGCCGAAGGATCGTGATATTGCGATGGTGTTCCAAACCCATGCGCTTTATCCGCATATGACGGTCCGTGAAAATTTGGAATTTGCGCTGCGCATCAAAGGCGCTTATTCGGCCACGGAAATCAAGGAACGTATCCGCGAAGCGGTCGATATTTTGGATTTGGCCCCGCTGCTCGATCGTAAGCCAAAGCACCTTTCGGGCGGTCAACGTCAGCGAGTGGCATTGGGCAGAGCTCTTGTCCGCAAGCCGAAAATCTTCCTTTTTGACGAACCACTTTCCGGTCTTGACGCAAAAATGAAGAACCAGATGTGCGTGGAGCTCGGACGTTTGCATTCCCGCTTACAGGCGACGATGGTGCTTGTGACGCACGACCAGAACGAAGCGATGACGATGGGGGATCGTATCGTTTGCCTTTCGAACGGAAAGATCCAGCAAGTGGGAACACCGATGGAGCTTTACGAACATCCGGCAAACGAATTCGTGGCAAGTTTTATCGGAGTTCCTCCGATGAACATTTTCGCTGCACAGTGGACCCGTGACGGTCTCTATTTTGAAAAGGCGGGAGTTCCGTTTGCGGTTTCGGAAGAATTCGCTTCGCGTTATCGCAGTATTCCTCGAATGCTTGTGGGCGTTCGCCCGGAATTCTTTACGATATCGGCGGCTGCTCCGAACGCCTTCGTTGCAACGGTGGAAGTGCTGGAACATTTGGGTTACGAAAGCCTCGTCTATGCGCAGTGCAACAACCTGAGTTTGGTCGTGCGAGTTCCGCCGTTTGAAAATTTTGACGTCGGCGAAAAGATTTATCTATCGCTCGATGAAAAGAACATCCATCTGTTTGACATTTCTACAGGGGCTAGTTTCCGTTGAGAATCCGGCAGGCCATTCCATTGTTGGCTTTGATGCTCTCTGCAATCTTCTTTACAGGTTGTAGTTCGGACGATGGTCTGCAAAAAGAAGTTCTCCAACTTTGGATTATGCCCAATAGTCCGGATCCGACTGCGGATATGCAGCATGTGCTTCGCAATTTCGAGCTCGAAAATCCGGGAATCGAAGTGCAGGTCACAGTTCTCGACTGGAGCGTGGCCTGGACAAAAATTACGACAGCCGCATCGACTCACAGTGGACCCGATGTCATTCAAATGCCGACGACTTGGGCTGCGGCTGTCACCGCGATGGGCGCACTGATGCCGATGGATTCCCTCATCGGAGCTTCCGGTGGAGATTCTGTTTTTGCATCGGTCTCGATGAAATTTGCTAGACCGCTTGGGATCTCAAGAGCGACGTCTATCCCGTGGTTTTTGGACGTTCGCCCCTTATTCTACCGTCGCGATGTTTTGGCAGAAGCGAAAGTGGATCCGAAAAAAGTTCGCAATTGGGAAGAATTTCGAAATGCGCTGCATAAAATCCGGAATGCCCATGTAAAAATAGACGGACAGCACATCGATCCGATCGGATATCCCGGAAAGCACGACTGGAATGTAATCCATAATTTGGCACCCTGGATCTGGGGCGCGGGCGGTGATTTTTTGGATTCCACGGGTCAAAAGAGTTTGCTCGCTACCAAAGAAAGTATTAACGGCATCCTTTATTACTTGAGCTTAGTGAGGGATGGTTACAACAGCCGCAAGAATTTGTCAAAAAACACGAACCAGGTGAGCATGGATTTTGACGAAGGTCGTCTGGCTTTTTGGTTTGATGTCACGAACAAAACGCTTTATCTGGACAGCCCGCGCTTTTTGGGAGGATCTTCCAAGAACGTCACGGCTCGCAACTATTCGGTGATGCTTCCGCCAGTAGCTCCTGCTGGAAAAACGCCTTATTATTTTGCGGGAGGCTCCAATCTTTCTGTTTCGCGTTATACAAAGCACAAACGCGCGTCCATGGCTCTTGTCCGCTATTTAACCACCCGTCCGGATGTGCAGCTCGAAATCGCCCGTGTGATGGGATTTATGCCGGCACTCCTTTCGACGTATGAATATCCGTTCTTTAAGGACGACGGAAAGCGCGATGTCTTTCAGCAGATGGTGTTGCATCTGCGCTCTTACCCAGCCGTGCCTTATTGGGGCGAAATCGAAACGGAAATTCTTTTACGCCGCTTTGGAAATATTTTTGATTTGATTACGGCAAGTCCCGAAAATGTTTGGCCGGAAAAGGATATTATTGCAGAGATCCGAGCCGCCGATAAGGAAGTGGACCGCTTTATTCATCGCCAGATGGAGAACAATCGATGAGAACGCGATATCTCTTTTTGCTTCCGATGTTTATCTATGCCGTCCTTTTCTTTTTTATTCCGGTTCTCTTCGGCATGCTCCTTCCGTTTTTTTCGGGAGAAGTGAATCCTCAGGAAATTCAAGGCGGATCCTTTAGTGTTTCGAATTATATCGAATCCGTTTCTTCGGGAATGGGGACAAGCCTTATCGATGCCATTCGAAATACGCTCATCTATACTTTTTGTGTTTCTTGCGGGTGCATTGTCCTTGGCCTTTCCGGAGCGTTGCTTGTCACGCAGAAATTCCCTTCGGTAGGGATTGTGCGCGTATTGCTGATGATTTCCTGGGTAGTTCCGACTTATATTGTCGGACTTTTGTGGGGATTCATGTGGCAGCAAGACGAAGGCATTATCAATATGATCCTATTTGACTACTTGCACTGGGATCAGATTTCGGGAGTTTTTGGAGCGACTTGGACTTATTTGCCGGATGGTTCTTTGGTAAAGCCCAACTGGCTGACCGGGCCAAATACGATTTGGGCAATCATTGTGCCTGCGATTTGGCGTAATTGGCCTTTTTGCATGATGATGTTCCTTTCTGGGCTTTCGGCAATTCCTCACGATATTTATGAAGCGTCGGCATTGGATGGTATTCCTCCTCGTGTTCGTTTTATGCATATTACGCTTCCGATTTTACGTCCGATTTTTGCCGTTGTCGTTCTCGAAAGCCTTGTAATCAATATGTATAGCTTTAACTTGGTCGCTATGATGTTTGGCAACGGTTCCGGATTCCCCGGGAAATTCGGCGATTTGATCATGACGTTCTTGTACAGGACATCATTCCAGACATGGAATTTTGGAGCCGGAGCGGCTCTTGGCACCATTTCGATGCTCTTTATGCTGATTTGCGTGACGGTTTGGTATCGAAACTTTGCAAGGGAATTGAGAAATGGTTAAGTTCCTAGCTTGGACATTTGCCATTTTGAACGTGGCCCCGATTCTCTGGATGGTGTGGAGTTCGTTGCTCGGCTCCAGTGAAATCCAGCAGGGAAAAGTGTTCCCGGATCCATACCCCAATGACGTCGTTTTCTTTGAAAAAACTTCAAATCGAAGTGTTGTTGCCGGAACGTTGCATGGACAAGTCTATCAATATACCGACAAGAACTTGGATAAAAATTCTCGCCAAAGTTTGGATCTTTCGGCGGTTACCGTCAATTATGCGTTGGCGGATTCCAGCTTGTACGCATTTTCTCCCGACGAAGGATTGATGCAGATCAATCTTTCCGAAATGAAAGTGGAAAAAAAATGGGGATGGTCCGATTTTAAGAAATCATTCCGCACATGTGATTTCTCTACGTTCCGTTACGTGCCGAATCAAATGCCCGAAGGTGAATTTGTTCGACTGGGCGCTTTGCTGGACACGGTTCCGCTCGTCGAAAACACGGACGTGACTTTCGCAAAGATTTTCAATCGTTCTTTCCCGAGAGATTCAAGCGTCATTGAATCCCTGAACATGATTTTGAATTCTCCGCAAAGCCTTGCTCAGGTCATTTCGATTTGGCAAACCAAAAAGGACTGGGTGAACCCGGCCATCGAAAAACTTTTCAAGAAGCGCTACCGTTCTAAAAAAGAAAATCGCGAACTTTTCCGTTGGTGCCTTGCGGAACGAATTCCAACGCCTTTGACTATATACCGTCGCATTCCATGGACTTCGATTTGGGTGGACCGTGTTCCGGCGAGTGACCACGGCGTTTCGATTGCGAGTGCCGGAAATACTCTTTGTGTTGGCATGTGGTGGGAATCTTTCCCCGGGATTGCGATTGTCAATAAAAAGACAGGGAAAATCGGTTGGATTACGCCACAAAACGGACTCCCGTCGAGCTCGGTTCAGCGCATTTTACGGGTATCCGACAAAGAAGTTCTCGTGGCGCATGACCAGGGATTTTCTTTGATCGATGTCCAGAATGAAAAAATAAAGGCCAATTATATCTTTGGCGAATCGGGACTTCCTTTTTACAATGGACGCGACATGCGTCTTTCCGTGGTTAGCCGGAGTTCCATGCTTTTTGCCTGCGGACGTGAAATCGTATTTTTTGATTTCCGCGCTGGCCAAGCGGTAAAACGTCTTTATGGGGACTCTCATTTATTCCAGTCGGATATTTCGACGATTAAGAGTGTTGGCAACCGCGTTTTCTTTGGACTCTCTAACGGCATTGTCGAAATGAATCTTTGGGATTTGTTGAGTGAAGATTATTCCCAAAAGACTTATTCTGTGGCAGGAACCGCAACCAGCCTTGCTTATGACGAAGGGAACCTTTTAGTCGGAATGCAAAATGGAACGCTGTCGAGCGTAGAACTTGCCTCGAATGCAATCGTCGCCATGGAAACCCTTCCTTCGGGTGGTCTTTATTTGCACTGGCGCAATTATGAAGACCTCTGGCGGACGATTCCGTTTGGAACGTTCTTGCTGAATTCGCTTGTCATCTGTAGTTCTACGGTTTTGATTTGTTTAATTTTGGGCTCTTTGGCGGGCTACGGGCTTGCCAGGTCTCCGATTCGCCACAGCCTTTTTGTCAATGTCGGATTGATTTGGAGTCAGGTGATTCCCAACGTTCTCTTGTTAATTCCCGCGTTTTTGATTGCGTCTTATTTGCAGTTGCATTCTTCAATCCATATGCTGAATTCTCGTGCGGGAATTATTGTCCTTTATTCTGCGCTATTCCTTCCGATGGCGACTTGGCTTTTGCAAAGCTTCTTCCGCTCGGTCCCTCATGAAATCGAGGAAGCGGCCTTGCTCGACGGCTGTACTCCGATTTCTGCATTCTTCCGAATCATTGTCCCATCGTCTCTTCCCGGCATTTTGGCAACGGGCATCTACATTTTTATTCTGGCTTGGGATGAATTGATGTTTGCCTGGGTATTTTCGATGGATGTCTCAACGGCAACGATTCCTGTCGGCATGCGCTTGTTCTTTGGTCAGTTTGCAACGCGATACGATTTGGTGATGGCGGCCGCAACGCTATCGACTTTGCCGGTGATCATTCTATTCTTGATCGTTCAACGTCGCTTGGTTAGCGGATTCCCAGGGGGACGGGCTGTTGCAGCTCGCAATATAGCCAAGAAAGGCCGATGAATGTTTGCTAAATTGCTATTTTAAGGAAAAATTTTGGCATTGGAGAGTTGTTTCTGATGAAAGTGAAAAGAAAAAAGTCGGACGAATCCAGGGCTACGCGAATTTCTCGCGTCTATTTCAATCGGATGTTTCCGAAAAGAATGGATGCGCTTGAAGTGGCTCTTTCGGTATTCGTGGGCGTTTTTGTCGGTATTTGGCCGACAATCGGTGTTGCCATTATTTTGACAGTGGCGATTTGCGCTTTGTTCAAGCTTCCTAAAGTTCCGGGAGTCATTTCATCTTTTGTCGCGAATCCCGTGACGCAGTTCGGATTCTTTTATCCGTCGGGATATTTTATCGGCAAAAAAATCTGGCAACCCGAATCGATTAACTTTGATTTTTTGGAAGAACTGAAGGGGCTTTCGTTCCGTAACGCTCTGGATGTCGTCACGCGCCTTTGGAGTGAAGCCGCAGGGCACGTGATCGCTTTCTTGATCGGGATCACGATCGTCGCTCTTATTTTTGGCGCAATTTTTGGAATCGCCGCCTATTTCATTGTATCTTACCGCAAGCGTAAGCACATTGAAGTCAAGAACCAGTATATCCACGAATTGATCGCTGAAGATCAAATTGTTATTAAAGAAGCCAAGCAAAAAGGAAAACACATGCATATCTTTCCGTTTAAAGCACTCCGTCCTGTTGATCCCGCTCAGGCCAAGGACATTTCTGCCCTGCCTTATGACGTGATGAACCGTGAAGAAGCCAAGGAAATGGCCAAGGGCCTTCCGCATTCCTATCTGCGCATCACGCGTGCAGAACTTGAACTCCCGGATTCCGTGGACGCCTACGACCCGCAAGTCTATGCTCATGCCAAGGAAAACTTGGACAAGTTCATCGCCGAAGGCGTGATCGCTTTTGATAAAAAAGACTGCCTCTACATCTACCGCCAGACCATGGAAGGCCGCGAACAGTATGGCCTTGTTTGCACGGTCCCGGCGAAGGATTACTTCGAAGGTGTCATCAAGAAGCATGAACTCACCCGTAAAGACAAGGAAGACGACCGTCTTCGTCATATCCTCGCCACGAATTCCAACACGGGTCCGGTGTTCCTCACATACCGTGACAACGGTCAGTTTGCACTTCTCAAGGACATCATCGCCCGCAAGCCGGTCTACGACTTCGTCACAGAAGCGGACGGTTTCGGTCACACGGTCTGGGTTATCGATGACGATGCAGAAATCGAAAAGATCTGCCGCGCCTTTGATGCAGTTCCTGTGAGCTATATCGCGGACGGTCACCACCGTAGTGCCGCTGGCGCTCGTGCTGCCGGCTATCGAGCATCCCAGAATCCGGAAAACAAGGGCGACGAAGAATACAATCGTTACCTCGCAATCCTTTTCCCGAGCACCCAGCTCAAGATCCTGGACTACAACCGCGTCCTGAAGGATTTGAACGGTCGCACTCCGGAACAGTTGATGGAAGAATTGAAGAAAATCTTCATCATTTCGGAACTTCCGGGTCAAGCTCATCCGACGAAGCAGAACGTGGTGAACATGTATCTCGGTGGCAAGTGGTACGCTTGCGAATTCAAACCGGAATATTTGCAGAACCTCGGCCCTGTCGATAGCCTTGACGTAGCGCTCCTCCAGAAGCTCGTTTTGAAGCCGCTCTTCAACGTGGAAGATCCGAGAACCGCTCAGAACATCGACTTTGTCGGTGGCATCCGCGGTCTTGGCGAACTCGAAAAGCGCGTGAACTCTGGTGAATGCGCGGTTGCTTTCGCGATGTATCCGACCTCCTTGGATCAGTTGATGGCGATTGCCGATGCCGGTGAAATCATGCCGCCGAAGAGCACATGGTTTGAACCGAAACTTCGCGATGGTCTTCTCGTTCATACGTTGGACTAACGAAGTGAAACTGTTCCGATTGCACGGTTTGAAAAAGAAAATGAGCATCCTCTTCTGGACGCTCGTTTTCGCTCTTTCTGCGCATGCGGGACATTTGACTGTTGCCGGAGTTTCCGATGGGGGAGGGGCAATTCGCGATCTCCAACTTCGGGAATTTGGCATGGTCTTTCATCCAGGAGCAAACGGCTACCTTGGAGCGAATTTATTTTATTTTCCGCTGCCAAGCCAGTCGCGTTTAAGCACCGAATATGGAAAGCACGAAGGCTACGTTCTTCGAGAAAATTTTGCAGGATACTTTGCCGAAGAGCTCGGCAAAAGCGGTTGGGATTTAGGTATTCTGTGGTGGATTGAACGCCACGGTTGGGATAGCGAAGACTTCGCGATATTTCCCAATTATGGAAAATTTTCTTTGATCCGAAGCGTTCATACGACTGGCTTTACGATTGCACGCCCGAAGCAGAATTTTGGCGTTGCCGGAGGTATCCAGTACAGCAATCCAGAATTTGTCGGTCAGGTTTACGAACCGGAAACGGATACTTTGTACGAATGGGCGGCCGCGACGATTGGACCCATTGCGGCACAAACCAGTTTTCACCATTCTAGCTTCCGTCATGCCCGCGTTTCGCTGAATCTTGAATCCAAAAAAGTTTTTGGCGGTAGGGAATCTGGACCGCTGACTTATTTGCCAAATATCGATGTCGCCGTTTATAGACGGAATCACGATGGAAAAGATTCCCTGCGTATTTTTTGGGAGCAGAATTTAATTGCACAGCGTTTGTATGCAGAAGCTGCCGTGTATTTTCCGGATCCTGCGCTTCGTTTTATCGCGCTCAAGTATTATCCGGATCCGTCCAAAGTCGTTTCCATCGATGTGACCTGCTACCGTAAACCGGATAGAAAACTTTTATGGGGCGGTGGATTGTCGATGCCTTTTGTTCGCGTTGCTTACAATCACGCAGATGACATCGAAAACGTTTTCGGCTTACGCGGAACCTTTGTGCTCCAATTCCATTTTGCAATCGAAAAGATTCGCGATACATTTGTCGGTTTGAACGGTTCCAAGGCGACGCCGATGATGACGCGTGAAATTGATACCGATGAAAATGTGAAAAAGCAAAGAAGAGAAGAACGGGAAAAGGAATTTGAAGAATCCCGTCGAAGCAAGACTTCGGCTCAGACATCATCCACGACATCTTCTCCTCGTGAAATTACGGCAACGGGAATCGTTCGGGAGAATGCCAAATGAAAAAGATTCGCTTCGCCTGTATCGCATTCCTAGCCCTTGCGTTATGCTCTTGCACACATTTGGTGCTCGATTCAACAGAACGCTTGCAGGTCAAAAATTTAACGGATCAAGATATCGCCCAACTGTCGGTAGTGGGTAAGAACGATACGATTCTTTGGATTCCGGATACCATTGCTGCGGGAGCTCTTTCCTATGTATATGAACAGGATTTTGTCGGCTCGTTCCACATCGTAATCAAGGCAAAGGATTCAACAGGGGCTTGGGAAATCGTCGATATGGGGAAAATTGATTTTGCTGGGGGCAGTGAACTCCTCAAAATTTCAAAAAAAGACGGTGAATGGGATCATCATTTCGAATAAAAGTGACGAAAAAATTATTTTTGATATAACGTGAAAATTACCAAGTTAAAGATTTTCGGATTTAAGTCCTTCGCACAGCGCACGGAAATCACCTTTCCGGGAAACGGTCTAACTGCCGTTGTCGGACCTAACGGAGCGGGAAAGTCCAACATTGTGGACGCCATTCGTTGGGTGCTCGGTGAACAGCGGGCCTCGGTGCTTCGTATGGATAAAATGCAAAGCGTGATCTTCTCCGGTACAGAAGAACGTGCCGCCATGAGCATTGCCGAAGTATCCTTGGTAATCGACAACAGCAATGGGGATCTGGCTTCGGAATATTCAGAAGTGATGGTGACCCGTCGCGCCCACCGAGATGGTTTAACGGAATACCTGATTAACAACCAGGAATGCCGCTTAAAGGATATTCAGAATTTATTCTTTGACTCGGGCCTCGGTCTTGGCAACTATTCCCAGATGAACGAAACGATGATTCGTAACGTTCTTGCCGATAGCCCGGAATATCGCCGCACGCTTTTTGAAGAAGCGGCCGGCGTGAGCAAGTACAAGAAGCAGCGCAAAGAAACCATTAGCCAACTTGAACGCGTCCGCACGGATATGGAACGCGTCGAAGACAACTTGCGCCGCGAACGCCAGACAGTTCGCCAATTTGAAAAGCAAGTGGAAAAGGCTAAAGAATGGAAGCGTCTTCGGACTCGACTTCGTGAGCTGGATCTTTCGGTCAGCCTGGATCGTCATGAAGAAAACCGTCGCAATTTGAATGTTCTGAACGAAGCGAAATCCCGAGTTTCAAACGAACAGGAATCCGACAAGACTCGTCTTACGGAACTCGATGCGAAAATTGCAGAACGCCAGTTGGTTATCGCTGGCGATGAAGAAAATCTGCGCGGTCTTGAAAACGAAGTCAAAAAACAAGAATTTGCCTTAAATGATTTGAATAACGAGCTTTCTCGCAATCGCGAACAACAAGGCACGGCCGATATGAACGTGCAAAAATATCGCGAAGAAATCACTCAGGCAGAAAACAGCATTTCCCAGCTGGAAGCCGAAAAGGCAAAACTGGAAGAAAACTTGCAGTCGCTGGGCTCGGAAGACGCCATTTCGGAGCAAGAGCAGGAACTTGCCCGCGAAGAAGAGGCTCTTCAAATTTTGATCGATACGGTTGACGATCTCCGCGATCAGTCCCGTACGCTTTCGGATCAGCGAATCACTAGCTTGAACAAAGCGAACTCGCTTCGTAACAAGTGGCAGCGTCAAGATGCTGAAGCCGATATGCTCCGCGCGAACATTGAAAAATGGAACGTGGAGCGCTCGGAACTGGAACGCAAAAAGAGCGAAGTCGAATCCACACTTCAAACTTTTGCCGATGGCATTGCCGAAGCGGAACGGAATATTGAAAATCTTTCCGAGCGTAAGAGTGTTCAAGAAGAAGACATCGAAGCTAAAAAAGCGGAACTTTCTGCGATAGACGATAGGCTGTCCCAAGCGAAAGCGCATAAGGCCGGACTCGAATCGCGCATTGAAGTCTTGCAAAATATGGATTCCGATGCAGGCTCGGGTGCCGATTATTTGGTGAATAGCCGCGCGTCCGAAGTCAAGGGACTTTTGGGATCTTTAATCGATGTCGATGCGGAATACGCCAATGCGATTGAATTTGCTTTGGGTCGTGCGCTCAATGCTGTAGTTGCTGCGGAGCCAAATTCATTAGAAGGTCTTTTGGATGCTTTGGACTCGGCAAGTGCCGGCAGTGCGATTCTCGCCTTTGCTACAGAAGTCAATGTGGCAAAAGAATTCCCGGCTCGTCCTGGCGTGATCGGTATCGCTTCGCAATTTGTCAAAGCGGATCCATCGATTAAGCCAATTGTCGACAAGCTTCTCTCCAAAGCCGTCCTGGTCGAAAATTTTGCGGTAGCAAAGAGTCTTGCCCAAGAATTTGCAAATGAAGATTTTTGGTTCCTTTCTACGGAAGGTCGCTATGTTTCGTCCAAGGGACTTGTTTATGGTGGACGCGGAAAGAGTGAAGCTCCGGGCGTTCTTGCGCGTAAGGCCGAAGTTGATAAAGACGAAGAAGAATTGAATCGTTTGATTTCTGAAATCGAACGATTGGAAGATAATCGTGAAGGTTTGAACGAACGCTTGGAAGAAGCCCGTTCGATGCTTTCGGAAACCGAAGAATCGATCCGAGAAGCAAACGAAAGCATTCGTTCCGGTCAAGCCGCAGAAAAAATTCACCGTTCCATGCTGGCCGATACGGAACGCCGCTTAGGATCCTTGAATTCAAATTTGCAAGAAGCCGAAAATCGCATTCAAAAAGCGGCATCGGAAAGATCCGATGATGCGGAACTCGCTGCCGCCGAAGAAGAATCGACCCGTCTTGAAAATGAATATGCCAAGGTGATGGAAATCCTGGAAGAAAAGGATCAAATCCGCAAAGACAAGGAAGACGACGTCCGTACGTTGAGAAATCAGCTTGGATCTGCTCAGTCTACCATGCAGGAAAGCCTTGCCCGAATCCGCGTGATCGGCGATCAGGTGAAATTCTTCGACAATATTATTTCGAATCGTAAGACGGATATCGAAAACGTAGAACTCCGCAAGGAAGAACTTGTCTCCAAAGAAGCGGAAATCGCCGATAAAATTCAAGTCCAGGATGCGGAATTGCGTAAAAAAGAAGAAGAACGCGATGCCGCTCGGGAACGTTATGACGTGGTCGCCGGAGACATGAACGATTGGCGTTCGGAAGTACGTCAGATTAACTCCAAGCTTCTTGAACGTTCAAGCGATTTGAACGATTTAACGCTCCGCATCAGTACGCTCGGTCAAAATATCGACCGCATGCGAGAACGTATCTTTGCCGAATGGGAAGTGGATATCGATCATGCGGAAGATGTACCGCGTGTCGAATATGAAGAAAAGGAAGCGAAGAAGGAAATTTCTGAAATTCGAGTCCAGATCAAAAATCTAGGACCTGTCAATACCGAAATCATGGAAGATTTCGATGCGGAAAAGGCGCGTCTCGCAGAAGTCGAAAAGCAGTTCGACGACTTGGACAAAGCCCGTGCATCGCTTGAACGTACCATTTCCAAACTTGACGGCATTGCCCGGGATCGTTTCCTGAGTACATTCCACAACATTCAAAAGAATTTCCAGGATGTCTTTAGCCGCATCATGATCAACGGCGAAGCGAAATTGACCTTGCAGGAAGGCGTCGATCCGCTAGAAGCTGCGATCGAAGTGAATGCGCGTCCGACCGGAAAGAAAATGCGTGGCGTGACCGCCCTTTCTGGCGGTGAACGCGCTTTGACTGCGGTGTCGCTCCTCTTCGCCATTTACATGGAAAAGCCTTCACCGTACTGCGTTCTGGACGAAGTGGACGGTCCGTTGGATGACGCAAACATCGGCCGCTTTATGGAACTTTTGCGTCACTTCTCGAACCAAACCCAGTTTATTCTGGTGACGCACAACAAGCGTACCATGGCCGCTGCGGATATGCTGTATGGTGTGACTCAGGAAATCAAGGGTATTTCCCGAATTGCATCGGTCAAGCTGGATGATGCTGTGGCGCTTGAATTGCACAGAACCTAAAGCTTTGAATTTTGTGATTCAGAAAGCGCGAGTTTTCGCGCTTTTTTTGTATGTATTCAAAACCGCCGGCTAGGCCGGCGGTCCCGTTTAGCCTTTTGGCGTTCCATCCTCGACAAACAAGAAATCCTTTGG
>OCVV012844451.1_pt1 | contig 19027 bp, 33 predicted proteins | sample 1539721 | NCBI WGS metagenome assembly OCVV01 (sample SAMN02144230, study PRJEB22623) | gut metagenome | biome: sheep rumen | host: Ovis aries | place: New Zealand
GTAATGGTCCTGAGTGTTGGCGTTGGCTTGTTGGTATGGACTATGGTTATAGACCTGACCCTACTGTATGTGTAGTTGTAGGTTATAATAGAGTTAAAAAGATATTATTTATAACTGATGAAGTCAGAGGTGTGGGTTGGTCAGAAGATGGTATTTATATGAACGTCAAGGAAATGCTTTCAAGAGGTGGCGGACTATTTGACAGAAGTGTGAATATATCGTCGTTAATAAACTCTGAAATTGATAACAGAATTATAGATGGCTTGAGGAGTAAGGGACTGAACATCTACCCGGTCAAGAAAGTCTCTGGATCGAGAGATATATCATATCAATTTTTAACTGGTGGTTATGGAGACGTACGAGAAATCTGGATTGATAGTGAAAGGTGTCCTGGCTGTTGGGCTGAATTCGTTGGTGCTGAGTTTTTGCGTAGAGATATTGGTGGAAAAGAAATAATAATACAGGAATGGCCTAGTGTTAATGACCACAGTATTGACGCAACTCGCTATGCTACAATTGATTTATGGTCTGGAAGAGCAGTCACTGGAAGCAAAAGGACGCTTTTATAGTTATCTAAATTATTTGATTTTTCTATTGACTATTATTGTTCATGATGTTATAATAAGTTTCAATAGGAGAATTGATAATATGGAAAAAAGAACTAAAGCGGGTAAGAAACGTCATGATTTAGGAAAAAAGATTTATTATGAAAAGAAAAAACATGAAAAGGAATTGAATGAATTATATAATGGTGCGACACTCGGATACCCCGGTGTGAGAATAAGTGATTATTGGCGAAAGAAAATTGAAGCAGGTGAAACACAAATACTCGTAGTCAATAATAAAATGATACCATTTAGGAAAAAACCATCAAATGGCTACTGGTACAATAACAGTTGGAAAGGCACTACTGTATATCTTCATAGAGAGAAACTAAAATTAGAATTAGATTTAACAGAAGAACAGATGGAAGGATTAGATGTGCATCATAAAGACCGTAATAAAGATAACAATGATATTGAAAATTTACAATTAATGTCAAGAGAAAAACATAATCAGTTACACGGAGTACTTAATCGAGATGAAAGTAGTAAACGTCATGTATGTAAAAGGTGCGGTAGAACTTATTATGCAAGCGTAAGTAGTAGTTTATTTTATTGTAACAGATGTAGTGGTTGATTTGTGGTCTGGTAGAGCTGTTACTGGTTCGAAGAGGACGTTATTATAAATATTGACAAATATAAAATATTATGCTACAATATAGATGTATGTAAGATCTGGGAATTTATATACACTTATATTGGAGCCAACATTTGCTTGGTTCTTTTTTTATTATTAAAAATTAATGGAGGTGAGTTTATGGGCGGTTATCATTGGGAGCAAATAGTAATGATGTTATTAGATAGGATAGAAAATATGAAGGTACACGAAGACGAAATGAATCATATGATAGATGAGCTAAGAGCTGAGAACGTAAGACTTAATCAAGTATTGAGAGAATACGATGAAGGGGCGAAATAAATATGATTGGTGATATGCTGAACAATAATAAGAGGCGTGATGTGAAGACCCGCCCTGACCAAGTGATGTTTTACGGAAAAAAATATAGGCAAGATAAGAAGACTGGTTATTATGTGTGTACGACGGGAAAGAAGAGGCAGAGACTACACGTAGCTATGTGGGAAGAGCACTGGCGGGCGTGAGGTTCCCGCTGGGTGCGTTATTCATCATTTAGACTGGAATAAGACACATAATGAGGTGAGTAATTTAATATGTGTAACCACAGAAGAACACGAGATGATACATAATAAAATTGGTGGTGAAGCGGGTAAGAAGTTCGGATATGAACTGGTTGAAAGTAGAGTTGACGGACTACCCGGTGGTGTGATATAATAATATGGTAACGCATATGGTTTACTAAATTGCAGTTTAGTAAGCAACAAAAAGGACTAGGAGGACAACTACCTCCCGGTCCTTTCATTTTCTACGTGATTGTTGATAACTGTCGAACTCGTGAATATTTATATCTGGAAAGACTGAATGGAAACGCTCGTATGTGTCATAAGACGTATCGTTGGGGTCTATGTTATTCTCTTGTAACCAAATAAGTGGGTGCTTTTTATGTATAGTACCGTCGGCGGTGATAATGCTCCCGCCCGTTGGGTTTTCTGGAGTTGAGATTGGAGTGAACGGTGCTGGGGTAATTTGCGTAGACGCTGGGGCTGTGAATGACTTCATAAGCCTGTACTCGATTTCGTTTGATAATGAGTGGCAATGAGTACGGGCTTCTTCTTGTAATTTAGTAATTAGCTCTGGTGCAATAGTAATATTTATTCTTTTTTTAGCCATAATAATTTGCTCCTTTCTATTGTTTATAAATTTTTTTATATAGTGAGTATATCATACTCGGTAGTGGTTGTCAATGGGTAATAGTGTGATGAAAAAAATGGGGTAGTGAGTATAAGTGTGCATTAAAATTGAGTGTGAGATTATGTGTAATAATGTGATAAGTGATAGTGTTGCTCTGCAAAATGGACATAAATGAGTATAACTTTTTATATTTCTCAACATAGCAAAGCAACAGAGGAAAGTATTGAAACACGTGCGATTGCGCGTATTTGTTGCTCTGCTGTTTATAAATTTACATTTATTATATATTTTTTTATAAAAATTTAACTTCTTATACCAACAAAAATATATAAGTAATAATAGATTTATCAACAGCAGGTCAACAGAAATGAGGTAATGTAGTTATAGCAAGGGTTACAGCCGTTGACCTGCTGTTGACCTGTTCGTTCGCCCCTTGTTTGCCGAAAAATTTGTTTGTCGAACTCAAAATTAGTCATAAGTAAGGTTTGTATCAGTTGATTTGCTTTTTTTATAAACAATAAAAGCAGAGCAACAGCCCCGAAAAGCAAAGCAACGGAAGACTAAAAATTAGTCCTCAACATTTAAAGTGAACAGGGCTGGGGTAATATAAAAAATATATATAAAAATTTTATAAAAATAAAAAATCTGTCGAAAGTGAACAGATTGTTTATAAATTTTTGGGGGCTAATTTCTAGCCCCCCTATTTGAATTTATCTCAAACCAAAGTGTATAATTTTATCTATGCCATATATTTCTGGCTCACCGATTACTTGGTCAACATGCATTATCATAAAGATGACATATTTTTCAGTTAACTCCTTTTCGTAAGCCTCCATTTCGGCTCTTGTTTTGAATATTTTGTTAATTACTAACTCTTGCATATTAATCACTCCTTTTTTAATTAAATTTTTTTAGCATCCATCTAAAAAGTGAACAAGCGTGGGGTAATATAAAAAATACACACACGAATTTTACAAACACATTATCGAACATTTGTTTATGGGCAGCAGCTCGGGGTCTGTGGTATACCCACCATGGAACAAATGTTTTGGGCATAGCCCCAAAAAGAAGAAAGCTCTAGGCTTTCTTCTCTTTTCTGCTGATAAATTTTCTGTAGTTTTCGTGTGCTTTGTAGCCTGGTATTACACCTTGTTGACTAACTGCTAACCATTCAGCTGCTCTTAATGGCTCAATGTAGTGGCTCTGTGCGTCTTTGATTGTAGTCTTTAATACATTGGCTACTGCTGTGGTAGATAGTCTACCTCTCTCAATTACCTTTTGTACAATTTTGAATTCTTTCTGTGTTAAACCTGTATCTGGGTCAACACCCATCCTGGTATCTAAAATCTTGTTCACTTCGTCTGCGTCTATTACTAAAACTTTATCTGTCTTTGCACCTGCTATGACAGATTTGGCATAGCTCAATGCTGTTCTTGGTACACCTTTAGCTGCTTTAATAATATTTAAAATAGATTTGTTTTTAATTTCAGGATATCTTAAGTGAACAATTTTCTGCAATTCCTCTTCAGTGTATTCTTGTAACTCTACAAATCTGCACCTGTTAATAAATGCTTCTGGTAAAGGGCTAAGAATATTCGTGGCAAAGATAAATCTTACTTTAGGTAATTCCAAATCCATACATAGCTCTTTGTCATAGAATGTCCCTTTATCTATAATCTTATATAATCCCTCTAGTATCTTTCCTTGTAAGCTGTGTATCTCATCAAAGAATAATATATCTCCGTCTTCAGCCTCTTTGATGGGTTTTAATATGGTGTTAATTCTGTCCCCTCTTAATTGTGTTGTGTCAATTGTGATAGCTCCAAGACTTTCTGCAAACATTGTCTTACCATAACCACTGCTACCATATATTAGTAAAGGTTGTGTTTCATGTAAGTACCAGTCTGTGATGGCAAGTTTTGCTCTGTCTTGTCCTACAATTCCTTCAAACATAGTAATCACTCCTTCCTATTTTAATTATACTATATTTTATAAACAATGTCAACTACTCATCTATATTAAATGTTATATCAAAGTAATCTATTTCAGTTTTCTTGTTCACTTCTTCCCTGCTGGCTGCTGCTACTTCCTCTTCGTCTTCCTCATTCGCTTCTGCATATTCTTCGTGTTCTTTATCGTCGTCCATTCTAATCGTCATGAATTTCATTACAATATCATCTACACGTAAAAGTCTTTCTAATTCAACTACATTCTCTGGTGTGCCTTGCCATCTGATTAAGACATAGTAGCCTGATTTATGTTTCTTGATTTCATATGCTAACTTCTTTTCTCCCATATCGTCAACATTAAAGTCTTTGAAATCTCCTGAATATTTTTTCAATAAGTCTTTATACTTCTTAACTTTATATTTAAGTTTTGTATATTTTGGGTCAAATATAATTACACTTTCATATTTATTTTTCATGATAACTCCTTTCTAACCTGTTCACTATATAGATGGGATAACTCTTATGCCAATACAATTCCAATCTGATGTAGTGTGGTTGTTTTTATTTTTTCTAAAATTGAATATTGCTTGCCAGTCTTCTCCATCACTTGCTGTCCACTCTGTCTTTTTATATTGTGTTATACTTAAGATGTGTGCATTAAAGTTTTTGATTAATACACTTCTTTGTTGTGTTGGTTTTGGTAGTCTTTCTGTTTCATCTTCAAATCTTATTACATAATAGTATTCCTCATCTTGCATTACAATTAAATGTCTTGAAACTAAGTCATTCCACATTGCTTGTGAGAAGCTAAAGATTGTTCTTAATGTTTCTTTAGTATCTAGGTCAATTGCTTTTGCTTCTGCTAGTCCTCTCCAGCCCCTGTTTTTGTTAATTATTAAATGATTATAATTATTCATAACATTCACCTCCTAACTTATTCCATATATTAGGTCAAAGGCGTCAACCTCAACCCCTATTCTTTTCTCTTCTGTTGGCTCTTCTTTCTTCTTGCGTTGGTCTCTTATTGGTTTCTTCATTGATAGTGCAAGTGCTGCAAGTTTTTTAGCTGCTTCGCTGTTCACTTCTATGTCCCATTCTTCCTGATATGCTGGATGTGTGTAACCAAACTCCTCTAGGATATTTGTGATTTCTGTTTTTGCTGTACCGATGATTACATTTGCTTTTGTGTCCATATTCTCAATTGAAACTGTAGCTCCATAGCCACTTGGTTTGATTAGTCTATACATAATACCCACCCCCTTTCTTATATATCAATTTCAAGTATTTGAATATTTGGGTTTATTTCTTTTGCTTTTGCTAACCAGTGTCCGTTTTGCCCTACTAAAATTGTTCTTCTTAATTTCTTTAATGTATCTATTGACCAACTTATGCAACCGCCACCGTCTGTTACTCCAATAGGTGTGTAACCCATTTTCTCTGCTAGGTAGCATAACTCAATTGTTCTGTCACCGTCATCGCTGTACCCACTGTATGCTCTAACTCTCATAAAGTCTTTGAATTTACCTTTGAAGTATCCGTCACTATGCTCTGTTTTATATGGTTTAATTGATGAATTTTCACCAGCAAACCATTCACAAGGACAATTCATAGCCTGTGGAATTGATTTAGATATTATTTCTTTGAATGTGTCCATTTCTCCTGACATTGAGCCTGAAGCGTCAAAGATTAAGTATAGTTCAATTCTACCTGGTGTTTTACCTTTGAAGATACAACCATCACTTGTTTGTAGCATACTTGGTAGCCTGTATGTTCTTTCTCTTTTTGTTGTTGCTAGTCCATTTAACTTTTGTGTTAATCTACCTATTCTGATTTTCTTTCTTTTAAGTTTATTGATTTCATTTTCTATGTGGTCTGCTTCTTCTTCCTCGATAAACTCTGTGCTGTCGATGTCTTTTAATTTGTCCCAGTCTGTTTTGTCGTGTTCACTTTCCGCTTCGGGTCTGACTTCGTCTTCTTTCATTTCTGGCTCATCGTCTTCTGGTTTGTCTTCTCTCTTTTCTTTTGGGATAGATTTGCCACCCTCGCCGTGTACTTTCTTTTTAGTTGTCTTTGATTTGCTGTCATCTTCGTCTTTTTCTTCTGTTTCTTTTGCTTCAGCATCAGCAGGCTGTTCACTTTTACCATCGCCGTCTGGTTTATCTTCGCCCTTTTTATGTTTTGCATACTCATCTAACATTTCCTCTAGTGTGTTTGTTTTGAATGTGTATTGTAAAGAGTTTCTGTTTCTAAATTGTGCCATATTATTTAGTGCTGTTTCTACTAACTCTGGAAACATTTTAGCTAGACTGTCGTGGACTAGTATGTCCATTATAATGTTCACTTCGTCTTTGGTTACTTGGAACTCATCGATAGTGGCTTTTTCATCTAGCTCTTTTAAGTATTTGAAAAATCTGTTATGATGTTTTAATTCCATATGGTATCTTTCATGCCATAGTATCCATTTAAGCATTCCATCATTGTAGTCTGGTAGTATCATTGCAAGATTATCTGGTGTATTTACAAATAGTCTTCTGCCGTCTGTGAATGCTACCGCCTTGCCTATGTCGTGGAATAATGCTTTCTCATAAAGAATAGCTGTTTCAATTTCATCGTGGTTTGCACCTGTTAAGAATGGATTAGCCATATTACTCGCCCCCTTTCACTATACTTTTGATTTCTTCTTCACTTAAGATGTTACTGAATTCGTTTAGTAAGTCCTCCTCTTCTTCTATGTAATCACCAGCCCATAATACTCTACCATTTTCCTTGAATGCCTCGTATGTCTCTCTACAAGCTTTCAATGCTTTGGCTGGGTCTACTGATTTAACTTTCTTCTGTATGTCAAATAGTTTAGTTGTTAATGCACTGCCTATTTTACTTGAAATCCATAAGCCGTCCATATTGTATTCTAATACTTGTAGTATACCGTCAATGTCTCTAGGTGGTATGTCTTCATCTAGTAGTACGTCGATGTATTTGGCTACTTGTGGTATGTTTTTATATTTCGCTTTTAAGTAGTCCTTTGTGTCTTTCTTATTTGATTTCAATTCAAAGATGTGAAATCTGTTGTGTAGTGGTGTTGGTATATCATTTAAGTACACTGTACCGTCTTCACCTGTTGATAAGTTACCCGCACCAACTATTTGTGCATACTTTAAAGAGTGTCCGCACCAGTTTCTTTCCTCTGGGTTTGGGTGACATATGCTGTAACAAGCATTTAATACTTCTGGTAGTGCTTGGTTCATCTCATCAAAGAATAGTATATATCCTTTGCCCTCTGTTTCAAATAGTGGTTTTAATCTTTCGTCTAATAGTCTTGTAAAGTATTCGACTGCTTTCTCTGATTGTGTTGCGTGTGGAATACCACCCATAGCCTCTGGCATTTCTGTTGCTAGTGAAAATGGAATGACTTTCAAGCCCTCTTCATCTCCGTATTCTTTCACAATGGCTGATTTACCTATACCAGATTTGCCATATGTGAATATATTCATTCTGTTGCCACCGTCCTTAAGTAGTTTTTTGTATTGACTAGGTGTAATTGTTTCCACTTGTCTCATTTTGTCCGCAATTAATAATTCCATAAAATTCTCCTTTCTTGTGTATGGCTAAGATTAAGCACTCGGCTTGTCCATACACTGTTCACTTTTAATTATACCATAGTTTTAATTAAAAGTCAATATCGTATCATTATATATCTGTTTACATCAAATAGCTGTCTATTACTTGCTTTTGTACCGCAATGCTTTCTTGATTAAATGCTTTCTTTAGGTCTTGTACTATACTGTCAATGGTTTCTTTATTTGTGAATAATAACTCTATACGTAGGGTTTTCTCTATTGTGAATGTGCCGTCTTGATGTTTATATATACCACTTGCCTCGAATATTGTAGCTCCGTCCGTATAGTGTAATAAAATGTTATTACAAATTTTGTATGCCTCTATGGTGCTGATTAGTTGTTGTTTTTTGTCTTTATCATTTAAGCCTACATATAGTGTATATTTTTCCATAAGCTCACCCCCTTTCTATATTATTTCAAATTTATGTATTTCATCGCTGTCGTTTTCGGCTGTATCTGTAAAGATTAATTGTGTGCTGTTGTATGTGATGTCTTTAATATTTGGTTTTGTCTTGATGTCCTCGTATACTGTTTTTAATTGTCTTTTTGCTTCTGTCTTGTCATCGTATGGAATATTCTGTGCTAATATTAGCTCGTTGTTTTTTACTATTGTATAAATGATTTGTGTCATATAATCACCCCCTTTCTATATTAATTTGTGCTGTTTAATGTATATTCTAATGTTGCGAATTCTTCACTTGTTAGTCCGATGATGTCAGCATATCCATATGTGTATACTTCATGTACTGTCACATTGTCTTCTTGTAGTACAATTGTATGTGTATCAATACTTAGGCTGTTGTATATATCTGTAATGTTGTGTTTTACTAGTAAGTTGTAGATTTTGTTAATTAAATTCATTCTCATATTAATCACCTCCTATTTATAAATTTCTTTTATTAATTCTTGCATTCTGTTGTATTTTTGTACATTTTCTGGGATAGACATATCTGCCCCTCTTAATTCATTTTGCAATTCATCTAGCTCTTTGATTAATTCCTCCATATAATCACCTCCTTTCTTGGTATACTCTTCGCACCCCCTCCTATTTAAAACATTCGGGAGCGTTTCTACTTTAGTGAATGTAAACCCCTTGCTCATTTAGCTGTTTTTCAATTTGTTGCATTTTGATGTTATAGTTATTTAATTTTTGTAGGTCTTTACTACTTGGTCGCTCGCTTGTATTTATCATAAAAGTTTTGAATGATATTCTTCTGTATTGATTGAATAATTTATTGCTCTTCATATTCTTCACCCCCCTCTTTAAATTCCTCGTATGCTTCTTTTATTGTGTTGTTTGGTATATATTCAATATTGAAATATTCTTGGTAATCTTCATATCTCATTTTAATCAACTCCTTTCTTTTTTGGGGGGGCTTTTTAGGGTCGCCCCCTTATTTTTTATTCGCTACTTTGCTGGCTACTCTTCTTATATCCCTGTCGTTGCTGTCTTCTAAGGTGTCTAGTATGCTATCGACCTTGCTGTCAATGTCATCATCTATACAGTCAACATCTACTCTAATGTATTTAGTTTCTTGTTTTTCGTAACCTTTTGATTTTGCATATTCTTCAAGCTCTTGTTGTACTTCTTTTGAATATGATTTTCTAGTACATTCAACAAGTTGAATTTTTGCATAATTTTCAAATGTTATTTTTGCACCATTTTTTATTGCTTCTTTATCTTTCTCTAAACTTGCGTTTAGTTTCTTCAAAAGTTTGTACTTTAGTGCAAATAGTTTTGCATTAATTGTTTTCATTTTAATCAACTCCTTTCCATTTCTTTTTTATTCATTTTTGGATAACCATATTGTTGTAAAAATTCGTTTATATGTCTTGCTGTTGTTGCTGAATAATAACCATAAACTTCAACTTTTTCCTTGCCATCTTCTGTTGCAATTTTATCTGTAATTTTTGCAACTATTGTTGTGTAGCTCATTAGTAAAATATTGCCTTCGTCATCTCTGTATACATTTGCTTTTTTGTAAAAACTTTTTGCTCTGTCAAATTTTGGTTTTAACTCATACAATAAAATCATTTTAATCAACTCCTTTCAATTTCTTTAAAATTTCATTTATTCTTTTTATGTCATTAATTCTTGTGTTTAATAATTCTTGTATTAATTGCTCATATTTCATTTTAATCAACTCCTTTTTTTAACTTGTTTATTTGTGCATTTATTTTTTGCCACCTTTTAAAGTCGCTTGTGTGATTAGCTTTGTATATTAAGTCATTGATTTTGTTTTCAATTTCTTTTTTCATTTTTACCACCTCTTTTTTTTGTGTTTATATTTATAATATAAATATAAACAGTCTTTTTTATTTTATTATACCAAATTTTATAAACATTTACAACAATTTTTTAGCTAACTTTTTACGTACTAAAAACCTGCAAAGCCTTGCCTAGTATATCTTTGCGAGCAGGCAAATGTACTGGCGACTCACAAAACATATATCAACATCACAACATTATGTAAACTAAATTGGGATCTCCCCCGACTGTTGTCGGAGGAAAAGACAACGAAGTTGTACTCCACTTGTAATTAAAAATAAAAAATACTATAATGTGAACAAAAGGAGGTAAATCCTGATGATAAAAATATCAAAAAACATTAAAGATGAGTATGATTCAGGTCATATTCAAGATTTGTTCAGCGAAGTAGATGCCGTGTTAAATAAACGTGCAGAAATTCAAGATAGATATTTACGTGGTATTACTTCTACTGATAGTGCAACCGGTGACAAAGTCCAAGTTTTCTTTGAAAAATTTATAACAGACTTGGCCGCAGGTTACTTAAGTGGAGAAATAGTATATAGTGCTGAAATTGTAGACCAATCAGAAGAGCCAGCATACCGTCTTCTTCATCCATCACATACAGAGCCATTAGACCCAGACACAGCTGCACAATTGAAGTTTATAATCACAACTTTGTCATCAAAAAATGATGATTCAAAAGTATTGAAGCAATTATTCCACGATGCAGTCCTTTACGGTTGTGCATATGAAAGACAATTAGACTTAGCTCCTACACAAGCAGATTCTATTGATGGTACTACTCCTCAATCTTCAGAGCCAAATTATACATATTATCCACTCAGTGCTCTTAATACAGTTGCGTTATTCCCTACAGATATCAGTGATATAAATCAGCAAAACGCAGTAGCCTTAATTACACGTTACACCTTATCAGCACGTAACTCAGAAGACAATCAAGAGCACACTTTGTACTATTGTATTGAATGTAACCCATACACATCTAATTATTCAACATCTATATATGATAAGACTACAGGTGAAGATAGTACAAATAAATATAAAGAAGTGGTAACACTAAAAGAAGAGAAACCATCATCACATAGGATACCTACGTTCTCAGTGTTTGAGCCAGACCCATGCGTAAGTATAATAGATCCAATAATCCCACTGGTTACTTCTTACGAGCAGATTATGAATAATTTAAATAATATGTATCAATATAATGACACAGATGCTAAACTAAAAATCAGTGGCTATCGTCCTGAGAACCCACTAACAATACCTAATCCAGCGTTTGACCCAGAGAAACCCGTTTCCGCGTCAAATCCAGATAAAATTATAAACCCAGCTCGTGAAATTGAAGATGAGCATTTACAGAACTCACGCACTTTCTTCGTTCAAGAGGGAGGAGATGTCAGTTGGCTATTAAAAGAAATACACGCAGAGGATGCGACAAAATATTTAAAATACTACGTTGACAGTATTTTTCAGGTCAGTGGTATACCTAATACATCTGACGCAGCCTTTAACTCAGGAGATATGAATGCGAGCGCTATCGATAGAAAATTTTACACTATGGCACTAATGCTAGACGACATAAGACAGGGCATCGTGGTGCTAATAAAACATAGATGGGCTAACTTCTTCCAGAGAATCAACCTTATATCTAATACATACTATAATATTGACGACATATCTATTAGTATAAACACTAACTTACCAAGCATGACTGATGAAACAATAAATCAACAACTAGCTCTAAATGGCATCATCTCACAAAAGACCTTGTTATCTAATCTTGGCTACGACTACGCAACCGAGAAGAAAAACAAAGAAGAAGAAACAGACATACTATATGAAACTGTGTCTCCTGATACACCATTTGTATCACCTAATGATGTTGACAAGGCACAAGAAAAGACTACGACAGTGTCTACAACAGAGTCACAGACTAATAATCAGATAGAAAACAAAACTAAAAAACCAAATCCGGTACCAGATCGTACTAATAATATACCAGCTCTAAAATCAAGAGAGGGTAGACCTAACATTTGATATTATGGGGACCCCCAGTCCCCTGATATAAATTAAAAATTTAATATTAATAGGAGGATGAACTACATGGATGAAAACAATCAAACAAACACAGTCACAGATGTGACAAACAATGCAGATCAAAACCAAGGACAAATCACAAATCAAATATCAAAACCTACACAATCAGACACACAAAACTTAGACGTACTACTACAAGACCCTAAACTACAAGCTGAATTTGACAAAAAATTAGAAAAAGCGATAAATACAGCCTTGACTAAAAAAGAACAAGAGTACTCTAAAAGAGAAAGCGCTCTACAAGCCACTATTTCAACAGAAAAAGAAAAAATGAGAGCTAACATCTTAGAAGAAATAGAACAAAAAAAGAAAGAAGCCGAAGAAATGGCCAAAATGTCAATGGAAGAAAGATATAAAAAACAAATAGACAACCAAGAATTGAAGATTGCTGAGTACGAAAAAGAGCTATCTCTAATCAGAAGACGTGATAAAATCAGTGCTTTGGTTGCAGAAAAAGGTTATGACCCAAGACTTTTGTCACTTCTAAGAGCAGAAGACGTATCGACAGACGAAGAGATTGAAGACTACGTAGACAAGAGAAATCAAATCTTCTTAGAGGCTACAAATGCTAGAGTACAAACACTTTTAAAAGACCATCCAGACGTATTATTAGGAGACAAAAAGAAAAAATCAGCTGAACCAGAGTTTAACTTTAACTTCACAAGTAAAAAATAAAAAGAGGTAAAAATAAATGGAAGATATAAAAATTAAATGTCAAGATTGCGGTGAGAGCTTCACATTTACAGCTAATGAACAACGCTTTTATGAAGAAAAAAATTTGATTCCACCAAAAAGATGTCGCTTTTGTAGACAAAAAAGAAAAAATGTATTTGAAAGGAGAAATAGTAATGGCAAGTAGAAGAAAAAGTACTAAAAAAACAGAGACACAAGCAGTTGCAGTTAATGAAGCAGTAGAGCAACCTGTTGGACCAGACTTAGGTCCTGATCCAGAAATAGAAATTTCAACTAATATAGTGCCAACACCAGCTGAAGTGGAAGAAATGAAAGAAATAGAAGAAAAAACTGTAACTAAAAAACAAAAAACTAAACAAAAATTTAACACTGGTGATATAGTGTTTGTGGCAAAAAAAGCCGAAGCAGATTTAAATGGCTTTAAATTATTTCCACAATATAAAAAATATGCATACACTGTAGAAGCCTACGATCAAATTTCAGGCGTTTACACTTTAAGAAGGTTAAATTTATCATTACGTCTTCCAGAGGGTCTTATTTTGGCTCCTGAAGAGCGTGCGCACGACCCATTAAACAGAAGACAATTTTAAAAATCTAAAAAAGGAGGTAAACTTATGAATGAATTTATCAGCATAGAAATATTAGGGACAATGGCAGGTTGTTCACTTATTATTACATTATTAACACAAGTATTCAAAAAATATTTACCTGAAAAAATAGACACTAAGTGGTTAGCACTCGTATTTTCTATTATAATTGGTGTATTACGTATATTTTATATAGGTCAATATGATTTCAGTGGTATAGTATCGGGTGTTCTTAATATATTTGTATTATTGGCTGCTTCTATCGGTATATATGAAATTGGACATTCGACTGGTAAAGATTTAAAAACTAGGATAAGTAATGCAATTGACGGGAAGGAGGGTAAATAATGGCTAAACGTGGTATAGATATATCCTCACACAATGGTAATATTGATCTTGGTGCTTTGAAAAACCAAATTGATTTCGTAATAATCCGTGTTGGATATGGCACTAAGGGTACTCTTGATAATAAATTTAAGAGAAATGCTGATTTATGTGAAGAATTAGGAATTCCTTATGGCTTTTATTGGTATTCATACGCACTAAATGCGGATGGAGCTGTGACTGAGGCTAACTATTTTCTTTCTGCAATTGCGCCATATCATCCTACTTATGGCTGTTGGTTTGATATGGAAGACGCAGATGGGTACAAAAAGAAAAATGGTATGCCTTTTGACTCTGTTTTGCAAGATATGTGTTATGAATTTTGCAAAAAAGTTGAAGAAGCTGGTTATTATTCTGGTATGTATGCATCAGCTTCTTGGTTCAATAATCAATTATCAGGAGAAAAATTAAAAAGATTTGACAAATGGGTAGCTCAATGGCCAACCAGAGGAGGAAAACAAAGAGGTTTAGATGTGAATCCAGATGAAAAATCAGGTATAAGCATGTGGCAATTTACTTCAGAAGGACGTTTTTCAGGACATAGTGGTAAATTAGATACAAATTATGCTTATCACGACTTTATAAATCCTAGTGAAAAAGATTCTCAACCAACTCCTACTCCAGAACCAATACCTACTGCTCCAGAAGGTAGTGTACTAGAATTAGCAGTTCGTACAATGAAACACGAATTTGGTGATGGACAAGATAGAGTAAATAATTTAGGTGAAAGATATACAGAAGTACAAAAATTTATAAATCATATATTTACCGCTTCTGTTGATACTTTGGCTCAAGAAGTTATCGATGGTAAATATGGTGATGGAGAAACTCGCAAAATTTTATTAGACATTAGATATGATGAAGTTAGGACTAAAGTAAACGATATGTTATCTCCAAAGCAACCAGTTATTTCAAAAGGAACTAGAATTAAATTTACTGGTACAAAATCATATTCAGGAATTCATTTAGCAAGTTGGGTACATAATGGAATTTTCAACGTTATTGAAATTTCGGGAGACCGAGTTGTTATAGGTAAAGGCACAGCTGTAACGGCTGCTGTTAATATAAGGGACTGTCAAAAAGTATAGTCTAAAAGGCGGTTACCCCGCCTTTATTTTTTATATAGTCAGACCATTGGAGGTAAATATGAAAATAAAGTGGCAATGGTTTTTAGGAGGACGTGTTATGTATTGGATTACAATTATACTTTTTATAATGCTCATTTTTTCACATATTATAACTTATATGATAGACCCAACGACAAAACTATATATGACAATACAAGATACGGATAGTACTTCTATTAAAAATATATCAGAACAATACATAAAAAGTTTGGGGATAACTATAAATAAGCCTATACGTTATAGATTTGTGAAGTATCGACATGAAAATCACTTTAAATCACCTAATTCTAGTCCTGAAACCGTTTTACTGGGTACATTTCATGAATGGAATAACACGTACTATATAGATATCTCTGTGAACTTATACCATATGAGTATGATATATGATACAGTTATACATGAAACTAGACATATGATAGTTCAAGAATTAAAAAATGAAAAAATTATAGATTTGAGTGAATATTCAGAAGAAATTGCTCAAGAAAATGATCAAATATATAACGAATTGTTTAATTGTAGTGTAAAATTATTAAAAAAGGAGCAGAAAAATGGGAAATGAGTTGGTAAAAGATAAAAGTGTAAGGGTTTTACTAGACCGTAGAGCAGAAATATTGGAACAAATTAATAAATTACAAGCAGAATACTCTGCAATAGAAGATTTAATTAGACGTGATTATAAACATAGACAAGAAAAGGATAGTAGATAATATTTCTTGGTGGTAGTGGAGTAATCGCTTCTGGCTCTAAGAAAACAGAGAATATGTGAAAAATTATTTGTACTCCACTTGATATGAGACAAGAAATATATTATACTGTTCATAGGTAGAAATCATATATCTATATGATTAGACAGACTGGTTGATTTCCGACTGGTCTGTCTTTTTAAATAATAAAAAAGGAGGCTGACAAAATGGCAACTATACCTGATATGACATTTGATATGATAGTGGAAAAAACTAAAAAGATGTTGGGTAAAAATTATCGTGAACCAGAAACAGTGAAAACAACTGATGAAGAATCAGATAATGTTACTACAACAAATGAAGGTGAGGAAAAACCTGCAACAACAGATATACAGGATATTTGTACTATGGTTATTCGTGAAGCAGCTGAATGGACAAATAGATTTACAGAGGCGCAATTAGTAGAAGTTATGAATGATTGTTGGCCTGTTATTGTAAAATGTTCTTGTGTTGCGTATTTAAACCGAGGAGCTGAAGGTTTGAATTCCCAATCAGAACTTGGTCAACAAAATGTATATAATGATTGGGTGAAGCTAATGCATCAACAAATTACAAACAGAAGATACGTGATTTAGGAGGGATCATTATGGAAAGACTGATACAAAAATATGCAAGATGGTTTGATATAGCAATGATGATAATCATATTACTACAATTAATGGATGCGGTGCTTATTACATTAACAAAATGTATTCATTGCGAAGCAGTGGTGTCAGTAGTTTTGTCTGTCATAAATTTAATGCTGTTATCGAATAGTTTGCATTGTAATCGAGCTCAATTGTTCATTGAATGGAAAGTGAACGCAAAAATATTACGCTATACTATCGGACTGTTTATAATTTTTCATCTTGTTGTGTGTGTAATGCATGGTTTTAATATGATAGAATTAGGTAGCCACTTAATGAATTTGCTTACAGTAGAAACTGTACTAACGTATAGAATCAACAGTATTGAGGAATTAGAAGATCTTGCTGATAAATACGTCAAAGAAAAAAGAGGAGGTAACTAGAATGCCGGGTGTGGATATAACAAATCTAATAACCGTAATAGTGGCCTTATTTGGTGGTGGTGTTGTGGGTGTTGTTATAAAAGCACTTACTGAAAAGAAAAAATTAAACGCCGAAGCAAATAATACTAATATAAAAAGTTTATTAGAAATTGATCAAAGAATGAACGAAAGAATGGCTAAATTAGAAGAACGTGTAGCAAATTTAGAGCAAGAAAATTACAAGTTAAAATCAGATAAGTTAAATTTAGAAAAAGAGACACATAAGCTGAAAATGACCATAGATACATTACAAGAAGAAAATAAAAAATTACAAGAAGAAAATCTTTCTTTGCAAGAAGAAATAAATACATTAAAAAATAATATGTAAAAGGAGGTATAAACATGTCAAAAATAAATGAAGATGTGTATAAAAACAAACGTGCACTACCAAATAAAATACTCAATGAAGATGGGAGTGTGACAGATTTACTTGGCAATTCAGTTGTTCCAACTGATGAGGCATATAAGAAAATACCTGCGTTACCTAATAAAGTTTTAAATCCAGATGGAACATATTCTACTTTAAGTGAAATAATTGGTGGTTCTGCTGGTAAGGATTTATTTGTAATAGTTGATGAGTTGCCAGAAGAGGGAGAACCTAATAAAATTTATTTAGTACCAGATGGTGAAGGCGGATTTAACGAATATCATTACATAGATGGTAAATGGGATCCAGTTGGTGCTATAGATATGGGAGTAGGTCAACAAGTGTATTATTGGGATGGTAAAACAGATCAAACAGGGTTAGATTTTTGGAATAATGTTATGCAAATAAATAATACAACAGATGTATTAGTTATTGTTATAGGAAGATCTATGTCTAATATAAACCATCTTGGGTTGATAAAAGTACCGAAAAATAGTATTAGAACAAATAAACAGACAGACTATTATAATTATATTGTATATGACCGTATGGATGCATTTGCAAAAAATAATTCTGAGTATAATATATATAGCGCTTATATACAATTTACAATTGAAAACGATATTATCACACAGATATCAGCACCTGGCGCAAGGGCATTGAAGATACCTTTTTTGGCTACGGATGTAGATTATTCTACACCTTATGAACCATTGTATCCTGGTTCACCTGCGACTAAAAAATATGTAGACGATAGTATTGCGAGTGCGATTACAGATGCAATGGGGGGTGAATATTAATGACACTTAATCAATTGTTCACAAATATAGCAGATGCGATAAGAAATAAAAAAGGGACTAGTGGAAAAATAATAGCTGAAAATTTTCCGACTGAAATATCTGACATCACGACTGGTAATTTAACAGATGAAGAATATAATGAAGCTATGGAAGATGTAACAGAAATATTAGAAGGCTCAGATATAGTAAATATTTATCCGCCAGATTGGAGTGAAATAGGATATGAAGACACACCACAAGATATAATAGAAGGATTTAATTATGCCAAAGAAATACGAAACAATTGGGATAGTAGTGTGACAAATTTACACAACAAGTTTTACCAGGACGAAAACTTAAAATATATGCCGTTAGTTGATACAAGCAACGTGACTAATATGAGTAGTATGTTTCAATATTCTGATCTTATATTAATGCCATTATTAAATACAAGTAATGTTACCAATATGCAGAGTATGTTTTACGGTTGTGCATCCTTATTTTTTATACCATTATTAGACACAAGCAATGTTACGCGTATGAGTAATATGTTTTCAAGTTGTAAATTGTTATCCTCTATACCTCAATTCAACACCAGTAAAGTAACGGATATGGCATATGTATTTGGGTATTGTGGTTCATTAACAACAATACCATTATTAGATACAAGTACTACAGTAAATATGCAAGGAATGTTTTATGGATGCTCAGCTTTGGTGACCGTGCCTGTGCTAGATACATCAAGTGTTACTACTATGACTTATATGTTTGATGGCTGTAAATTATTATCAAATGAAAGTTTAAATAATATATTAGCTATGTGTACTAACGCAGTAAAAATGACAAATGACAAAACATTGAAAACTCTTTCATTGTCTCAAACTCAAGCAGAAATCTGTACTACTTTATCAAATTATCAAGCATTTTTAGATGCTGGATGGACTACTGGATATTAGGAGGTAGATTATGGATGCATTAAATACAAAAATCAAAA
>OCVV012835664.1_pt1 | contig 19020 bp, 6 predicted proteins | sample 1539721 | NCBI WGS metagenome assembly OCVV01 (sample SAMN02144230, study PRJEB22623) | gut metagenome | biome: sheep rumen | host: Ovis aries | place: New Zealand
GCAGGCAGGCTGGCGCCTGTCAAGAAGCCCAACAAAGCTATACGTAATATAGCGCAATAGATGATAAAGGTTTTTATTAAGGATTAGTATTATAATAGTATTCACATTTTTGCTGACGTCATACTGAAAAATAAAAACTCCCCCATCATCAACATGATGGGGGAGTTGATTGTCATTAACAGACGGATATGATTTTGCTGCAGTTGAAGATTACTTTACAGGCACATACTGATCGATCGGGAATTTCACAGACAAATGGACAAGATAGCGCTGAATTAAGGTAACGTCTTTCACAGTGATTTTATCATCAAAATCAACATCACCGTTTCTAAGCAGGATAGCTTCGTCAATATTGCCCAATGAAATATGTGCGTTGTATTTCATGAGCACTGAAGCGTCGCTCGCGTTAACCGTACCATTGTTATCAACATCGCCGAGCAGATAAGTCTCAGGCGCTTCGGTAGGCTGAGTCTCACCGGGCTTGGTGAAGGACGCGACACCGCTGAGGGTGAAGCCGGGCTGTAACTCGCCGTCTTCAACGATATGAGTGAGGTCAACGTCGGAATTCGCCAACATATCCAGGCTGGTTCTGATCTCAGCGTTGCCTGCGGCGGTAACCTTGTAGCTTGTCACAGCCAGAAGAGCGTTGTCGTTATCGAACTTGAAGCCGTTGTTGAGCTGCGGGGTAGAGGCGTTGAAATGGTTCACACCGTCATAGATCTTCGCGACAGCGGCATCCTTAAGGATCGGGAATACGGTATTGTTATCGGTGACAACATAATCACTGTCAACCGCGTCGGTAGACTGCAGGATGCTCTTGGTGAAGGTCTGGGACGCGCTGATGGCAGCGACGCCGCCGGGAGCTGCCGTGGCAGCATTGAGGGTGGTGTATACGGTGAAGGTCTCACCTACGTTAAAGGTCTTGACCTGAGAGGTACCGTCGATGCCGTAGATCGTAACGTTAGCGGTCTGGCCGGGCTGAGGCTCGGTCGGTGTAGGCGGATCAGTGGGCTTGGGAGCCTCGGTCGGCGCCTCAGTGGGCTCGGGCTCGCCGGGCTTGTAGAAGGAAGCAACACCGCCGACGGTGTAGCCGGACTGCACCTCGCCATCATCGACGATAACGGTCATATCTCTGTCGGCAAGCGACACAGTGACCAGAGAGTTTCTGATCTCAGCACTGCCTGCAGCGGTAACCTTGTAACGGCTCACGATCAGCAGCGCTTCATCATTGGTAAACTTGAAGCCCTTGTTGACCTGGCCGCCGCTGGCTGCGTTGACCTTGGTAACGCCTTTGGCAGTATTGATTGAGCCCGTAGCCTTATTTCCCAAAATGGGGAACATTGTCTCATTGTCGACTACAACTTTGTCTTCGTCGACCTCATCCATGGGCTGCAGGATATCTTTCGAGAAATACTGCCAAGAGTCAACAGCACCTACGCCTGCGGTCTCTGCCGCGGGAACGTTGAGGGTGGTATATACGGTGAACTCATCGCCGATGTTGAAGGTCTTGGTCTTGGCGTTGCCGTCGAAGCCGTAGATGGTGACGGTAGCCTTGGTGCTGGGCTCGGTCGGTGTGGGCGGATCGGTGGGCTTGGGAGCTTCTGTGGGAGGCTCGGGAGCGGAAGGATCGGTGAAGGAGCCGGGCATCGAGTAGCTCTGGCCGGACTGGGTCCGGTCGTTATAAACGATCTTGGTCGCGGCAGCGTCGTCCTTGATCAGGGTTCTGAGGGTGGTCTTGATGGTAGCTTCGCCGGTAGTGAGAACCTTATAGTTGGTGACGATCAGCTTGGAGGTAGCGGTGTTGAACGCATAACCGCCGCCGACCGTACCTCTGGTCGCGTTGAACTGGAGCGCGCCGTTGTTGACCGCAGCGACAGCCTCGTCGCCGAGGATCGGGAACATCGCAGTCTTGTTGACGATCTCATTGTACTCGCCGGTGACGCTGTCGGTCAGCTGGAGAGAAGCGGTGGGATAGGTCTGGGTACCCTCTACGCTGGCGATCGTGGCGCCCGCATTGAGGACGGTATATACGGTAAAGGTGTCGCCCTTGTTGAACTCCTTGACAACAGTGGTGTTATCGGGGTTCACGATGGTGACCTTGAGCTTGTCGGAGGGCTCTGTAGCCGGGGGCAGGGTCGGGATCGGGCCGTCGGTGTTGAAGGAACCGCGCATCGCAAAGGTCTGACCGGTCTGGGTCTCGCCGTTGAAGACGATACGGGTGATATCATCATCAGCCGCTGCAAGCACGTTGAGCTTGTTAGTGATATCGGCATAGCCGTTAGCGGTTACGCGATACGTGGTGCAAAGCAGCTGGGAATTGAGAGAATTGAACAGGAAGCCTGCAACGGAAGAGCCTGCATACTTAACAGTACCGGCATTCTTTACGGAACCCATAGCGGCGTCGCCCATGACGGGGAACACCTTAGCGGTATCGGTGATGTAATTCTCAGCGTCTAAGGTATCAGCCAGCTGAAGAACAGACGTGGTGTAGCGCTGGGTACCGTTGACGGAGCCCATCAAACCGTTGTTGACGGAGGAAGCGTCGAGGGTGGTGTATACATTGAAGGTATCGCCGATGTTGAAGGACTTGGTCTCAACGGAACCGTCGAGGTTATGGATGCGAACCTCAGCGTGGTCGATGGTGGGAGTGGGATCGGTAAAGGTCGCCTTACCCGCGATAGACTTGCCTTCCTGGAGCTGACCCTCAAAGATGATTCTGGTCAGATCAGCGTCGGCAACCGCGAGGTTCTTGAGCGCGTTCTTGACTTCACCGGTACCCGCAGCGGTTACCTTATAGGTGGTAACGATCAGCTGAGAGGAAGCGGAATCGAATTTGAACGCATTGGAGGTGTTGGGGTTGGTCGCGTTGTAGGTGATCTTTCCTGCCTGCGCGGCGTTGGCAACGGTGCTCTCGCCGGTTACGGGGAATACCTTGACAAGATCTACAAACTCGCCGTACTGTCCGCTGATCTCATCAGCCAGAGAAAGTACGTCCGAAGAGTAGGTCTGGGTACCCTGAACCGAGCCGATCATGCCGTTAGGAGCGGAAGCGGAAGCGTTCAGAGTGGTGTAAACCGTGAACTCGTCGCCTACGTTGAATTCCTTGACGTCGGTAGTGCCGTCAAGGCCGTAGATCGTGATGGTCGCCGTTTCAGCGGCGGTTGTTGTGGCGATGCCGACAGTAAGCACTGTGATCATCATGGCAAGAACCAACAACATGCTGATAATTTTTTTCATGTTAATCCTCCTCGGGATATATTTTCAGACAATATAATTCTAACATATCTTTTCAAAATATTCAACGATATTTGTTTATTTTTTAATAGAGATTTTAGCCCCACTTTTGTGTATTATGACAAAAGTATTACAAAAGTGCCGAAAATAAAAATGAATGCAATCGCACATTTTCGAATCCCTCTTCATTGTTATTTCTTCATAATTCAGTTTTCACTATTCACTAAAAATGCTCCCCCTGCAAAATGCAGAGGGAGCAGTATCATTGATTCAGTTGTTCAACAATGACGGGATCAGACGTCTTCGCCGATATTAAGATCCTGGTTCAGACCTAAGAGCCAGCGCTGGAGCTTGGTAGCGTCGAGCGCGGTGATCTTGCCGTCGCCGTCAACGTCGCCGAGCTTCTTCATCTTATCGTCGGCAGGCTTAATGTATGCAAGGACACGCTGGATCACGGTAACGTCGAGAATGGTAACGATACCGTCGCCGTCGATATCACCGAGCTTGCCGGTAACGATCCTCGGGATTCTAACCGCTTCCCAAGTGGTCTCATTGGTGCCGGTAGCGTTGGTGAAGAGCTTGTTGCACTCGGTGCAGTAGAAGTGGGTATTCCATCCGTCTGCCTCTGTGGTTGCCGCCTGACCGGGTCTGATCATGATAGTATGGGCAGTCTTGTCGATGGTCTTGTGCTCGCGGGAGAGCTCAGCCTGACACTCGGTGCAGTAAACGACCTCGTCATAGGAGCCTTCTGCGGTACAGGAAGCGGGAACAACGTTCTCCTGTACTGCCGTACCGGGCGTATGAGCGAGCTTATCGATGGTCTTGTGCTCACGGGAGAGCTCAGCGTTACAGGAGGTGCAGTAAACGACCTCGTCATAGGAGCCTTCTGCGGAGCAGGAAGCGGGAACAACGTTCTCCTGTACAGCCGTACCGGGAGTATGAGCGAGCTTATCAATGGTCTTGTGCTCACGGGAGAGCTCAGCGTTACAGGAGGTGCAGTAAACGACCTCGTCATAGGAGCCTTCCGCGGAGCAGGAAGCGGGAACGACGTTCTCCTGTACCGGCTCGCCGGGAGTATGAACATGAGTAAGCTTCGGGATCACGATCTGTTCCCAAGTGATCTCTTGCTGACCTTCTCCGTCGGCAAAGTACTTTTTACACTCGGTGCATACGAAGTGAGCTTGCCAACCATCAGCTTCTTCAGTCGCCTTTTTGCCTGCCTTATAGGTGAGCGTATGAGCGAGCTTGTCGATGGTCTTGTGCTCGCGGGAAATCTCAGCATTACAAGAGGTGCAGTATACGACCACGTCATAGGAGCCTTCCGCGGAGCAGGAGGCGGGAACGACGTTCTCCTGTACCGGCTCGCCGGGCGTATGGGTATGTGTGAGTTTCGGGATGACCAGATCAGCCTCGGTGACCTCTACAGTACCGGCAGCGTCGGAGAAGAGCTTGTCGCAGCCGGAGCAGGTGTAATGCGCCTTGGTGCCTTCAGCTTCCTCGGTAGCGGGGACCTCGGGAACATAGGTCAAGGTATGGGTGATGATGGGCTCCTGAACCGTCTCACGGCTCAGCTCTATGTTACAGTCAGTGCAATAGTGTACTACTTCATATTGGATATAGTCGTGAGTGACCTCTCTGTTCTCGATAACCTCGCCGCCGGGAGTATGGGCGAGCTTATCGATGGTCTTGTGGGTTTGGGAGAGCTTTTCGCCGCACTCGGTGCAGTAGACGACCTCGTCATAGGAGCCCTCTGCGGTGCAGGAAGCAGGATCAACGTTCTCCTGTACCGGCTCGCCGGGAGTATGAGCGAGCTTATCGATAGTCTTGGTCTCACGGGAAAGTTCCTCGTTACACTCGGTGCAGTATACGACCTCGTCATAAGAGCCCTCAGCCTTGCAGGATGCGGGAACTTCGTTCTCGCGAACAGCCTCACCGGGAGTATGAGCGAGCTTGTCGATGGTCTTATGCTCGCGGGAGAGTTCCTCGTTACAGCCGGTGCAGTATACGACCTCGTCATAAGAGCCTTCTGCCGTGCAGGAAGCGGGAACAACGTTCTCCTGTACCGGCTCGCCGGGCGTATGGGTATGAGCGGGAACTACCTCGCCGGGCAGGGTGGATACGGTGTAATCCCAAGTGGTCTCAACGCTGTTGTTGGTGAACGCGTCGTAGACCTGCTGCTTGGTCAGACCTAAGCCTGTGCCGATATCGTCGATCAGCTGCTGATCGGTCTTGGTGCCGGGCTCGACAACATATTTTTTAGCGTTGACATAGGTAGTGGTGCCGGTGACGCTGTCAACGACAGTCAAAAAGTCGGTGAAGATAGACGCGGGAGTCTTGCCTGCCTCGGGGCAGGTGCCGACGACGTTACCGATCGAAGAGATCTGGAGCACGGGACCGACCTCGGTAGCGTCCATATCCTTCCAGAATGCAGCTAAGGTCTTTTTGGAGCTGTCTACGGGATTCTCATACTCGGTGCCGTCGCAGTACGCGATGTGACCGAGGCAATCGGTAGTGAAGAGCAGATCATAGGTCTGTTCTTTCCAGTTTCTGCCATCGGTACGGACAAAGATGATCTTGTATTGCACACCGGGGTTGAGGGTATAGCCCTGCTTGCCGTTAGCGGGATCGACCTCAAATACGCCGGGCTGACCTTCGGTAGCGTTACCGATCGACTTTGAGGCGCCCCATTGGAGACCGTTCTCGATGTCGCCGCCGAAGATATGGAACGCGACCTTATTCTTGGTGCCCATTTCCCAACCGGTGCCGTTGGTATCGAAGTAGAGCTTGTTGGCGTCGGGAGTGACCTTGTCGATGGTCTTAGACTCGCGGGAGATCTCTTCGTTGCACTCGGTGCAGTAGATGACCTCATCGTAGGAGCCTTCGGTATAGAAGGTAGCGGGAACGACATTTTCCTGTACAGGCTCGCCGGGAGTATGCTTATGCGCTTCGGGAAGCGTAGACGCGTCAAAGCTCCATGTGGTCTCAACTTCGTTATCGGTGAACGCAGCTTGGACCTGATCCTTGGTCAGACCTAAGCCCGCGCCGATATCGTCGATCAGCTGCTGGTCGGTCTTGTTGCCGGACTCTACCATATAATGATAAGCGTTCGCGTAGGTGGTAACGTTTGTTACACTGTCAACGACAGTCAGGAAATCGGTAAAGATGGATTCGGGAGTCTTGCCAGCCTCAGGGCAGGTACCGACGACGTTACCGATCGAAGAGATCTGGAGAACGGGACCGTACTTGGTAGCGTCCATGTCTCTCCAGAATGCCGCAGTCGTTTTCTTGGAGCTGTCTACGGGGTTTTCGTATGTGCTGCCGTCACTGTATGCGACATGACCGAGGCAATCGGTGGTGAAGAGCAGGTCATAGGTCTGCTCCTTCCAGTTAGATCCGTTTGTATGAACGAAAATGATCTTGTACTGTACGCCGGGAGTGAGGGTGATACCCAGTTTTGCGGCAGGATCGATCTCGAATACGCCGGACTCGCCTGAAGTAGCGGTACCGATCGCCTGCCTGGCGCCCCATTTGAGACCCGCGGTCGGGTTCGCCTCGGTGCCCAGATCACCGCCGAAGATATGGAACGCGACCTTATCTCTGGTGGTGCTCATATCCCAGCCGGTGCCCTCGGTGTCAAAATAGAGCTTGGTGCTCTCGGGAGTGAAGCCGTCTGTCGTAGCCGCGGCGGTATTCACAACGCCGACTGCCATGACGGATACGACCATCATCACTGCCAAAAGCACTGATAACAATTTTTTGAACATGTTAATTTCCTCCTATAAAAAATATTGCGGATGTCTTATCTCGCTTTTTTAAACGCGCAGCTGAATCACACTTTCGGCTGTGCTCTCTTACGGGCATAATGATAGTAATATAATTTTAGCACATCTTTTTTTTAACTTCAACGGCATATCATTTTTTTGGTATAGATATTTCGGGCTCAGTTTTGTGTATTCTGACAAAAGTGCTTGACCACACACTTTACGAATTCCTTCTCATTATTATCTTTTCATTTTTCAGTTTTCAGCATTCATTATAACAAATTGCTCCCCCTGCATAAGCAGAGGGAGCGGATCGATCATTCTATTGATAATGTATCAGCCTCAGTGGGGAGCAGACGAAAGGATCGGCTGATTGATGGGGTACTTGACGGTGATACCTACCAGGAAGCGCTGGGTCAAGGTCGCGTCAAAGATGGTCAGCTTGCCGTCGCCGTCAACGTCTCCGCGTCTGATCATATCGGCAGTAGCCGTGATGATATCGGCGTCCGCGCGCTGGATCAAAACAACGTCGGTAGAGGTGACTTTGCCGTCGCCGTCTACATCGCCGAGAATCTCAGCCGGTGTAGGCGGATCGGTGGGCTTGGGAGCCTCAGTCGGCGCCTGAGTGGGCTTGGGAGCCTCGGTGGGAGCCTGAGTGGGCTTGGGTGCTTCCGTGGGAGCCTCGGTGGGGGTCAGCTTAGGAATCACAATCTGATCCCATGTCAGCTCCATCTCAGCCTTATTGTTATTGAAGTACTTGCCGCACGTGGTGCAGACGAAGTGGGACTTCCAGCCGTCAGCGGTCGCGGTCGCCTTCTTGCCGGGCTTGAACTGGAGAGTATGCTGATGGTCGAGCTTGGGGGTCACCAGATCAGCCGCAGTGACCTCAACGGTGCCGGCAGCGTCGGAGAAGAGCTTATTACAATCCTCGCAGACATAGTGCGCCTTGACGCCCTCAGCCTCTTCGGTAGCCGCGACAACGGGAACATAGGTCAGGTTATGGGGGGTCTTGTCGATGGTCTTATGGGTGCGGGAGATCTCCTCGCTGCAATCGAGGCAGTATACAACCTCATCATAGGAACCCTCCGCGGTGCAGGAAGCGGGAACGACGTTCTCCGCGACAGCAGCGGCAGGATTGTGAACATGGGTGGTCGGAGCGGGCTCGGTGGGCTTAGGAGCCTCGGTAGGCTTGGGAGCCTCAGTGGGATCGTCTACATCAGGCTGATAACCTACGTGAACGCCGTCCTTGAAGTGATCGGGGTTCATACACATATCTGCTACGTTGTCGGACCAGTCGGGGGTGCCGTCGGGGTACTCGGAATCTTCGCCGAAGCCCTCCTTGTACTCCACGCCGTAGCAGCCGTTGCCGTAGTAAACATACCAGTTTGCGCCGCAGGTCTGCTTCTGGGAGAAGGCGTTGACGGAGTACTGGTTGGGGTCGATGACATAGATACAGTTATCAAAGCTCCACGGATCGGGAGAGCCGTAGGGAGTCGTATCATAATCATCGGGGTAAGCGCCCTGGATGTTGGTGTCGATGGTCTGAGCCGCCTTATAGTAGATGGGCTTGGATGTGTCGGTGCCGCCGTCAACACCGTTGTTGAAGATCGCAACCGCAACGGAAGCGGTGTCGTCGTCGGGATCGTAGGGGATGTCGGCATAGTAGATGCCCTGCTCATAATCCGCGATCTCCATGCGGTAGCCTACCCAATAGCCGTCCTTTTCAGCGGGTCCGCCCCACCAATAGACGCCGGCATAGTGCTTGCCGTCGAGAATGTTAAAGTCATTATACCATGTGGGAGACTTTTCGCCCTTTTTGAGCACGAGCTCATCGTGCGCTTCCTCGATGACTTCGCCGGTCTCTTCATCCTTCACTTCGGGAACGTGCATATAAACGTCCTCTGTCGCGACGGGACCGTTCTTACCGTTCGGCATCATGAAATAGATGCGCTGGGTCTTGAGGGAGCCGGGCTCCATCTCATTTTCCGCTTCATACGCCGCAATACCCTCACTGACAGACATAACAGTGGGAACGCCGTCTTCGACGTCAGATACGGATAACGCGTTGAAGGACACAGCAAGCATAGCGGTAAGCAAGGTCGCTACCAATAATAAACTGATTACCTTTTTCATTATTAATCCTCCTAAGCATTTATTATGCTATTATGCATTTTCATCTTATCACACAATCGGCCGAGATTCAATATTTTTTTGTGAATTGTGGTAAAATATTTTTCGCTGTTGAATCGTTTTCGTCAGCTTGCACAAATATAATGCTGTTTTTTTGGTAACTAAAATAGGCGTGCATTCCTTCGTTAGTTGATTGAGCGGATCGGTCAGAGCTGAGAGGAAAAAGGCTTTCCTTTAGCGGAGAAGGCTTCATACTGTAGAAAAAGCGTCATCCTGAACAAAGTGAAGGATCTTATTCAAAGATTCTTCGCCGCGCTCAGAATGACAAATGAGCTATTTTTCTGTTGAGCTCCTTCTCATACTTTTTTCTTCGGGTTTCCGTATTCATTATGACAAAAAGCTCCCCCTGCCAAACAGGGGGAGCAAAAGGTATTTATCTGTTACTCAGAATCGTGCCGGATTAAGCTACGCCAGCGGTTTCGCCGATATGGTACTTGTTGGTGCCGATACCTGCGAGATAGCGCTGGATCAGAGTAGCATCCAGAATGGTGACCTTGCCGTCGCCGTCTACGTCAGCAGCCGCAGTGTCAAAGCTGTCGCCTACGGACATCTGAACATCGTAGCGCTGGATCAGAGTAGCGTCTTTAGCGGTAACAGTGCCGTCGCCGTCAGCATCGCCGATGACGTAAGAGGGAGTATCGCTGCCCCAAGCAACGGTCATCTTCGCGCCGGTCTTGGACTCGAAGTCGAAGCCGGTCAGGTCGAGCTGCATCTTGATGACGGTGCCTGCGGTCAGGCCGGTGATCTTGAGGTTCTGGGAACCGTTGTAGATCGCGTCGGTCTCTACGCCGTTAGCGATAATGCCGTTGTCGCCGAGGCCGAAGTTGTGGGTCCATGCGTCGTTGACTGCGAACTTGAACTCTACGTCGGAGGGGTCAAACTCGCCGAGTGTGAACTCGATCTCATAAACGCCGTCGGAAACCTCAGTCATGTGGTTTGCCGCAGCAGCCGGATCCCAGAAGATTTTGTTCAGCCAGTTGTCGCCGTCAGAGGAACCGTTACCAACCGCGGTTACGGACTGAACGTCCAGACGGCTGATCGGTTCGACGATATCGCCGTCTACCCAAGTCTTTTCGCCGTCGCAGTATACGGTGAAGGTACCCGCGTCGGTGAGGTTGAAGGTGACGTTGTTGCCGGTCTCGTCGCCGATCCAGGTCTCGCCGTTCTTAACAGCCTTGAGCTGGACGTCGGTCATCGCACCGGAAACGGTGTATTCCTTATACCATACGTCGTTAGCAAACTCCATGGAGTTGTTAGCGTCGTTGCCGTTCCAGGAAGTACCGAAGATCTCGGTAGCGTTACCTGCTACGATATAAGTATCGCCGACAACAGGCTCGGTGGGAGCCTCGGTCGGAACAGGAGCCTCGGTGGGAGCCTCAGTCGGGATCGGAGCCTCAGTGGGAGCCTCAGTCGGAACAGGAGCCTCAGTGGGAGCCTCGGTGGGTACCGGAGCCTCGGTGGGCTGTACGGGATACTCGCCGGTCTTCTCGAACTTGTACATATAGCCGCCTACGGTCGCGCCGTGAGCTGCGGGATCACCCTCGGGATCGGACATGGTATAAACCTTGATCCAACCCTCTTCGGGATTACCGTCGCCTGCGGGACGGAAGTAGATGGTGTAAACGCCGTCCTCAGATACGGTACGGTTGTTGTCTACGCCGTCGGGGAAGTAGTAAGATACGGAAGTGCCTCTCTTCGAGGACTGAACGACCTTGAAGCTGTCGCCGATGATCTCGGGACCTGCAGGATCGGAATTCTTGATGGGGTTGCCGAACTGGTCAACGCCGAGCTCAGCCTTCTTGAGAGCGATACCTTCGATCTTGTACAGACCATCCTCTACCTCGGTCATCTCGAGAGCGGGATCAAGGCTCCAGTTCTGGTTCATGGATTCGATGGTGCCGTACAGATAATAGGTTTTGGGTTTGAGTGCGGGAGCCTCGGTCGGAGCCTCAGTGGGAACAGGAGCCTCGGTCGGAGCCTCGGTTACAGGCTCAGTGGGAGCCTCGGTGGGATCTGCGGGAGCAGTCCAGGTAACATACATATCAGCACCGGTCTTGGTCGCGAAATCGAAGTTGGAGAGGTCGATGCTGATCTTGATGGTGGTGCCCGGGGTCAGACCGTTGATCTTGAGGTTGGTAGAACCGTTGTAGACAGCCTCTGTGACTACGTCGTTCTCGATAACGCCGCCGTCAGCCAGACCGAAGTTGTGGGTCCAAGCGTCGTTGATCGCGAACTTGAACTCGAGGTCGGTGGGATCATACTCGCCGAGGGTGTACTCAGCCTCGAATCTGGAATCCCAGACTCTGGTCATGTGGTTCGCTTCGGCAGCCGGATCCCAGTTGATGTTGTTCAGCCAGCCGCTGCCGTCTGCGATACCGTTACCTACCAGAGTAACAGACTCAATTTCAACAGGACCGCTGATGGAGACGATATCGCCCTCTACCCAGGTTTTTTCGCCGTCGCAGTATACGGTGAAGGTACCTGCGTCGGTCAGGTTGAAGGTGACGTTGTTGCCGGTCTCGTCGCCGATCCAGGTGGTGCCGTTCTTGACAGCCTTGAGCTGGACGTCCTTCATCGCACCGGAAACAGTGTATTCCTTAGCCCATAAGTTATTGCCCTGGTGATCCATGCTGTTCATATTGTCGTTACCGTTCCAGGAAGTACCGAAGATATCGGTAGCGTTACCTGCTACGATGTAACTATCAGCGGGCTCGGTCGGGACCGGAGTCTCGGTGGGCTCGGGAGCTTCAGTCGGAGCCTCGGTGGGCTCAGCAGCGCCTACAACAGCGTAAACGCTGAAGTGATTGGTGGTAAATACATAGTAGCCGTTCTCATAAACAGCATTCATGTCAGTCAAAGTACCGTCAGTCTCTGCTCTGTAAATCTTTGCATTGGGATCGTCAGAGGGGATCTTGACCGTAACGTTACCGTCAGGCTGTACTTCCTGGCCGTCCTTCTGTAAGGTGATATCATACAGAGCAAGGAGCTGACCGGAAACGACAAACGTTGCAGAAGTCGGGTCAAGAGCTTCTACAACTAAATCAGCGTCGATCATACCCTCAACAGAGATATCTGTATCCTTATCAACAATGACGGAAGGCAGAGGAACATCGGTCGGAGTGGGCGCGGGAGCTTCTGTCGGAGCCTCAGTGGGCTCGGGAGCTTCGGTGGGAGCCTCGGTCGGAGTGGGCTCGTCCTCGTGGTAGCCTACGTGCTCGCCCTCTTCGTTAAAGTGGTCGGGGTTCAGGCAGCAGTCCTCAGCAGAGGTGAACTCTTCCGCGTCGACTCTGTAAGAGCCATAGCAACCGTTGCCATAGTAGAAGTACCAGTTACCGCCGCAGGTCTGCTTGCCGGAGAGGGGATTGATGTCAACCTGATTGGGGTCGATGACATAGATACAACCGTCGAAGTCGAACTCATTGTAGGTATCGCCCCACAGGGTCTCATAGTCGCCTTCATAAGCGCCTTCCATGTTATTGTCGATCGTCTGCGCAGCCTTGTAGTAAATATCCAGAGTGGGATCCATACCGCCGTCAACGCCGTTGTTGAAAACAGCGGAGGTCAGGTTGCCGTCGCCGGGGATCTCTGCATAATATACGCCGTTATTCACGTCGTCGATCTCCATCTTGTAGCCCGGCCATGCAGCGGGGGAAGCGACAGCGTCCCACCAGTAGATACCTGCATAGTGGTTGCCGTCTTCAGCCTTGTTGAAGTCGTTGTACCAGGTCGGAGCCTTGCCGCCTTTTTCGATAACGAGCTCATCATAAGCTTCTTCTACGACGTCGCCCGTATCGGGGTCAAGTACCTCGGGGTGATGAACATAAACGTCATCATCGGCTACAGGGCCGTTTTTGCCGTTAGGCATCAAGAAATAAACTTTTGCTAATGCGTCCTCATACTCAGCCTCAGCCAACGCAGCTTCGATCGTAGGCGCGTCTGCGTCTACTACATTGTAGGCGTTGAACGCTACGACGGTCGTGGATAAGACCAACATGAGAGCTAAGATTACGCTAATAAACTTTCTCATAATTTCCTCCTTATAATAATTTTATCGCGTAGCTTAATCATAGCATAAAATTTCGGAATATTCAATAATAAATTTCGCGATTGGAAAAATTTTTACGTGGTTTTTTCCATTTTTGGCAATGCGACGAAAGTCTTGGTTGTATTGTCCAAAAACCTTGTCCGTCAGTTGGTCAAAATAACGAAAGATACGGCAAATCAGCGGAATCTATCCCCATTTCGTGGTGCGTTTTGCACGAACGGTATGTTGAATCATCTCGCGGAAAGGGACAATATCATTAAGTTAAGGAAGCGGCTGCTTATCCACCAAAGTGCAAAAATCCCCCTGCAAAGACAGGGGGATCTGTAGAGCTTATTGTGCGGCTTGCTCGCCTTCGCCGCCGTTATTGGCCGCGGGCTGTTCCTGTGCGGGCGCTTCCTGAACAGGTTCTTCCTGTGCCGGAGCCTCCTGAGCAGGCGCTTCCTCGCCGCCGGAATTGTCCCCGCCGCCGTTATCACCGCCGCCGCTGTTACCGGAGCCGCCGGAGTTGCCGGACGTGCCCGAGGAGGGCGCGGAGGTGTAGTAGGTGGAGGAGGGCAGGTCGTCGGAATCGACCTCTTTACCGTCCTTCAGGTAGGTACGGGTGGTCGTGACCTTGTAGCCGTTGCCGAAGTAGGACGGATCGGAGGTGTGGATCTCAACGTCGTCGAACTTGGGATTCTCCAGACCGTAGATCTCACAGTTGAGCTGTGTGCCGTCCATCCAGCACTTCATAAAGAGCTGGTATTTGAAGGGGTTGTTGACCTTGAGGTCGATGTTGCCATAGTCAACGGTCGCGTCACGACCCGCGTCAACGTATACCGATTTATAATAGTGGCACTCGCGCTCCACGACGCTCATGCCGCAGAGGATAGCGGCGTTGTAGATGGTGGTGGAGGACTGGCAGATGCCGCCGCCGATGCCGGTCTCGCTGCGACCCTCGACGATAACGCCTGCGGGCTTGTAGCCGTTGGATTCGAGGTTGGAGTTGCCGGTATGATCATTGAACGACCATGTCTCGCCGGGCTCGATGATGGAGCCGTTGCACGCCGCAAGAGATACGCGCATATTCTCGTTACCGTTGGAGTTGTTGGTCGAAACAGTCGAGAACTCGGAGAGCTTGGTGATATTCTTCTTGAGGTAATCCGCTGTATACTCGGGATCGACCTCCTTGACGGTCGCTTCGACCGTGCCCGCGATATTGCCGCCCTTGATAAAGGTGGACAGGGCGTTGAGGCTGGTGGTCTCGTCCAGCATTTTTCCCTTGGACTCGGCGGTGATGGTGAACATAGACTCCGCGTCGGGATCGAAGGCGGTCACCTTGGCGTCCTTGGCGTCCTGCTTGACGTCGGCGGCGATCTTGGCGATCAGATCCTTGCAGGTGGAATCATCGACCGTCATCTTGATCTCATAGTTCTTGTCCTCGGTCTTGATGCCCTTTTCCTCGGAATACTGCTTGGCTTCGTTCAGAACCGTCTCGGTATCGAAGGAATATTTGAAATCATCCTTGGTATAGTTATAGGTCTTGTCCCCTGCCTTAACGTCAACCTTGATGCCTGCCGCGAGGTCGTTCTCGACGGTCTTCATCAGGGTCTTTGCCTCTTCCATGGTCAGATCCTTGAGGGATTTGCCGTTGACATAGACGTTGTCGGAGAAGGTGCTCTGGGGCCCTGTGCCCGAGCCGGAGAACATATACAGGACAAAGGCGCCGATGCCGGCGATCAGGATAATGCCGACAATGCACAGAGTCACGATCAGCGCGGTTTTCTTCTTCTTTTTCTTCTTAGGCATAGTTGCGTCTTCATAGTCATCATAAGATGAACGGGGGTTCTTTGCGGATGGAGCCTGATAGGGCTGAGCGGGGCGGTCGTCGTCCACAACGATGAAGTCATCGTTCAAATTGCGCGACACAGCCGCCTGTCGGGTGTTGGCGTCGGCGCCGGTCGGCGCCTGTGACGGGGCAGGAGAGCCGCCTCTGCGGTTACGTGCCTCTGCCAGGATGGAATCCAATTCCATGGTATTGGAATTCTTGTCCGCCATAACAACCACTTCCTTTATTTAGAATCAATGAACGGGTAAGGGTCAAAATAACTCGATGGGTATGAATACCCATATCTACCCAGTATAGATAATTGTATCATACAACAGAAAAATAGAATTAATAATCTGTTAAAGAATTATGAAAATTATTTTTTGCCGCTTTGTTTGCATCTTTTACGGAAAAAGGGAGATTCTGCTCCGCAATTCGTCAAAAAGAACGTTGCGCTCTTTCATAAATTGCGTTATAATACCGAATGACGGTTTTAATAAACCACTACTCTTGTTACAGAAAGAAAGGCGATACCATGAATATACTGATCCTGTCCGCTTCGACCGGCGGCGGCCATAACCGCGCCGCCAACGCGCTGAAGGCATATGTGGAAGAGAACCAACCCGCAACGAATGTCGCAATCATCGACGCGCTCGAGGAATGCTCCCCTGTGCTGAATTTTACCGTTGTCAACGGATACAAGGCGCTGGTCACCCTGACGCCCGCGCTGTTCGGCGCAATGTACAAAAGCTCCGACAAAAAATCCCCGCTGTCCGATACGGTCAACGTCATCTATCAGCAATGCGCCAAGCGGCTCAAGGGCAAGCTCGATGAGCTCAAGCCCGACGTTATCATCAGCTGTCATCCGTTCGCGGGCGCGATCGTCGGCTATATGAATCAGGAGGGTGCGATCCATATCCCGCTGATCTCCATCGTCACGGACTTCCTCCCCCACCGCACCTATATCTCGGGCGGTATCGACGCGTATATCACCGCCTCGTCACAGGCGAAGGATATCTTAGCGACGGATTACGGGATCGACCGCAACCACATCTACGATTACGGTCATCCGGTGTTCGACCGCTTTTATGAGGGCAACGGCAGAAGCCGCGCGGAGGTGCTCGATGAGCTGGGCTTCAACAAGAACAAGCTCACCGTGCTGATCATGGCGGGCAGCTTCGGTGTGACGGATATCCTCGAAATCTATGAGAATCTGCTGAAAATCGACGTTGACTACCAGATCATCGTCATCACCGGCCGCAATAAAAAGCTGTATGACGCGTTTGACGGGCTGCTCCACGATCAAAAGGAGATCGTCACCGATGATGAGCCCGAGCTGATCAAGCACCTCGGTGAGGAGAGCATCCTGCGCTATATGTATGAGCAGACGGAAAGCGTCGTAGAGCATCTGACCGCTATCTTCCGTCACACGCCGGAGAACCGTAAGCCCACCAAGCTGTTCTACTTTATCGACAATGTTGACGACTATATGCACGCGAGCGACCTGATTGTCACCAAGCCCGGCGGTCTGACCACCTCCGAGAGCATCGCCTGCGCGCTGCCGATGGTCGTGTTCAAGGCCTATCCCGGTCAGGAGGAGCAGAACGCGGCGCTGTTGGTGGAGAACAACATCGGTGTGATCCTGGAGGACAGCAGCAAAGCTGCCGAGACGGTAGGCAAGCTGCTCAAAAACAAAAAGAAGCTCCAATCCATGCGCGAGAGCTGCCGCAACTATGTGCGCAAGAACTCCTGTCAGAATATCATTGAGCTGGCTGAAAGGCTGGCAGAGGAGAATAAGAAGTAAGCCGCGCTTTTTGATTGAGTTTCTTGTTCTATCCGAAATAATCATCAGTAAACCGCATCCCCCGATTTTTGCAATACCATTAAGTTAAAGGAGCCTTCCTTAACGTAATGATATTGCCTGATTTCGGGGGATGCTTTTCTGTGCGGGATTCTTCCTGCATGAATATTTCCGATTTTGTAATATTTGATGAACTTTTCGTTAACTCTATTTACTTCAACTCCTTTTGCCGCTATAATGTATGCTATAATAATAGGCGATAAAATATAGGTATTTAACATATAATATAGAAAAAACATCCTTTCTCACCGATCAAAGGAGAATACTATGCTGCAAATCGAAGGCATACGAAAAATCTATAAAACAGGAAATCTGGTACAAGAGGCGCTCAAGGGCGTCTCGCTGAGCTTGCGCGATAACGAGTTTGTCGCGATCCTCGGACAGAGCGGCTCCGGCAAGACGACCATGCTGAATATCATCGGCGGTCTTGACCGCTATGATGAGGGTGACCTGATCATCAACGGCGTCAGCACCAAGCGCTATACCGACCGCGACTGGGACTCCTACCGCAACCATACCGTCGGCTTCGTTTTTCAGAGCTATAACCTCATCCCCCACCAGACGGTGCTCAGTAATGTCGAGCTGGCGCTGACAATCAGCGGTATCAGTGCGAATGAACGCACCCGCCGCGCGACGGAAGCACTCAAGGAGGTCGGACTCGAGGAGCATATCCACAAGAAGCCCTCTCAGCTCTCGGGCGGTCAGATGCAGCGCGTTGCGATCGCGCGCGCGCTGGTCAACGATCCCGATATCCTGCTCGCCGACGAACCGACGGGCGCACTGGACAGCGACACCAGCATCCAGGTCATGGATCTGCTCAAAAAGGTCGCGGAGGACAGGCTGGTCGTGATGGTCACCCATAACCCCGAGCTTGCCGATCAGTACGCGACGCGCATCGTCACCCTCAAGGACGGTGAGATCACCTCCGACTCTGATCCCTATACCCCCGAGCAGGGCGACACCGTCCACAAGAACCTCGGCAAATCCTCCATGTCGTTGCTGACCTCGCTGCAATTATCGTTCAACAACCTATGGACGAAGAAGGCGCGCACGATTTTAGTCGCGTTCGCGGGCTCCATCGGCATCATCGGTATCGCGATGATCCTCGCGATGTCCAACGGTGCGAATGAATATATCCGCAGCGTGGAGGAGGACAGCCTTCAGGATTATCCCCTACAGATCACCGATACCAGCTTCAACCTGACCTCGATGTATGCCGGCGCGAGGACGTCGGCAAACAATGCTTCCGCCTCGACCGAGGATCAGAAGTCAGTCGAGGAATGGCGCACGATCACCAACATGTTCTCAGGCATGAACAAAAATGACCTGAAATCGCTCAAGGCGTACTTTGAGAGCGACGACTGCGATATCAACGACCATGTCCAGTCGATCGAATATGACTACAACATTATTCCGCGCATTTATAAGGAGAATGACAAGGGCGACTATCGTCAGGTCAACCCCGACACCAGCTTTTCCGCGTTGGGCTTCTCCGGCACGGAGGGCAGCTCGAACGGCTTGCTGTCCACCTTTACCAGCACCGATAGCTTCTTCCCGATAGCGGAGGACGAGGAGCTGTTCCGATCGGGCTTTGACCTGAAAGCGGGCAAATGGCCCGAGGGCTACAACGAATGCGTGCTGGCGCTGTCCACCAACGGCAGGGTCTCGGATATGGCGCTTTACGCGATGGGGCTCAAGGATCCCAAGGAGCTGGAGGATATGGTCAACAAGTTCAGCGAAGGCAAAGCCGTTGACGATATCTCCGAGCCGGGACACTACACCTATGATGATTTTCTCGGGATCGAGTTCCGCATGGTTCCGGTCACGGATTTTTATACCTACGACAAGAGCTACAAGGTATGGACGGATCACAGCTCCGACATGAGCTTTGTTAAGAAAACGGTTGCCGATAAGGGCGAAGAGCTGAAGATCGTCGGCGTCATCCAACCGAACGGCAACAACTCCTCCCCCAGGATCAATATCGGCATCGGCTATCACGCGTCCCTGACCAAGCATATCATCGACCTCGCCAAGGATTCGCAGGTCGTCAAGGATCAGCTGAAAACTCCCGATACCGACGTGTTCACGGGCAAGGATTTTGACGATGATTCCCGTGAGGGCA
>OCVV012861615.1_pt1 | contig 19018 bp, 19 predicted proteins | sample 1539721 | NCBI WGS metagenome assembly OCVV01 (sample SAMN02144230, study PRJEB22623) | gut metagenome | biome: sheep rumen | host: Ovis aries | place: New Zealand
TCAACTAAAAAGCATAGTAAATCTAATGGCCCTTCAAAGTCATTAATTTTAATACTATACTTATTTGATTCATATGAAATTAGTTTTTCTCTAACTGCCATAATAAATTTCTTTCTTTAATTTATTCTATTGTTTCAATCGCAAGTTTTATGATTTCTTGAGAATAACCTTTTCTAAATAAATAGTCAATTAATTTCTTTTCATCCTTAGAATTAATATTTTTCTTAATTAACTTTTTACAAGAATTTAATTCATAATTATCTAATTCTTCTTGATTGTTTTGGAAATACTCATCTATTAAATCAGATTTTATACCTTTGCTCAATAACTTATTCTTTATCTCATATTTAGATAGAGTTTTTAGAGCTATAAATTCATTTATAGCTCTTTTAATATAATTAGTATCATCTATGTAGTTATACTTTTTTAAATCTAAAATAATAGATTCTAATGTTTCTTCTGGTATTTCTTTTCCAAATTTAGTTTTAATTTCTGCTTCGCTTCTTTTTTTGTAAAGAGCAAACTTTAAAACTCTACTTTTAAATTTATCATATTGTTCTAATTCTTCAATATTGGTATCTTCAGAAAAGAAAGGGATAGTATTTTCCGCATCGTCGCTTTTTATTTTGCTATCCTTCTTTAGTTTTTGTAGCATTTCATCATCAACAATCTTCATTACTATCTCTTTCTATTATTTCATATTTATAATTTATTTCTTTTTCTTTGTAGTTTCTTTTTCTTCTTCAGCAGCATCTAATTCTTCTTCTGGTTCAATCTCTTGTTCTTCATCTTCTGGCATTGGATCGTCACTTAAAGATTTATCAAATGCTTCTTTAAAGTTATTTCTAATCTTAGACTCAAGTTCGTCCATAAGTTTTGAATTATCTTCAAGATATTTTTTAGCATTTTCTCTACCTTGGCCAATTCTTTCACCATTATATGAGAACCAAGCTCCACTTTTTTCTACTAATTCTAGATTTACTGCTAAATCTAAAATATTACCTGATTTAGAAATACCTTTACCATAAATAATATCAAATTCAGCCTCTCTAAATGGAGGAGCAACTTTATTTTTTACAACTTTTACTCTAACATGTGAGCCTTTTACTTCACCATCTTCTTTGATGTTATCAGTTTTTCTAATATCTAATCTAACTGATGAATAGAATTTTAAAGCACGTCCACCTGGTGTGGTTTCAGGATTTCCAAACATAATTCCAACTTTTTCTCTTAATTGATTAATGAAAACAATTGTTGCATTTGATTTATTAACAACACCTGCTAATTTTCTTAATGCTTGTGACATAAGTCTTGCTTGTAGTCCAACATGAGCATCTCCCATATCTCCATCAATTTCAGCTTTTGGAACTAATGCAGCAACAGAGTCAACAACAACTATATCAATAGCACCACTTCTAACCAATGCTTCACAAATCTCTAAAGCTTGCTCACCAGTGTCAGGTTGAGAAACAATTAAATTGTCAATATCAACACCTAAATGTTTTGAATAAACTGGATCTAATGCATGCTCTGCATCTATAAATGCAGCTTCTCCACCAGCTTTTTGACATTCAGCAATCATATGAAGAGCTAATGTAGTTTTTCCTGAAGACTCAGGTCCAAATATTTCTATAATTCTTCCTTTAGGAATACCACCAATTCCTAATGCTATATCTAAACTTAAAGCTCCTGTTGGAATAGCTTCAATGTTTAAGGTTTTATATTCACCTAATTTCATTACTGAGCCTTTTCCAAATTCTTTTTCTATTTGGCCCATAGCAGCTTCAAGTGCTTTTCTCTTTTCTTCGCTAATATTATCCTTAGCCATAACTTCCTCCTTCAAACGTATGTTTGTCTAAAATATATATTAACCTAAAATGTTTGTCAATAGTTTTAGCAAACATTTTTTCGCTTTTGTAATATTTATGACTTGTCTTTTGCTTGTAATCCTTATAATTACTGTTGTCTATACCATTTATCAAAATTGTTATAAATATTAAAACTTGTGCATTGGAACTCTCCACCAACATTTGCATTCAATATCAAAGTTCCCTTATCTCTATATAAACCAATATAAGGTACATCAATATTTGATTGTTTTATAATATCTTGATATTTGTCTAAATAACCAATATTGCTTATTAATTCTGAATTATTATAATTTGCTAAATTTCCTTCACCATAAAAATAATTAAGGTTAGGATTAATTGAATCTTGTACTCCTGTAAATAGCATTTGATAGTTTTTATTATTAACAATACTTAAATAATTATCATAACTAACTAATGATAGTCTAACATTTATTCCTATATATGAAAGCTGAGTTCTAATATTATTCGCACTATCTATTCTCCCTTGGTCATTATTTGGTACAGTCATTGTTATAGTCAAAAGAACTCCATCTTTTACCCAACCAGATCCAGAATCTACCCAACCGCCTTGAGTTAACTCTGATCTTGCTTGATCTTGACTAAAATAAGTTTTATTCTCATCAGAATTTAAATAAGAACCATAATCCATAGGATTATCTGATACAACTCTATTATTTCCATATACACTAGATACTAAAGATTCTTTATTAATCGCAAAAGCAATTGCCCTTCTTACATGAACATCAGATAGTATACTATCATTACAATTTAAGCTAAGAAAGTCAAAGTTTCTACCAATATACTCTTTTCTGCTATAACCCATTGTTCCAACATAGTCTGCATAGTTGCCCATTTTTGTGCTAATGATATCAATGTTACCTAATTTAAAAGCATTATACATTTCACCAATAGCAGAATATCTATGAATAGTTATTGTTGAAGTTCTTGGCTTATTAGTTTTCAATTTGTGCCATTTGTCATTAATAATTAAAAATATATTATCATTATCTATACTTGCAATTTTATACATTCCAGTTCCAATAGGAATTTTACTTGAAGTATTAAAATCTTCACCTTCATAATAGCTACTACTCATAATAGGAAAAGATAAATTATATTCAAAAAAGTCTACTCGATATTTTAAATGAATTATGCAAGTATCATCTCCTGTAATATCAACAGATTCAACTGCAGCAACATTGTTACTATAAACGCAATTTCTTTCTTTTAATCTTTCTATAGTAAATTTAACATCTTCTGGCTTTAAATTGCTTCCATTTTGCCATTTGATATCTTTATCAATTTTTACTTCATATTTAGTATCATCTATTCTATTAACATCTTTTGCTAAGCAAAGAGTAACATGATAATCAGGTGTAATATTAACTAATGGTTCAAAGATCAATTTATCATAATTAATTATATCTCTATTTCTTGTAAGAAAAGGATTCATAGTATCATAATTAGTAATTCCAAGCTTCATGTTCTCAACAACAGCCAAGTTGTCAATTAAGCTATTAGGATCTTCATCTGACTTTTGTGCTCTATCATTAATAAAATATGCAGCCAAAGCTATTATTAACGCTACCACTAATATGAAAATAATAGTAATAATTCGATTAGATTTCATTAACAATCTCCATTATATATTCTATTTCTTAAATATAAAGAAATATTTATCTTTAATTAGTAAATCGTTCGACAATTGTCGACATGTTTTAAAGCATAATTCTGTGAATATCAATTGCTTTTTTATTATCATCTATTTCAAAAACAATCCCATTCAAAAGGCATTCGCCAGATGCTACTTTATATCTTTCAGGAAGCGAAGTTACAAATCTTTTAAGAGATGCTTCAACGTCCATTCCAATGACTGAGTTTTTAGGGCCTGTCATTCCTAAATCGGTAATGTAACACATGCCTTTTTCTGTTATTTGTTCATCTGCTGTTTGGACATGGGTATGTGTTCCAAACACACAATTAGCTCTACCATCTACATAGTTTTTAAATGCAATTTTCTCTGCAGTAGCTTCTGCATGAAAGTCAACTATAATTAAATCAACATTTTCTTTTATTTCTTCATATATTTTATCAAAACATTGAAATGGATTATCAGAAAGAACTCCCATATCAGTTCTACCAATAAAATTCATTATGCATATTCTTTTTCCATTTTTATTTTTAATAATATAACCTTTTCCAGGTAAACCTTTAGAATAATTAGCTGGTCTAATGATATTTGAATCATCATTGTCAATAAAAGAAAAAATATCTTTCTTAGCCCATGTATGATTTCCCATTGTCATTACATCAATATTTAACTTTTTTAGTTCTGAATAGTCCTTGAAATTTAAACCCATTCCATCTGAGCAATTCTCTGCATTAACAATTGTAAAATCTATATTCTCTTTTTCTTGTATACTAGTTATATTAGAACTTAGCTTGTCTAAACCTGCATGTGATACTAAATCGCCAATTGCTAAAAATCTCATATTTATATTCCTCTCTAAATATTATGTCTTAATTTATACACAACATATATTATCATTATTTTGCTTTATGCACAACATTTATAGTCTATTTATGCCTATTAATAATCTTTATCAAAATATCGGATATAATGCCAATTGAAAAGATTATTAGAAGAAATTGTGGCATCATTATTAAGGACATTATAGTGAAAAATAAAGTCATTAATATTATTAATTTTCCATAAAAGTTCTTTGATTTATTTTTAAATAATAAATAAAAACTAGTTTTATAACAACTATAAACAAGTCTAAATCCAGAAAGTATTAGACTTCCAAAATATAAATCTAATAAAACTTCTTCTCGTGATGAAAATAAATCATACTTTAAAATAAATCTTTGTCTCCAAGACAATAATTTTAATAGTTCTATATCATCAAATGAATAAACTTTATATTTTGATTTTACTTCATCACAATAAAAAAACTTACATGTCAAATTAGATGTTTTACACCCTTTTGGTGATTGATATCTACAAGTACGACAGCAACCATTAGTTTCATCTGATTTGCTTTTTTGTTGAACTATGCATTTATTGCATTTAAAGCCACATATATTTTCACCTTTATGCAAATCATCTATTATTGAACATGAAGTATCATATATATAAACTAATCTATTATATCTTCCTTTTATAGATTTAGCCTTTTCTATTTGATTTATTTTATTAATGTCTTCACTTACTCTCTTTTTCATGTCAACATTATAATCTATTTTTAAACAAAAAAATAGTAAAGATTTTAATCTCTTTACTATTTCTTATAAATAATTTCATTATTATATTATTGCATTGGTTGTTGTGGTGGTTGTTGAGGTCCTTGTGGTTGAGCAGGTTGTACTCTAACAGAAGGATCATATTGTGCTTTACCAAATCCTAAAATCAAATAGAAGATAGTAGGTAACAATATTAATCCAGCGATAGTTCCGCCACCTTTGCCAAATGCTTTAGCAAGGTATATAGCCATAATGATCGCATATACAGGTGCTACGAATATTGCTAACAAAACAAAAGCAGGATTTAATCCAACAATTTGTAATAAAACAATATCTGCATAGATTGGAATAATTGATTTCCATCCAGCTTCACCAGCCTTACTGAAGATTTTCCATCTTGCAATTATTAATAGCACTACTAATACAAAGCCTACAAACAATATTAATCCAATGCTTCCTAGAGCAGCAGCTATTAATCCAGTTTCAGCTGCTGAGCTTGAACTAGAATAAGTTGAGCTAGAATATGTTGATCTTGGATATGATGAATAGCTAGAATATGTTGAATATGCTTGTAATAATGATAACATAATTATCCTCCCCTTTCATATTTTATAAATTAATTATAGACATCACATAAATGTTTGTCAATAAATAATTTTTTACAAATTAATTATTTTTCTTCTTTTAGAATTGCTTTAATAACTTCATTCTTTGTTTTATAAAAGTCATAAACCATATGTTTTATTTGATATTTATTCAAAAATACCTCAAATAATAAAAATTCTCTTCCATAGTAAGTTACATTCATTTTAGAAAGATATGGACAAGAAAACAATCTACATGCCATACAATTAGCTGCACAAAATTCTTTATTAAAATGCTTGCATTTACTAAATTCTCTATAGCAACATCCATTTTTTAAATGCCAAGGATACATTCTTATATGTCTTTGTGCTATACATTTGTCATCTATAAAGTCGCAATAATTATTGCCAATGAAATCTTGTTTTAAATAATCATAAACATAATCATACAATTTAGAATATCTTTTTTCTTTAGAAGAAATAGTTTTTAAAATTAATGCTTTCGTAATTTGATCAGCTTTAAAAATTGATTCTTCATTTATTTCTTTTGCATAAAAATAAAGATTATCATTTACATCTAAATCTTTTATAAAATCAACTATATTAATCATACTATCTGGGAAATCACTAATAGGTTTATAGTTATTATAAATAATTTTTTTACAAAAGCCATTTGGATCTGATTTCATTTCTTCAATAGAAGCTTTTTCTAGCAACTCAATTAATCTATCTAAAGATATTCTCATTACTGTATATAAATATGGGTCTGCCCATATTTCATCAAGATTAATCATTTTAGTATTTAATTTTTTTGTTGATATATTATAAATGTTATCTTTAATTTGTTTTTCTATTGCATCTTCTCTTTTCTCAAAAGCTTTTACCACATTTAAAATAAATCTTGAGTAATCTGAATTAATGCTATTTAAAAAATCGATTTTATCTTTTGAAATCATGAATAATTCTCCGTTACCTTATACTCTATAGTGTTTAAAAGATTTTCGTATATTCCAAAGGTTGTCTCGTAATCTGATATGTCAAAACCATTTTTACCTTTAATAATTGTATTTAAAACAATGTAACTAATAAATGATTCATCATTAGTTTCGTTTGCATTTATAACATTTAGAATGACTTTTAAACTGCCATAGTACGAGTAAGCATAACCTGTCATTCCATTATTAAGAGTAAATTCTTTATAAAACAATAAGTTTTGATCACTACTATAACTATTTTTAATCCCATCATAGTCTTCTTTTCTTTGAGTAATAGTTTCAAAATAAAAATCTATTGAAGACATATTATTTCCTAGAATATACTCATTATCATGGTTAAGATTTTCACAGCCATTTTTGTATTTTATTGTAATCTCATAATCGTAATCGAATTTTTTGCATTCACCTTTAATAGTATATTTCTTATACGAGTTTTTCACTACAACTAAAGATACTAATATTAAAATTAAAATTAGGACTAATAAAAATAATCCCTTATATGGTAACTTTTTCATATCGCTATTCTAACACACAATAGACAAAATAAAAAGGCCTTTCGGCCTTATTATTATTTTTATTATTTAGTTGCTGGTGCTTTATCATGTGATTGGCTTGTATAGAATGTACCTTGATATTCAGATTTTCCTAAACCTAGTATTGGCCAGAATATCCATCCTAAAAGTGCAAGTCCTACACCAAATCCAGCACTTCTTCCAAAGCTTTGTGCAAGTTTAATATTAACATAGAAAGCTAAAATTATACTAGCTATTAATACAGCGAAAGAACCAATAACTGGAACTAATCCTCCAAATAATAGTATAAGAATGAATGCTGGATTAACATTACTCATATCATATAAAACAAAAGTACTATGATATGGAATTAAACATTCCCAACCTTTTCTTCCTGCTTTTGTGAAGACTTTCCATTGAGAAACTATTGTAAGAATTCCTACAACTAAACCAATAATTCCTGCAACAATAGCTACTATGATAATTATTCCCATAAATGGAGCTAAAGCTTCAAATACTTCTTCCAAATCATCTACGTCAAAAGATGATGATGAACTATAAGAATATGGGCTATATGAACTATAAGAACTATAACCTGAGCCATAGCTAGAACCATATCCAGAACCAGAATAATAGCTTGCTAAACTTAATAAACCTAACATTTATTTTTCCCCCTAATTTTTATTATTTATATTCTATTATTAATAAAAACAAATATCAATATAAAAATAATCATTTTTTATTTTAATGATGGTGATGATGATGTTCACTTCCATTTGTTTCTATTTTACAATTTTCATCATGACATCCTTCAGACTCTAATTCAAGCTCAACTGTTGAGTGTCCTATACCATGTTCTTTTAATTCTTCTTTTACTTTAGCTTTTATTTTTGAGTCATATTCTTTAACTATAATATGCAATGTACAAAAATTATTGTATCCATCAATACTTCTTACATGAATATGATGAACTCCATTTACTCCATCTATTTCTAGCAAATGCTTTTTAATTTCATCTAAATTAATATTTTCAGGTGTTTTCTCTAAGAAAATGTCTAATATCTTTTTCATATATTTGCAAGTATGGAACAATATAAATATTGAAACTGCAATTGATAATATTGGATCTATTATGCTAATTGAAGTAAATTTCATTATAATTGAACCAATTAACACAACAAGCCATCCTAATACATCTTCCAACATGTGAAGATTTACTGCTTTTTGATTCAAAGAATCACCTTCTCTTGTAAAGTAAGTAGCAAATATATTAATTATTACTCCTACAATAGCCATTATAAGCATTCCATTATAATTAATTTCAACAGGATGTAGTATCCTAATTACCGCTTCATAAATTATAAATATTGATCCAACAAATAGAATTGTTGTACTTATAATGCTTCCTGCTACAGAAAATCTTATATATCCATAAGTGTACTTTTTATTAGGCTCTTTCTTACTTTTCTTTTCCAAAAAATAAGATATACCAATGCTTAAAGCATCACCAAAATCATGAAATGAATCAGATAATATAGCAATACTCCCAGTAAAGAAACCACCTGCTAATTCAAAAATAGAAAATAATAGATTTAGTATAAATGCTATTAATATATTTTTTTCTGTTTTCAATTTATTACTCTCTTTCTAATTACCTTTATATATTATGAATTTTAAAATAATTAAATTCCAATAATTAAATATATTTATTCTTTATAAAAGAACCATTAAACTCTGAATCTAAAATATCCATATATACATGATCATAATATTTACCATTTAAGAAGAAAGACTCTCTTCTTCTGCCATATACTTTAAATCCTACTTTTCTATAACAACTAATTGCTCTTTCATTAAAAGACCTTACGCATAAATGAACATTATGCATATTTTGATAATTAAAGCAAAAGTCTAATAATAGATTTAATGCTTCTGTACCATAACCATGATTTCTATTTTCTTCTTTTCCAATAAATATTCCTACTTCACAGCGGCGATCTTTTCTATCAACATTCATAAAACCACAACTTCCAAGAAGTTCATCATTTTCCAAAGAAACAATTGCAAAATTCATTTCATTTGCATTTACACTATTTGCTATCCATTGTCTCTCTGCATCAACATTCATAAGGTCAGCGCTTTTTCCAACACCATCTGTAGTTCTAAAGTCAGAGAACCACTCTACATATTGTTCAGCATCTTCTACATTCATTGGAGATAAATATATTCTCTCTCCTATTAATTTCTTAAAATATTTCATACTAACTCCTTTATCATAGTAAATCACATATATAATAATATAAAAGTATAAAAATTACAATTCAATTGATTTAAAATAAAAGAACCCTTGAGATAATCTAGGGCTCTTTTTAATATTTAATAACCTTACCAATATTTAATTACTCAATATCATGTCTTGAAAGAATTGCTGCTGGAGTTTTACGTATTACTTTAAATAATGGTAATAATCCAACAATTAGATTAAATCCATATAGTAACAGAACACAAATTCCTATAGTATTAAAGTTAACGACAAACATTCTATCTACATATGGAATCTTTGACACTTGATATAAAATATATGTCATTAGTGCTATACCTGGGACATTTGCTATAGTGGTAATAGAAATTATTTCTCCTAAGAACATTCTATAAATATCTTTTTTCTTAACTCCTATTGCTCTGTATACTCCAATTTCTTTTATTCTAGATAGGAATGATGATCTAATCATTAAATATATTTCAATTAGTGATATCGCTAGAATAACAGCTGCAAATATAATTGCACTTCTAATTTGATTTTTCTTATTTTCTAAATATTCTGTTTTATCCTTTTCATATCTATCAATAATATTAAGTCTATATTCGTTTTGAAATTTATCTAATACTTTTGCTTTATCCTTTGGATAAATTGTAAATCCATTATTAGTTAATATAAGATTATATTTTACTGTATTATTATTTACTAAATAATCTTGTTTATTTGTTTTACTATCATAGAATCCAACAACAATTAATTGTTTGCCATTTACTTCTGCTTTTATTGGCTTATTTAATTTAACTTGTTCTTGATTACTTTTATTAATTATTACTTCATAATCATTAGTAGGAAATCTTCCTTTAGTAATTTTTATATCATCTAAGAATAAATTATAATCTTTAACAATTGCTTCAGAAGCACTTTCTACTGAATCATCCTCAATATATAATCCCATCATATCAGATGAACTCATATTACTTAGTATATTCACAAATAGAGCTTTATCAGCATATATAGATCCACTTAATTTGTCAACAAAGCCAACAATAGTAAAATCATTCATGTCTTCTATAGTAACTACTCTATTTAGTAATTCATCTACTGTTTTAATACCCATACCTTTAATCATAGACATATCTTGTTTTAGTAAGTCATCTGCTACTTTTTTGTCAATAACTAATTCATATTGGTTTTGTGGCATTCTTCCTTTAACTATATCAGCTTCACTAATTTTATTTATATCTACAAGTGAACCTGATAATTCAAATGTGTAACTTGCTAATTGATAATAATTGTCCATCTTAATTTTGAAGTTTGCTTCACTATTACCTGGAATCATATAATCTACATATTCATCATTTTCATATTTCAAATAATCATCCACTTTAACAGAAGCTATATCAACTTGAAGATAATTTTTATCTAATTTAATATAATCTGATTCTCTTATATCTAGAGCTCCAGCAATATTGCAAACAGCATATACTACAAATAAACTTGATACAAAGAATCCAATTAAAAGTATCTTTTTTAAAATACTATAATTAATTATGCGATTAAATCCATATTTTATAGATTTAGCAATACTATATATAGAACTATATTTTGGTTTATAACTTTTATCAGTAATAGAGTTTAAATCAAAACTATATTTTTCATATATACTTTTATCAATTTTTTTATAGTGATCATCTACTAATTCAATACCCGAATTTGGTCCTACAACTTCTATTTTGTTATTTTCCGCTTGAATTAATATATTACCATTCTTAAATACAATTTTTACTTTTAAATCAATATTATCTTCATCTGAAAATAGTTCTATATTTATATTGTCTTTTTCTAATTTTTCTTTATTTTTTAAGTCTTGTAAATAGATTTTATTATCTATCCTATATTCTAGAGCATCATCCGAATTATTTGCATAATCATTTATTATTTTTCCATCTTGTAATTCAACTATTCTTGTAGCATAGAATTTGGCAAGTTCTACTTCGTGAGTTACTAAAATAACAAGCTTATCTTTAGAAATTGCTTTTATAATATTCATAATTTCTAAAGAATTTTTACTATCCAAATTTCCAGTAGGTTCATCAGCAATAACAATATTGGGATTCTTAACTATTGCTCTTGCAATTGCAACTCTTTGTTTTTCACCACCAGATAGCATAGAGGCAGGTCTATTTCTATATCTATACATATTTACTGCCTCTAAACAATAGTTAACCCTTTTAGCAATTTCTTCTTTGTTTTTGATTCCTAACATTCTAAGTGTTATAGCAATATTTTCAAATACAGACATATTTTCTATTAGTTTATAATCTTGAAATATATATCCAATATTTAAATTTCTTATCTTATCAATTGTATAAGAAGATCTTTTAGTAATCTTTTTTCCGTTAATATATATTTTTCCACTATTTACTTTATCTAGACCACCTATAGCATTTAAAAGAGTTGTTTTTCCGCTTCCTGATTGTCCTAGTATTGCAACTAAGCCTTTGTCTTCTAGTTCTAATGAGGTATTATCAATAATATGTATTTCATTTCTTCTTCTACGATTAAAATATTTGTTTACTTTGTCTATCTTTATCATATTATTACACCTCCTCATTATAAGTTTTCATTGCACTATTCTTAAATAGTTTTCTAGAGTATTTAGAAGAAATCAATCTAGAGATTGTAAATAATATTACATAAACTAAAATAAATTCTCTTAAACTCAAATAAGAAGTGATTTTATACAAGTATTCATTACTAATCACATTGTTTTTAATTAAATAAATTAAAAGCATTACAGATCCAAAAGCTACTGTTGAATTAACAAATAACTCTATATCTAGTATTCTTTTTACATTCTTGTATGTTGCTCCTAATATTCTAAGCGTTGTATAGTAAATATTACGTGATTTTAGAATAATTCTAATGATTAAATATGATATAAAGAATAATGCTATTATCAAGCTTGATGTTACTAATACTTTGATAATCTTCATTACCCTTTTAAATATTTCTCCTTCATTCATCTTAAAATCAGTAACTTTTTTAGCTGTTATTCCAATGTTATTAAGATCTTGAATAGTAGTCTCTATTTGATCAACATCTTTAACAAATACACTTGATTGATATGATGGTTTATTATAAAGAGAATTATAATCATCTACATTTATAAATATTGTGTATCTATTATTATCGTATTTATCAAGACCCGTTAATCGTCTAAAGTTTGATTTAGTATATGTGCTTGAAATAGTTAAATCAATTTCATCTTCATAATAAATGTTTTCTACATATATTTTTAAAGGCTGATTTAATATTCTTGAATTTTTATAATCATATTTAAAATCATCATCTACTAAAGCTTTTCCTCTTTCTATATTTACACATGGTTCTACATTGTAAGTATCGAATTTATTATTCATAAAGACTTTCATCTTACTATAGTTCTTATTTATTGTGCTTCTTAATTCTCTTAAAACATTTCTAGATACATAGAATTTACATTCAGAATCATAATTAATATCTTTATCATCGACATATTTTATTCCTACAATATTAAGAGTCTTAATTACTTCATCATTATAACCATATTGAATAGGCTTTAGCACATCAAAAGATTTATTTAATATATCATCTATCATTTGCTTAATATAGAAATCATTTTTTCTTACAAGAATTACGATTTCATTATCATTTTCTGGTATTCTACCTAAATCTACAGGTCCTTTAAATAATTCTAAATCTAGCATATTACCAGCAAAAAATACTTCATCTCTTTGTAAATAAAAAGAAGTATCTAAGAAAATATCATCTTCAATAATATAATCAACATTAGAAAGCTCTTTTATTTTTTTATATTCTTCATCTGTAAATGAAGTCTTATTTTCTTTATTTATAATAATACGATTTTTTGAAAGATCTCTAAATGCTAAGCTATATCCTTCATCAACCAATTCTTTTTCAGATAATTGGAAAGAAGCATATTCAGATAGTAATGCTGTACTCATAAAGAAAAATACTATAAATAACAATAAAAATTTACTAAATATATTAAAAGTATTTCTTACTCCTAATCTATATTTATTGAAAGCACTTATATTGCTATATTTACTTTCCTTTGGCTTAATGTCTTCTGTTATTCTTGTAATCTCTCTATTTTCAACTATTCTGCCATCATTCATTTTAATTATTCTAGTAGCATATTGTTCTACTTGTTCGATATTATGTGTAACTATTACTACTAGCTTATCTTTAGCAACTCTTTTTAGTATTTCAATTACTTCTTGAGCAGATTTAGAGTCTAAATTTCCCGTTGGCTCATCGGCAACAATTATTGGAGTATCTTTTACCATTGCTCTTGCGATTGCAACTCTTTGTTTTTGTCCACCAGATAGTTTTGATACTTTTGTATTCTTAAATTTTGTTAGTCCAACATCGTCAATTATCTTTAATATCTTTTTCTTTACATCATGTTTTTTGTATCCATTTAATAGCATTACTAGTTCTACATTTTGGTATACTGTATAACTATTAATTAGATTAAAGCTTTGGAAAATATTTGCTATATATTTTCTTCTATAATCCTCAAATTCTTTTTCAGTAAAATGGCTTGTTTCTTCGCCATTTATATACATCTCTCCTTCTTCATAACTATCTAAACCTGATATTACATTTAAAAGAGTAGTTTTACCGCTTCCAGATTCTCCAGTAATTACAACAAATTCGCCAATCTTAAGTTCTAGATTAACATTAGTAAATCCTGAAGCGATAACTCCTTTATTGTAATAAAACTTAGAAACATTCTTTAGTTTAAGCATTTTGATTTCCTTTCAAAACATAAAATTTGTTTCATATATTTTCAAATAAATTTTATCATATTGATTATTTTTATTAAATTGTTTTATTAATAATTTAATATTTATTATTCATATCTAATAAAAAACTTAATATTAAGTCAAAGAAAAAGAATCTCATATCATATGAAATTCTTTTTTAAATGGTCTTTTATTTATTATATCTTTTATCTCCCCACCAATTAGGAATTAGGTCTTTAAGTAATACTGTTTTTCTTGTTTCATAATCTGTTAATATTTCAATATTTCTATTATCATAATTTAATTGCATTAAGAACTCTCTACAAGCTCCACAAGGCATTCCTCCATTTACTTTTGGTGGTTCACTTCTAAAAGCAATCATTCTCTTTATTTTAGTTTCACCTGTATTCATATACATATTTAAAGCAGCTACTCTTTCGGCACATAGATTCATTACTCCACTTGCACCTTCAATGCAAAAGCCTGTAAATATTTTTCCACTTTCACTTTGAACAGCAGCTACTACATGATGTGCTGTAATAAATGGTGATACTTCTTCAGGATGATATTGTTCTTTTGCTTTTAAATACATCTCTTCCCATATATCCATTTCTAATCTCCTTTTAAAATCATTCCATATCCAAGATTATCATCTATTCTTTTTACAAATCCAAATTTTTCATAAAAACCTTCTTTGTTTTTAGATGCTCCCAAATAAACTCTAATATCTGGATTTTCTTTCTTAAGTTCTTTTACTTTATCTAATAACTTAGTCATTATTAAAGTACCAATTTTTCTATTTTGGTAATTAGGACTTACCATTACATCATGTATATACATAAAGCATATGGTATCTCCAATAAGTCTTCCAAATCCAATAATAGAATTATCATCATAAACACTTATAGAATAATAAGTATTATCTAATGCTCTTTTAGAAACAGCTTCATCATAATGTCCCCATCCAACTTGATCATAAAGAGTATTAAATTCTTCAACATTATTTTCATTTTCTTTAATTGTTATCATTTAAACTTCTAAATATAATTATAATTAATTAATAATTAAACCAATCAGAACAATTAAAATAATTTAACTACTTCATCTTTTATTCTTTCAGCAAGTATCTTATGACTCTCCAGTGTTAGATGTAAACCATCTGGTCCAGTTTCCAAATCATTTGTTGGTACAAATGGACAATTATATTTACTTGCTATTTGTTTATATATTTCATCAAATTGTTCAGATTTTCTTCCAGCTCCCATGTATTTTTCGGGTTCTACCCCTAAACTTGCATGTTCATTTACTAGTGGCGGACATACTATTATTAATTTTGGTCCCGCTTCTTTAAATTGTGATTTTCTATATAAAATTGTTTTTACAAAATACTCTTCAAATAGCTTTCCTATATCTTCAGCTGTTCTATTGTATATAGGTTTTAATTCATTTGATCCAAGCATAATTACAACTAAATCTAATGGATCATGAGAATCTAAACATGGAATTAAATATTCTAATCCATTTTTTCCTTCTTTTCCTGGTCTTGGATCATCAGAAATTAAAGTTCTACTATTTAATCCTTCTTCTATTATTTCAAATCTATCACCAAGTAAATTACCTAATACTTTAGGCCATCTTTCATTTTCACCATATCTTTCATGATCGCTTCCAGAAATATATCCCCAAGTATTAGAATCTCCATAGCACATTACTCTTATCTTATCCATCATATTTCTCCTTAAAATCAATTATTCTTTATTTACTTTATTTCTAATCCATAAGAATAGTAATCCTATTAAAACAAATATAATTGTAAGTAAAACAATCATATAGAATACACCTATTCCTAAAGATTCAAATCCCATAATACTAAGATCAAAACCAAACCATCCTGTTGGAGCTTTAAAATTCAAGAAATTATATGGTGCTCCCATTGTACCCCATCTTAGTCCAAGAGAACTTGCGATTACTACAAATAATACATATAGAAGTGGAGGAATAATCGCATATAAGGCATGGCTCTTTTTAGACTTATATCCTTTTGTAAGGAAAAGAAAATCAATAATAGCAAGTAATGGAGTAATAAAATGTAAGCATAAGCTACCACAACCATACATTATATAGGCATTAATAAAGCCTCCTTCAATTGTTGGTGCTAATATAGTCATAAAAACAAAAAATGTAAGAGTTATAGAAATAGTTGCTAAAAATTTAGTTATATATAATCCATTTTTCACTTCTAATTCTTTTTTATTGACTAAATAGTATATTTCTCTTATTAAAAATATTAATAGTACTACATCAATAAATATATTCGATAGAGTTGTAAAATAAGTATATGTAAGTAAACTATAAGATGTTCTAATGATTCCATATATACTAGAAACTATAGCAATTATTATTATAATAATGCTTAAAATTCTCTTTTTCATAGATTAAATATCTTAGCCTTTCATTTCATTTTATTTTACTTCATTTCAATTGATAAGCTAAAAGATACACCTATATGCATTTTTTTATAAATTCTTCAAAAAGATTATTTGTAAATTCTTCTTCCAACATTAATTCTGGATGCCATTTTAGTCCTATTACAAATTTCTTATCTTCTAATTCGATACTTTCTACAAAACCATCATATGAATATGATGATATCTTTGCATAATTCTCAACATTTTCTTTAGGAGCCATCATAGTATGTATGCTATTTACTTTATATTCATCTTGCTTTAATAAATTATATAATTTAGTATCTTTAATAATAGAAATAGTATGTCTATAATTTTTGTCATATATATCGTGGCTTTTAGTTTTATCTTCGTAAACATCGGTTCCTAAGGCTCTTAAAATATTATTAAATCCTGCACATATTCCTATAAGAGGCTTATCAAGTTCAATTATTCTCTTAGCCATTTCTATTTCATAATTACAACTATATAGACCGCCTTGCAAAATAAATCCATCACATAGATCAATTTGTCTATAAAGTTCTTTAATTTCTTCTTCACTAAGAATTGTATCATCTTTAATATCGTTGTCATTAAATTTAAGTGTATTTGAAGTTGGTAATAATGTTATAGCTGTTCCGCCATGTTTAACTATTAAGTATCTGATTTCATCAACCTCATCAATTCTATGCCAAATATCTTCTCCATATTGAGGTTGAACTTTTCCTATAATTCCTATAAGTGGTTTACTCATAATAAACTCCATTAATTATTTTAATAATTTTTCTAATGCATTAGCATTCAATATTGTATTTGAAATAAATTCTCCTTTATAGAAATTAGCCCAATTGTTAAACACACATGGTGCATTTTTTGCTTTCTCTAATGAATCTATTTTTATAAAGTCTAGCTTAATTCCCTTATCTTTAGCATAGTCAGATAATTCTTTTACTTCATATTCTACATAAGGGCATTCATTACTATAATAAATAGTAAAATCTTTACTATTTATTTTCATACTTCTTGCTGCTTCATTAAATTTAGGTGTTTCAGAATCTTCAAATTGTAATGCTAATAGTTCATAATCTCCTATACTATCTACTACTTTAAAGCCAAAATGCTCAAAAAATTTCTTTTCTCCTAAAAATGGCTTCTTCTTTTTAGAAGTTAAAGTACAAATACCACTTTTTCCTTTTTCCTTAGAATCATTTATTGCATATTCTAAAAGCTCTTTACCTATTCCTTTATCTTTAAAACTTCCAGCTACCCATAAACAATAAATATATTCATAGTTTTCTCCGCTAATTGGAACCCATGATGTTTCTAATGGTTCATATTCAATAAATATTTTGCCTCTAGCATTTAATTTTCTAAAAACATGTCCATCCTTTAATTTGTTTTTTATCCATTCCTTTTTACAATCAACACCATCTTGGTGTTTTGGATCACCTATAGCGCAACATATATGTTCATTATCAATATTATCAAGTGTTAAATTAATATATTCATTCATCATTAAATCTCCTTCACATAAAATACACAATCATTATATATTAAATATTATATATCGTAAATAAATAAAGACCATCTAAATTATGAAGTGAACCCCAAAAAGTTCACTAAAATAAAAGGACTAATAAGAGAAGATTTATCTTCTCTTATTTTTTAATCTTTTTGTATTATAAAATTCTAGCCAATCTTCAACTAAAGCTATGTATTCTGCTAAATTTGTGATATCATTATTATACAAAGTTTCTTTCTTAAGTATTGCATGGAAAGACTCCATTGGTGAATCGTCTATTGGTGTTCCTTTTCTAGACATAGAAATTTGAATACCATTAGATTTACAAATGGCTTTGTATTCATAAGATGTGTATTGGAAGCCTTGATCACTGTGAATGATAAGTCCGTGCACATCTTTTCTTTTTGCTATTGCTTCATTTAATGTATCTATTACTATATTTAAATCATTAAATTTTGATATTTTGTACGCAACTATTTTTCTATCATATAAATCTAATACTGTTGATAAATAAGCTCTTTTACCTTTGAATATAAGATATGTTATATCTGTTGTCCAAATTTTGTTTTCTTTATTTACATTAAATTTTCTTTTTACTAAATTTGGCTTTACATTTGCTTCAATTCTTTTAAATCCTGGATTTTTCTTTTTACGTGTATATTGTGGCTTTATATTATATTTGTTCATTATTCTTTGTACTTTTTTATGATTAAACATTACACCATATTTAATCAATAATCCTTCACAAACCCTACGATATCCATATGTACCTT
>OCVV011332014.1_pt1 | contig 19016 bp, 18 predicted proteins | sample 1539721 | NCBI WGS metagenome assembly OCVV01 (sample SAMN02144230, study PRJEB22623) | gut metagenome | biome: sheep rumen | host: Ovis aries | place: New Zealand
TTGCTCCCGCATCAGCATGGGGCTGTCATCGTCAAATGCAGGCTCCTTTTTCTCTGCCGCTTCCAGTTCCAGGAGTTCTTCAGCAGTCAGTTCCTGACGGAGTTCATTCATAGTCATCTTCACCATGTTCATACATCTTCCGGATGCTATCGCATCAAATGTTTCTGCCCTGGTACTGACAGTTTTGTTCTGCTCATCAATCTTGAATACAGAGAGAAGATGGAGCAAGCCCAGCGGCGTATGGAAGACGCCAAGGCATACTGAAAATAACTGGCATTCTATTAGCATTCATTTGGTTCCATATTATAATAATCGCCCGCCGTGTCTTCTCCACGACGGGCGTCCTTTGGTTTTTTGTTTTAACGTTTCATTCTGTATTCTTTACGTATCACTTCTGGATATATGCCAAAGCACTTTCAGCTGCAATGTTACCAGACTGATAGGCCCAAAGTTGGAATTTACCGCTGCCCAAGCCCGCTTTGGCGGAAGTCGTAACACCCAGGCAATCTGTCCCGGTCGCATACAAGCCGTTAATAACAGTTTCACCGTCCTCAAGCAGTACTTCCAGACTACCAGTAACGTTCAAGCCGCCGGCGGAACTATACGGGCGCGGAGCTGCGCGGAAAGCATACAGGGTACCGCCCTCAATGCTCTTGAGATACTTTGCATTCTTGCCCAGCGGATCGTTGCCATCTGTGCAAGCTTTGTTGTAGGTGCTATATGTTTCCTCCAACACTGCAGGATCCATACCTAACTTTTCAGCTAATTCTGTAATACTTTCGGCTTTTGTCACAATTCCTTCTTTCTCGCAGGCCGCAAGCACTTCATCCATTTCAGGAATCGGAGTGTTCAGCGGGAAGGTTGCAAAACCGGCATTGCAGAACAATTCAACATGGTTGGCATCAAAACCATTTTCACGGATGTTGTCAATCCAGTTCTGGTTTACGATAGTGTAATAAATGTCGCCAGCAAGCGGCCATGCCCACATGAGGTCTTCCTTGACATTGCGTGTGCCGTCTTTGCTGACCCACATGGAATCGAAACTGGCAACAATGATATTCGGCACATCGTTGAGAGACCAACTAGCCACGTCGTCACGCCAAATGTCAATCGTGCCGTTAGGATCAAAGTTGTATGGGAATGTATGCAACTGAGGCATGGTGCTGATATTGTGCACTCCACCGTACATCGCTGCATCTTCATATACACCAAGCAGCCCAGCGCCGATATCAATCGCAGACTGGAGCATTTTGCCGTCATTCTGCGCCATACCCAAGAGCCAGAAGTCGCCTCCATTGTACTTGGTCATCATTTCACTGCTGCCGCCAAAGCCGCCGGTGGCGAGAATGACAGCTTTTGCGTTGATGATATACTCAGTACCATCAACGATATTGCGAGCTTTCACACCCGTTACTCTGTTGTTTTCTTTATCATAGATCAGCTCATAACCTTCAGTTTCGAGCATATATTTTCCGCCAAGTTCCACATAATCACTGACCGCTTGATCAAAGCACTTATGGATGCGGGACAGGTTCAGTTCGCCCTTGCCGTCACAGTAGTAGAACTGGTTCTTTACGCCACCGCGGAAACCACGGGGTGCGCCAAAGTAGAAACCGTGATCGATCAACCAGTCTACGATCTTACCAGATTCAAAAATGGTATGATCATAATACGAACGAGTCCGCTCATTTCCATTATCATAGTCGCCGGCTGCAACAGCAGAGGCTACCAGCGCGTCCAGGTCGGTATGGAACATGTCGCCGAACATTGCTTCTGTCTTTTCTGAATTGAAGCCCAGCAAACTAGTCGTTCCGCAGGAAGTTCCGCCGTAAGTACCAGATTTTTCAATTGCCAGCACGCTGACTTCACGTCCGGCGGCCTTCTGTACCTCCGCAGTGTGCAGAGCGGAAGCAGTACCGGAACCGCCCATGCCAACGACTACGACATCCACGTTAATTTCTTCTGTTTTATTGGTCGCAAGATTGAGCGGCTCATAGAAATGTTCGATGGCATTTTCCGGGGTTCCGGCTGCGGCCAAAGCCTGGCCAACACCATCCGCAATCGCAGCTTTCACCGCGTTGGCGGAAGAAGTCGCACCGCAGATCGCATCTACCGCGAGGGAGTTGTTTTCCACAATGCGAGGGACCATCAGATCGATAACCGTCTGCATCAAATGCTGCGTTTCTACGGAAAGCTCTGTTTCTACCTTAACGGAAAGAATATTCGTTTCATTCACGGTAATTGTTACAGGAACCTGACGAACCTGCGAGAAGCCCCAACCATAGCCCACATACGTGCCAGGCAGCATTTTCACATCAGCAATCTCCACGTTCTGTCCCTTGGCTTGGGCAAGACAGTCCGCTGCCGCAGCGAGTGCACCATTGCTGGTTAACGTGGCACCGGTAATGGCATCCACGTCAGCGCTCTGTGCCGCTAGGATTTCTTCCGCCAGTCTGGTCATGGCAACGCCACCCATGCTGGTGGTTTCGTTTGCTCCTTCAAAGCTGACAGAAGCAATGCTGTCTTCGGTCACTTCAACTGTTGCTGTTACGTTTCCGGCGAAACCGTAAGCAGAAGCAGAGTAAGTGCCGGGCGTATAGACTGCGTCTGCTGACGCGGCTGTGCTGAAACAGCAGAACATCACTGTAACAGCAAGCAGCAACACCCATGTTTTTTTCATAGATATTCCTCCTTTTTAATGTTTTAACAGTTGCCAAATGAACTGTTTGATATTATGATTATAGTACATATTACTGTTTTAAGGAATTCTTATTTTCTATCATCGTTGTTAGCAATTACTTAAAACGTGACGTCAGTTGAAAGGCAGAAGACAGGTATGTACAACCATCAGCTTGATACTTTTCTCATGATTGCTGAATGCGGCAGTTTTTCTTTGGCTGCAAAACGATTGTTTATTACACCTTCAGCAGTGATGCAAAAAGTGAATATGTTTGAAAAACAACTTGGTGTTCAACTGTTTCAGCGAACAAAGCAGGGCGTAAGCCTGACGCCTGCTGGAGAAATACTATTGCAAGAAGCGCCTCGGATGATAAAATTATCGGATGAAATCATGAAACAGATGAAAAATACGATAAATACAAAGATCATTCGCGTTGGCTGGAAATCGGAAGTTGAAGACGCAGATTTCTTTTCACGGTGTATGACTTTTAGAGATACACATCTAGATGTAGATTTGACCATATTAAATCTGAAAGGTGAAGTTCTCTCTGCGGTTAAGCATCAGGAGTTTGATCTATGTGAGTATATGAATAGTCCGATTTATCATGAGTATGGATATTCTTTTTCTCCTGTTTATTCAGCACGTCAATGTATAGTAGTATCCTCAAAACATCCTCTTGCCAACCGGAAGTGTATTTCAATAGAAGACCTTGAAAATCAGCCATTAATCGTGCTTCAACCCGGTATTCTTTCAGATCATGACGCATTTCACGATCTAGTAACACGTACAGGGAACAATGTTAAACTATTGCCGAGAAATAGTTATGGTGGAAAGACTCAAGAGGAGTGTTTTCAACACAACTATCCGTTTTTAGGTGTTGATGCGCTAAGCCATTGGTATGCTCCACTGCGATGCATCCCAACGACTTGGGACATTCCTATAGAGATCGGGATAGTGTATCGTACAGACGCGAACCCATGGCTAAAAGCTATGATTGATTATTTAGTATCTGCTCAACAAATCAATTGTGAGAAGTAACTGTGCTGATGATCGCGTTCGCGATCATCGCCATTCCCCCTTGATCAGCATGCGCCAGATCGGAACTGGTATATTCCGCAGCTTTTGTCCACAGATCAATGACCTTTGCGTCATAACGTTTGGCAGCTTCGGAGATCACTCGATTGAATTCCTGCATTCTGCGAAATTCTGAGGGGTGGAAATAATACATCATGTTTTGAGAATAGGTAAGATTCATGCACCATATGTCCGTTTCCGGCAGACGCTTTCTAAGCTCGCTTAGCATATGATCATAGGCTCCGTTGAAGGTTTGCCACCAGGGTTCCTCAAAATCGTCTGTTTCGATCAGATTATTCCAGTCGTTCGTTCCCAGATAGATCATCAGGATATCCGGGATCCCTGCAGAGCAAAGATCGTCTATACGTTCATCGCTTGCCGCGGAAGGAAACCTTATACCGTCATCCCTGTGCCCTGAAACCATGCATCCGCTGAACGCATTGCAGCAGAGAAGCTCCCCCTCAAAATGCCGGATCACCTTTCCCCACCAGGTATCTTCCATTTTTTCCACGCCGGATTCCTTGATGAATGCGCCCTGATAATGCACTTTATACGTGAACTGTTCAGCCCGTTCCCGCGCCAACGTAAAGGAGTCAACGTTTTCGCATCCATAACCGCATCTGCCGCCGAGTACATAGACATGTTCGAAATCCGTAGACTCACATACTCGTTTTACATCCTTCGGCAGATAGACATCGACCTCTTCCATCTGCGCATGGGACAGTTTCAGGGGGATGGTCTTCCCGTCAAGCTGATAGGAGCCCCGGTCAAGGATGTCCAGCGTATCCTAGAGCATGGCAATGTTATAATCACGCATTGTGTTAGTAAGAGGAGAAACCACTATGGCAAGAACCACCAAACCCGCCATGACCACCACCCCCAACGAAGTCACCCCCGAAGAGATCGACCGCCGCTACACCTTCCGCAAGGTGGCGAAGTTCCGCAAGGTGTCCTTCGATCAGTTCAAGCACGACATGATCAGCTGCGGGTTCAACCTGCCTGACACTGTCATGCAGGAAGCCTATGACGCCATCAAGCTGCCCGTCCGTGCCACTGCCGGTTCCGCCGGGTACGACTTCTTCTCCCCCATCCCCTTCGTGCTGAGCAACATGACGGTCAACCCCCGCGGCATCACCTTCCCCACCGGCATCCAGTGCGAGCTGTACCCCGACTTCTGCCTGATCATGATCCCGAAGTCCGGGCTGGGCATCAAGCAGTACAGCCGTCTGGGCAACTGCATCGGCCTTATCGACCGGGACTACATCTTCTCCGACAACGAGGGCGACATCTTCGTCAACATCCGCTCCGACATCCCGAGCAACCCGCCCATTGAGATCAAGGCCGGCCAGGCCATCTGCCAGGGCGTCATCCTGCCATTCGGCACCACCGATGACGACGAGACCACCGAAGCCCGCAACGGCGGTCTGGGCAGCTCCGGCAAGTAAGCAGCTCACCCCGATCGGGCGCATTGAGTAACCTCCAGTAAAAGATAAGAAATAAGGGATAACAAGCGATTGAGTTCGTATGTTATCCCTTATTTTTATCCGACCACTGATCTGAAAATGTTTGCGATATTGTTCAGATCAGATGTCGGATTTTCCGACTGCCGTTTTTAAAGCAAGCGTCGTATTCACCTGTCATATCAGTCGTTTTTAATTATCTTTCAATGCGTTTTTGGTCCGTTCAAGTCCGACTGCCGCTACCACTTTTCGCAGATCTTCGGATCTGCGTTTTTTGTTGTGGTATCAGGCGTTTTTGTTTCTCGCCGCAAAATAGACTTTAGTATTCATTACGAAAATATCACTAAAATAGATATGGTTGGTTACGTAAACGCTTGATCACTCAGGCGTTTTCGCCAAATTTTTTGGATATGGAGCGTCCGACAAGATTGGCCAGCTGATTGTTGAATTCTGAGACCTTCTGCATGTCGCGTTTCGTTTGTTCAAACTCCGCGTTCATACCTGTGACCAACATTGAGAAGGTCAACCGCCGCTTTAAGGCTCACTACTATTCTTTCGTCCAAACTACATGAGAGGATCCTGTTTCAGACAAAATGGCACCTTCTCTCCGCATCAAAGCATATAGCATAGTATTGGAATCCCCTGAACCGCGGGCGCGATTCAGGGGAATTCTTCATGATATTCAGAATCAACTTACGCTGACAGCCTTTGATTGTCAGAGCGCCTTGAGGAAAGCGGCAATCGCTTCATCCTTGCAGTTCGGATAGAAGAGCTCGGCAAAACGCTTGCCGGCGATCGTGGCCTTGACAAAGTCCTGATCCAGATCCTTCAGGATGTCGATCAGGGGACGATAGGTCAGGGCCTTGACGCCGTCCAGAATCTTCTTGTTCCGCTGCTCCGGCTCGACGCGCTCCTTGGGATAGCCGTTTCCGTGGCCGAAGCCGAACAGCTGCTGGAAAATCATCTCCAGCTTCAGCTCAGCGCCCCAGCCGAAGTCCTTGGCAAAAGGAATGGCAACGCAGTTGCCGTCGTTGATCTGAGCAAACATATACCCGTCAGAGGGATCCACCAGGTGGCCGCAGAGGACGCCGGGGAAGCTGTTGCAGGCCAGCATGGCGCCTTCGCCCGTGCCGCAGCCGGTGACGACATAATCCGCGGCGCCGGTGTTGAGCAGAAGGGAAGCCAGCAGGCCGCACTGCACATAGGTCAGCTGGGCCTCGTCCTCAGCGGAATACATGCCGTAGTTATCCACGGTGTGGCCCATGGGCTCTACCACTTTCCGCAGCGTGGTTTCGATCAGGCTGTTCTTGGCCGCCTGGCTGTTTTCGTTAATCAGCGCGATACGCATATTTCCATCCTCCAGATTTTGATGTGGGGTTATTTCGTATATTTCTCGCCGTTCACCAGCACGACGTTGAGCGGCTCGCAGGTGATGTCCTTCCACACCCCGGCGACAACGTAGGGCTCATGGGCCAGATATTCCTTCACGCCGGCCTCGTCGTCAAAATCAACGATCAGGGCGGAGCCCTTCAGCTTGCCCTGCTCGTCGGTCAGGCCGCCGGCGCACACGATGTGCTTGCCCAGCTTCGCCATGCCTTCCAAATGCTGGGGCCGGACTTCCATCCGCTTTTCCAGCATGTTCGGGCCGTCATAGGCTTTGATGATGAATTGCATATATATGGGCATCCTTTCGTTGTCATCTGTGACATCTTTGATCGGGCGCATCCCTCAAAAGCGTTATCAGTAGCAGAATCTGCGCCTTGGGGAATCAAAACACGGAACGATTCCGAAACAGAACAGGGAAACCTTCCCCCGTCCCGTCATTCGCCCTTCATGAAGGCCATGAGTTCTTCCACGCTCTTTCCGCTGGCCTGGAAAGCCTCCAGCAGCTTGGCCTTGTCTTCTTCCGCCTTCTTGGCGGCAGCCGCGGCTTCTTCCTTTGCCTTCTGCTTGGCGGCGGCCTTGTCGGCCTTGGCCTTTTCCTTGACCAGCGCTTTCAGCTCGTCCTTCTTTGCCTTGAGCTGTTCGTTGATGGCGGCGATCTCCGCTTCGACGGCGGCGATTTTCTCTTCGATGTTATTGATCATGGACGCAGCGACAGGCGCTGTTTTTTTGTTCTTGCTTCCCTTGGGTCTGGGCATAATGAAAGCCTCCTTGTCATGATTGATATGGTGTATCATAGCATAATTATACTCCAAAATGCAATGGTAATTCCATATAAGAAAAGACCGGATAGCACGTATGCTGTCCGGCCTCAGAGAGCACAGGCGGAACCCGGTTGTTTCAGATCGCGTTCAGTAAACCTGATGGCAAAAACCGGACCGTCCCGATCCCGTTAATTATTCCTCATAAACGCCCAGGACTTTGGCGGTGGACTTAAAGTCATCCCAGGAGCACTTAAGGCCCAGATCCTCGGCAATCGCGTAAACGTCCTTGGTGGTCTTGGCCTTGGAGATCCGCTTGCCCAGTCTTTCAATGTTCTTGGAGAAGTTCAGGTATTCCTGCACATCCTTGGACGAAATGACCTTCTTCATTTCCTCATAGAACTTCTTGATGTCCTCTTCCATCTGCTTGGCGGCCTTCTCCGCGTATTCCGGCGCCAGCTTCCGGTTTTCATTGAATTCGGCTTCCAGTTCCTTGGAGTACTTAGCATATTCTTCCTGGGCGATCTTCAGCTGTTTTTCCGCGGTCATATACACCGCCACAGCGTCCAGATAGGTATCTTCGGCCTTTTTCCTTGCTTTTTCAGTGGCCTTTTCGATCTGAGCGCCGACATATTCCAGCGCTTCAGCGCCCTGCTTGAACTCGTCCTTGGTGCACTTCATGCCCAGTCCTTTGGCAAATTCATAAGCGTCGTCCACCGTTTTGATGTCCTTCGCCTTTTCGCCCAGCTCTTCCAGAGACTTGACCACGCCGTCCAGTCCCTGCATATCGCCGGACGTCAGCCAATCCTTGAGCAGGTTTTCGATCTTGAGTTCCTTCATAATGATTATACCTCCCTGTTAAATTGAGTTAGGACCAATTGTTTTTATTATATCCTACAATTTTTCCCTGTCAAGGTTCAATCAGGGCAGGAACGGGGCTGCCGCGAAAAGGAAATTCAGCACAAAAGCTGGATTGGCACTTTCCCCTGTTTCTCCCCTTTTTCCCGTGAAAAAAAGCAAAAAAAGCACTTGCGTTTGAATCGTTCCTGTGATAAAATATCACCCGAATTTGCGTGCATGGCCGATCCGCAGCTTGTGCCGCAAGGTGGCATGCGGAGAAGAAGCCTGCATGAGAAAAACAAGGAGGAAGAACCCAATGTCTGTCATCTCTATGAAGCATCTGCTCGAAGCCGGTGTCCACTTCGGACATCAGACCCGCCGCTGGAACCCGAAGATGGCTCCCTACATCTTCACCGAACGCAACGGCATCTACATCATCGACCTGCAGAAGACCGTCAAGAAAATCGACGAAGCCTACATGTTCATGCGCAACCTGGCCATGGAAGGCAAGACCGTCCTGTTCGTCGGCACCAAGAAGCAGGCCCAGGAAAGCATCCAGTGCGAGGCCGAGCGCTGCAACATGTACTATGTCAACAACCGCTGGCTGGGCGGCATGCTGACCAACTTCCGCACCATCCGTACCCGTATTGACCGCCTGAACGAAATCGACAAGATGGAAGAGGCCGGCCAGTTCGAAGTGCTGCCCAAGAAGGAAGTCGTCAAGCTCCAGCACGAGCGTGAAAAGCTGCTCAACAACCTGGGCGGCATCCGCAAGATGAAGAAGGTTCCGGACGCTCTGTTCGTCGTGGACCCCCGCAAGGAACACATCGCCGTCGCCGAAGCCCGCGCCCTGAACATCCCGATCGTCGGCATCGTGGATACCAACTGCGATCCTGACGAAATCGACTATGTCATCCCCGGCAACGACGACGCCATCCGCGCCGTGAAGCTGATCGCCGGCAAGATGGCGGACGCCATCCTGGAAGGCAAGCAGGGCGAGCAGGTGGACGAGCCCGCCGCCGAAGCCTGAGATCCCCCATTGATTTGAACCGACTGACAGGAGGAAAATGATTATGGAAGTTACCGCCGCGATGGTCAAGGAACTGCGTGAACGCACCCAGGCCGGTATGATGGACTGCAAAAAGGCGCTGGTCGCCAGCGATGGCAATATGGACAAGGCCGTGGAATATCTCCGCGAAAAGGGCCTGGCTGCCGTGGCCAAGAAGGCCGGCCGTGTCGCCTCTGAAGGCATGGTGGACAGCTACATCCACATGGGCGGCAAAATCGGCGTTCTGGTGGAAGTCAACTGCGAGACCGACTTCGTCGCCAAGACCGACAAGTTCAAGGAACTGTGCCATGACGTGGCTCTGCAGATCGCCGCTGCCAACCCCCTCTACGTGACCAAGGAAGAAGTTCCCGCCGAAGCTCTGGAAAAGGAAAAGGAAATCCTCCGCGCCCAGGCCCTGAACGAAGGCAAGCCCGAAAAGATCGTCGAGCGCATGGTGGAAGGCCGCATCGCCAAGTATTATAAGGAAGTCTGCCTGCTGGAGCAGGACTTCGTCAAGAATCCTGACATCACCGTGGGCACCCTGGTCAACGAGTGCACCCTCGCCAGCGGCGAAAAGATTTCCATCCGCCGTTTTGTCCGCTTTGAGTGCGGCGAAGGCATCGAAAAGAAAGAAAGCAACCTGGCGGACGAAATCGCCGAAATGACCGGCAAGAAAGACTAATCCGCATTTTGGGAGGCGGCGCAAAGCCGCCTCCTATTTTATATTCCATTTTTATCCAACTGGAGGAGAGCCATGAATCCTTATCATCGCATCATCGTCAAGCTCAGCGGGGAAGCGCTGGGAGGAAACGGCAACGCCTTTGACCGCCAGATCGCCCTTCGGGCAGCCCGGGTGCTGGTGGAAGCCAGCGCGGGCGGGAAGACCGAGGTCGGCGTGGTCATCGGGGCCGGGAACATCTGGCGCGGCCGTCAGGGAGCGGATATGGACGCTGTGACCGCCGATCAGATGGGCATGCTCGGCACGATCATCAACTGCCTGTACATGGCGGACGCTGTGCGCGGCGCCGGCGGAAAGGCCCGGGTACTGAGCGCCTTTGATATGCCCAAGGTCTGCGAGACCTTCACCAAGCAGCGCGCCCTGGAATGTATGGCGCAGGGAGAAATCGTCTTTTTTGCCGGCGGCAGCGGCAACCCCTTCTTTACCACCGACACCGCTGTCATCCTGCGGGCCGTCGAGGTGGAGGCGGACGCGGTGCTGCTGGCCAAGAACATCGACGGCGTTTACACGGACGACCCGAGGAAAAACCCGGACGCCGTTCTGATCGACCGGATCAGCTATGAAGAAGCAGCCGAACGGCAGCTCAAGGTGATGGACGCCACCGCCTTCCAGCTCTGCGCAGAACAGAAGGTGCCGGCCGTCCGCGTATTCGGCCTGAGCGAGCCGGAGAACATTCTCAAGGTCATCGCCGGGGACCCGATGGGCACCGTGCTGTACCCTGCCGAGCAGAGAAAATGAGGGCAGAGCCATGAAAAGCTGGTTCCGCCGTCCTGCCTCCCCCGCTCTCCGCTACGATCCAAAAGAGGAAACGCCCGTCCTCCTGTGCAGCATCTGCACCGGCGAACAGACCGCCGGCTTTAAGAACCTTCAGACCGGGAAATTCACCGGCGTCATGCGTATTTCCTCCCCCAAAGACCTGGAAAGCTTCCGGCAGCAGTACGGAATCCAGGAAGAGATTCCCAAAGTTTATTAAAAGGGCGTGATGCGCCCTTTTTTTCTTGCGGGAAGCGGCGGAATCGGCTATAATACTGTCATTGACTGATCACCGGAGGTGGCTGACCATGCTTGCGCAAGCGCTGAAAAACCATCTGACACAAAAAATCCTGCCTTTCTGGCAGAAGCTGACGGACGAAACATACGGCGGCTGGTACGGATATGTGGATAAAGAGCTGCGGGTCAACAAAGACGCGGACAAGGGCTGCATCCTGCACAGCAGGATCCTGTGGAGTTTTGCTACCGCCGCCCGGGTCCTGCGCGACCCTTCTCTGATGCCCTACGCCGAGCGCGCCTATGACTTCCTTTCCCGCTTTGAGGACCGGGAGAACGGCGGGGTATACTGGTCCGTCACCGCAAAGGGCGAGGCGGCGGATACCACCAAGCACACCTACTGCCAGGCCTTCGCCATTTACGGGCTGGCAGCCTACGTCCGCGCCGGCGGCTCCCGCAGGGAGGAAGCGGCACAGAAGGCCCTTTCCCTGTTCCAGCTGATCGAAACCCGCTGCCGCGACGAGGGCGGCTACGGCGAGGCGTTCCGGAAGGACTTTTCTCCCGAGAGCAACGAAAAGCTCAGCGAAAACGGGGTCATGGCCGGCCGCACGATGAACACCCTGCTGCACGTGCTGGAAGCCTACGCCGAGCTCGTCCGCGCCCTCCCGGACAGGGAGGACGTCCGTAAGGCCGGCGCACGCGCCGTGGAGGATTTTCTCCACGTCCTCTATTCCCCCTTCCGGCACAGGCTCGAGGTATTTTTCGACCGGGACTTCCATTCCCTGCTGGACATGCAGTCCTACGGTCATGACATCGAGGCGTCCTGGCTGATCTGGGACGCGGCGGAAACCCTGGTGGAGGAAAACCGCCTTGCACCCGTCCGGGCCATGTGCGTGGACCTGGCCCGCAGCGTCCTTTACCGGGCCATGACCGACCACGGCCTCAAAAACGAGTGTGTGGACGGCGTCAACGAGGAAACCCGCATCTGGTGGGTTCAGGCCGAAACCCTGCTGGGCTTTGACAACGCCTGGCGGCTGACCGGGGAGGACATGTTCCTGACCGCCCGGGACTTCCAGTGGGAGACCATCCAGCGCATGATCGTCGACAAACGGGAAAACGGGGAATGGTACTGGTCCGTCCACGAAGACGGCAGCCTGACCGAGCGCCCGATGGTGGAAGAGTGGAAATGCCCCTATCATAACAGCAGAATGTGCCTGCGGATCATCGAAAAGGAGGAATAAACATGCAGAAGAGAACCTTTTCTTCCCTGATGGAGGCTTACGAGCGCCTGCTGAACCGGCCCAACCCGGTCAGCGAGCGGTTTTATAACGGACTGTTTGAGCGCTACCAGCACCCGGTGCTGACCCGGGAGCACATTCCCCCCTTCTGGATTTACGACGCCGATCCCGGCGCCAACCCCTTCATGATGCAGCGCCTGGGCGTCAACGCCACGATGAATTCCGGCGCGATCAAGCTGAACGGCAAATACTGCCTGGTGGTGCGCGTGGAAGGCATGGACCGAAAGAGCTTTTTCGCCGTCGCGGAGAGCGACCGTCCCACCGAGGGCTTCCGCTTCCGGGATGAGCCGGTCATCCTGCCGGACACCGAAAAGGACGAGACCAACGTCTACGACATGCGGCTGACCCAGCATGAGGACGGCTGGATCTACGGGGTGTTCTGCTCGGAAAGCAAGGATCATACCTCCTCGGACCTGTCCGCCGCCACCGCCGCGGCCGGTATCGTGCGCACCAGGGACCTGAATACCTGGGAGCGCCTGCCGAACCTGGTCACCCTCCGTTCCCCCCAGCAGCGGAATGTGGTCCTGCATCCCAAGTTCGTGCATGGCAAATACGCCTTCTATACCCGCCCGATGGACGACTTTATCGAGACCGGTTCCGGCGGCGGCATCGGCTTTGGCCTGTGCGACGACATCACCCACGCGGTCATCGACGAGGAAAAGATCATCTCCCCCCGCCGCTACCACACCATCACCGAAAGCAAGAACGGCGCCGGGGCCCCGCCCATCCGGACAGACAAGGGCTTTATCCACATCGCCCACGGCGTCCGCAATACGGCGGCCGGCCTTCGCTATGTGCTGTACGCCTTCGCTACCGCCCTGGACGATCCCTCCCGGGTGATCGCCGAGCCCGGCGGAATGTTGCTGGGCCCTCTGGGCCGCGAGCGAATCGGCGACGTGAGCAACGTCGTCTTTACCAACGGCGTCATCGCGGACGACGACGGGCGGGTGTACATCTACTACGCCTCCTCCGATACGCGGATGCACGTGGCCGCCACCGACGTGGACCGCCTGTGCGACTATGTGTTCAACACCCCCCAGGATCCGCTCCGCAGCCCCGACTGCGTCCGTCAGCGGGTCGAACTGATCCGGAAAAACCTGGCTTACCTGAAAGAGCATCCCGAAATCTGAAGGTAGTTTTCTTTTTCGTGACAATCCGCCTGGTTTGTGATATACTTTTCATTCGGACAGTTTTGTTCAGTAAGGAAGTTGCTATTTGAAGAAGCCCACTAAACAAACCAGAAATAATATCATCAACGCGCTGATCATCTTCGGCACCATCGCCGGTGTTCTCTGGCTGGCGGCCAGGAACGGGGATATCGGCGTGTCTGTTCAGGCTATCCTCGGTTCGGACAAGCGCTGGCTGGCCGCCGGACTCGGGGTGTGGCTGATGAGCACGGTGATGGAGGCGCTGGTCAACCAGTTCTTCTTTATCTGGCAGAAGGTGAACATCCGCTTCTTTTCCACCTTTCACATTACCCTGCTGGGCATGTTCTATTCCAACATTACCCCGGCGGCGACCGGCGGCCAGCCCATGCAGGTGTTCGCCTTCAAAAAGCGGGGCGTGCCGGTCGGCGTCTCCTCTTCGGGGCTGGCCGTCAAGTTTTTCAGCTTCCAGGCCGCCCTGCTGGCCGGCGGTGCCCTGCTGTGGCTGACCCAGAGGGAATTCGTCAACCGCTGCGTCATCGGCGGGAAATGGCTGATCCTGGCCGGTTTCCTGATCAACGGCCTGTCGGTCGGCGTGGTGCTGCTGTTGGCGATCAACCGTAACATCGTCCGCTTCCTGATCGTCCTGATCATCAAGATCGGGAAAAAGCTCCGCCTGGTCAAGGACCCGGAGCGGCTTTCCTCCCGCTGCGACGCCGCCCTGGAGGACTTCGGAGCCAGCGTCCATATGCTGGTCCATCACCCGCTACAGATTCTCTTTCTCATTCTCCTGTCCACGGTGCAGCTCATCTTCCTGATGAGCGCGTCCTACTGCGCTTACCGGGCCCTGGGCCTGTCCGAGCAGCCGCTCTACCGGCTGCTGACGCTCCAGTGGCTGCTGTTCATCGCGGCGTCCTTTACGCCGCTCCCCGGCGCTTCCGGCGTGCAGGAGGGCGGGTTCTACGTGTTTTTCGGAACCATTTTCCCGGATCACCTGATCTTTTCCGGCCTGCTTTTGTGGCGGGCGGTCACCTATTATTTCCCGTTGCTGATCGGCCTTGGTTCCGTCATCTATGAAAGCTCCCGTTCCATCCGGATGAACCGTCAAAACGAGCCGGAATCTGAGGAGCTTCCTGCCGGCGAGGTATCTGACACATGAAAAAGTTTTTGAGTGTTCTCTTAGGGTTTTGCTTCACGCTGCTCTTCCTATCGTCCGCCTGGGCGGCCACGGTTGAAATCAACCTGGAAGCCGGTGAAGCGTACGTGATCCCGGAAGGCCGCCGCGGCTCCGTCACGGTAGAAGACGAAAGCATCGTCCGCGTCACCGGCGATACGATCACCGCCCTGCGCCCTGGAAGAACCGTGATTCATATCAGCGGCGCGGTGGAGACGGATTATTCGGTCCTGGTGCTTTTTTCAGGCCGTGAGGCGGAGGTCGGCGAAATGGATCCGGCCCCAGCCGCTCCGTCCGAAGCGTCTGCTACTGCTCCCGCCGATCCGGCCGAGCAGACCCAGGAAGAAGATGGGGAGCCCGAGATTATCCTCCAACTTCCCGGAGAAACGGAGGCCGTGAGCATCCCCGCGCCTGAAGAAGAAGCGGTAGAAGAACCGGAAGCGCCCGCCCAGGAGGCCGACCCGGCCGCTCCGGCGGAGGACGGCCCCGCCTACCAGGCCTACGACCGCTCCGCCGTGCCGGACCTGATCAACGGTGCGCTGGACCTGGCCTTCACCCAGTGGGAGGAGGATGCCGCCAAAGGCACCAAGAAGTTTTCCCGCCTGGGCAAGTACAACAAATATTCCTACTGGCAGTGCGGCAGCGGGAGCGGCTGCGACATCGGCTGGTGCGGCGCTTTCCTGGGATATGTGTATGACAACGCCGGCGTCCCGATGGACAAGCCCGCGGATTCCGTTCCCCACGAAGGCGGCGTCCCCTATTCCGTGCGGGCCGCCGGCGTCGGGAAGATCTACACCGGTTTTTCCAACATGGAGCGGCTGTCCATGGTTCCCCGGCCCGGCTATTTCGTCATCTACGGCCAGCAGAAGGGCTATGCCTACAAGCACATCGGCCTGGTGGCGGACGTGGACGACCTGGGCGGCGGGCAATATCTGATCAAGACCGTGGAAGGTAATATGTCCAGCACCATCCGGCGCTACTGCTATCTGTTTGACAGCAATGAATCCCTTAAAAACCTTCAGCCCTGCCCGGAGGAATATGTCCGGAAGGACGCCGGGATCAACGCCTACGAGCACGTCAAAAACTGGAACATCACCACCTTCTGCCAGACCTGGCTGCCCGAAGAATTCTGACCGGAGCGCGGCGCTCTGAAGCCGCCGTGTTTGAACATCGCATGCTTCTCTGATTAAGAAAGGCAGGTTTTCCTATGAGCTACATCTGCACTCGGACCAAGGAAAAAGTATCTTCCGCCCGGGCGATTCTCCGGGGCCTGAGCCCCGCGGGCGGTCTTTACGTGCCGGAGGAGCTTCCGAAAGCTTCTTCGGATATGCTGCCTTTCGGCAAGGATACCGGCTACGCCGAGCGGGCCGACAAGGTACTGCGGCTCTTTTTCCCGGACCTTCCGGGCGACAGCATGGACCGGATCGCCGAGGAATCCTACCGGCGTTTTGACACTCCTTCCGTCGCCCCGGTCCATATGCTGGACGACCAGACCGCCCTGCTGGAGCTCTATCACGGGCCGACGCTGGCCTTCAAGGACCTGGCCCTGCAGGTGCTGCCCAGGCTGACCCTGCTGGCGGCGCAGACCCTGGGAGAAACCCGTGAAATCGCCATCCTGACCGCCACCAGCGGAGATACGGGCAAAGCCGCCCTGGAGGGCTTTTCCGACGTTCCCGGCACCAGCTGCACGGTGTTTTATCCGCTGGACGGGGTCAGCAAGCTCCAGCAAAAGCAGATGGTCACCTCCGCCGGGAAGAACACCCACGTCATCGCCGTCCGCGGCAACTTTGACGACGCGCAGACCGGCGTCAAGGCAATTTTCCACGATACCGCCTTTGCGCAGAAGCTGAGCGAAAGGAACATCATCCTTTCCTCTGCCAACAGCATCAACATCGGCAGGCTCGTCCCCCAGGTAGCCTACTATTTTTCCGCCTGGTCCGACCTGGTGAACGAAGGCAGACTCCGCCCGGACGAAAGGCTGGACGTCTGCGTGCCCACCGGCAACTTCGGCGATATTCTGGCCGCCTGGTACGCCAAGCACATGGGCCTGCCCCTGGGCAGGCTGATCTGCGCCTCCAACCGCAATCAGGTGCTGACGGATTTCATCCAGACCGGGGTGTACGACATCCACCGTCCCTTCCACAAAACCATCTCCCCCTCGATGGACATCCTGATTTCGTCCAACCTGGAGCGGCTGGTTTTCGAGCTGCTGGGCCGGGACGAGCAGGCCCTCTCCAAACTGATGCAGAAGCTCAAGACGGACGGCCGGTATGAGCTGCCCGCCGCCGCCCTGTCCGCCCTGCAGGCGGAGTTTGCCGGCGCCTTTGCCGACGACAAAGCCACTGTTTCCACCATCCGAAATGTCTGGGAGAAACATCATTTCCTGGTCGACCCGCATACGGCGGTCGGCCTGCACGCCCTGGCGCTTACCCGGGAAAAGGAGCCTTGCCGCCTGACGCTGGTCAACGCCACCGCCAGCCCCTTCAAATTCTCCCAGGACGTGGGCGCGGCCATCGGCCTGACCCCGGGCAGCGACGCGCTCCAGGACGCCTTCCGCCTGGCGGAGGCCGCCGGCCTTCCCCTGCCGGACGCCATCGCGCAGCTCGCCTCCGCTCCCGTGCTTCATCATACCGTCACCGACATCGATCAGATGCCCCAGGCCGTCTGGGACGCTCTGTGCCGATAAGGAGGAGCCTACCTCATGTCGTTCTTTAATCCCATCCGTTCACAGTTCCGCAGGTTGGAAAAGGTGTTCCGGGACGATCCCGCGCTGGACCTGCGCTATGCCTCAGGGCTGATGCACGTAGCCCCGGAAAAGGTCGCCCACTCCATCCAGATCATGATCGAGCGGCAGTATTTCACCCCGGACGTTCCGGTGGTGGACAACCGACTGTCCGTCCTGATCCGGGACCAGCGGTATCTCGAACTCGCCACCCTCAAGCGCAAGACCCAGAAACTGCAGCAGAGCCTGCAGACCGCCGGCTCCGCCAGCGAACGGGTGATGCAGGTTCCCGGCTACAACAATGTCGGCCGCAGCCAGGTATTCGGCAGCTTTGTGCGGGACATTCTGGATTCCGCCCTAGCCAGCCCTACCCCCGGTTCCGCCATCCGTTCCCGCGCCGGGTCCTTTTTCAGGGACTTCTTAGAACCGGATCACCGTACCTCTATCGCCAAATTCCTGAACAACGATATTGCCGCTCCCCTGTCCATGCTGCTGGCCCAGTGCCGCCAGCTGGCGGAGTGTCTGTCCTCCCGGCCGGATCAGGAATGGAACCCGGAGTTTGCCCCGTTTCTCGACAGAGTTACCGGCATCGTCAACGCCTGGAGCAGCTGCATCCCCAAAGGCTCCCTGCCCACGGAAGGCCAGCTGCGCACGGCGGACAAGCTGTCGGACCGTCTGGAATATGAATTCGTCCCGCAGTTCCAGGCCCTGCTGGAAGACATTTACCATCCCAAGCCCCGGCAGGAAAAGCCCGCCGAGCCCCCGCACGAAGAGCAAGACCCCGTGCTGGCCGATCTGGAAGAGAAAAAGCGCTCCTTCCGTTCTTCCCTGCAGAAGATCAAAAAACAGACGCTGGTGGAAAGCGGCGCGGTGCTGGATAAGGAGCTGGGCCAGATCATTGCCGAGCTGGCCGTCCATCCCGGCAAAAGCGGCCGCGCCTCCATTCGTTCCCTCCAGAACACCTATCTGCCGATGATGCAGGAGCTGGCCGATAAGTACGCCGAAAACGAGAGCACGCAGGCCAGCAGCCCCCAGGTCCTCGCCGCCATGAAGACCACCGAGCAGCTCTTTGAAGACGAACTGCCCGCCGCCATGCAGCGCATCCTGGACGACCTGCACCAGGAAAGCGCGATCGACCTGGTCAGCCAGGCCAACGCCCTGCGCGGAAAGCTCAAATTAGATGGTTTAATACAGTTTGACTGAAGCTCGATCGTGGGCACGATATGGGCCTGCCGCGGATTTCGCATCTGCGGCAGACCCATTTTTCAATGCTTTTTCAGCCCGTAACGCTTCCCGTGTTCGGATTTCAAGAAAAAGAGGCTCTAAAAGCAGAAGTTTTCGCTCTTTTCACAGGTTTTTTCATTGAAAAAAACCACAATGCTTGACAAAAAAGGAAAAGCTGATATAATCATACATGTGCGGGTGTAGCTCAATGGCAGAGCTCCAGCTTCCCAAGCTGGCTACGTGGGTTCGATTCCCATCACCCGCTCCACTTAATAGCGCATCTTTCCGCGCTATTGATCTGCAAGGCGCATTTGCGATTTTAGAGGAGGAGATTCCCATGGCCAAGCAACATTTTGAGCGCACGAAGCCTCACGTAAACATCGGCACGATCGGTCACGTTGACCACGGCAAGACGACCCTGACCGCCGCGATCACCATGGTTCTGGCGAAGGGCGGCAAGGCGCAGGCGATGAAGTACGAC
>OCVV012861352.1_pt1 | contig 19010 bp, 31 predicted proteins | sample 1539721 | NCBI WGS metagenome assembly OCVV01 (sample SAMN02144230, study PRJEB22623) | gut metagenome | biome: sheep rumen | host: Ovis aries | place: New Zealand
TTGGACTGATAAGGCTCAGTCCTAAGCCTTACTTACCAAGTAAAGGCATACTTGAAAGCATCAAATAGAGAAGGAACCTCATCGGCATCACTCACTGTATAATGATAGGTGCCATACTTCTGGCAGAATGCTTCTAGTTCAGTCCTATAAGCTTTCTGTGCTTCAAGATAAGCTTTGCGCGCAGTCTCAACCTTATCAGCCATAGCTTTACGCTCTGCGGCTTCCTTTTCCTTGCGCTCCTTAGCTTCCCTTAGAGCCTTTTCCTTCTGGATTTTTTCAAGATTTTCCTTTTCCTTTTCTTCAAACTCCGCACGCTGACAAGCTTCGGCGGTGTCAAAGACCTTATGAAGTTTTTCAGAATAATACTTCATACCTCATAACCTCCTTATGTTATGAAAATTATTTTTTAGAAAGTTGGTTCCTTACCCACTTTCTGTATATATTATAGCAGAAATTTCTACAAAAGTCAAATATTAGAGTGTGATAATATATATAACTCATTATATTCATGATTTGTAATTATTTTTTCCGCTATATTTCTAGGTAGATATAATGGGAATGTATCTTTGATATTATGTAATTTATAATATTTATTCCAATAATATACATTCGCAAGTGCTTCGGCACGATGCATCCAACATATATTAATAGAGCGTTTGTTATAGGTGCCGAATTCATTGTAGTTTTCTGCCGAGCACCACGCACAACCAGATGCGACAGGGCAATCTAAGCATTCTTGTAAGGATTGCGATTGCCGCGTTACTGCTTTCATATCGTCATATATTGCTTTGTATTCTGGTGTATTATATATTCCATGTGTATCTCCAATTACAAGTGGCTTACGCTCTGGTGAAAGCGAACTTGCCATATAGCGTAAGCAAGGATATGCTTTGCCGTCTGGGTCAAAGGCCAACATTGCCGCAGTGCCGCCGCAATAGTTATTAGTATCCTCTGGCGGCAAAGGCTTACCTTTAAAGTCAGAGAATAGGGAACTTTCCGCGCCTTCAACTTTAAGCAATTTATCCGCGAGGCGAATTAATATATGGTAATATTCACTTGCCTCACGAATAGTCCAAGGATGCTCAAAGATTGGATTTGCGTGAATAGTGGTACAACCATTGGCTAGAAAGAAATCAAATGTTGATTCAAGTTGAGATAGGTTTTCGGGCGCGATCGTTACTTTTGTATCTGGCGTATTTACTTTTACCTCATGATACCAATGTTCCCATGCCTTTATTGACCTATCAAAACTACCATCACCATTAAAATCTTTGCGGCAAGTATCATGTATTTCTTTTGGTCCATCAATTGTTATATTTAAACTAACAAAGTCTTTATACTTACGCAAGTATTCCTAGACCTTTGGCTCAAAATATAATAATCCATTGGAACTCATAGATACACGAAAATTAGTAAGCCAAATATGGTCGCGGCGAAGACATTCTTGAATAAAATATTCGGTTGTAAATGAAATAACATTAATATTCATAAATGGTTCGCCGCCAATAAAGTCTAAAATAATACCATAAGTATGATGATTTATAACAGAGTCTTCTTTGTTTTCATTATATAACCTAAATAATAGGTCTACTATTTCTTTAGCAGTCTCCTTACTCATCATACGATGACCCTTATGCGTCTGATAGCAATAGCTACAATTCAAGCAACAATCATCTGTTACCTAAAAAGTAATATTCCTGCAAGTTGCCTATGGGTCTTCGCACATATACATTTTTGTAATTTGGTCCTAAAAATCAAGCCTCATTCTTTGCAAACACCACCTGATAGTTATCAAAATCAAATTCATAACTATCCCAATCGCCCTCTGGCTTATACATATATTCAATTTTTCTTTTGGCTTTATCTAGCTGTATCCACAGTTCGCAAGCTTCATTCCATTTCTTATCATATACTGGGCTATCCTGAACTCCAGAAGAGGCCAAATATTCAAGCATACTCATATAAGCATTATATTTAGTAAATAATCTTTCTACGTTTTCGCTTTCTTCGGACGTAATATTAATTTTCTTTGTCATAGCTTTTACTCTCCTTCCCTTCATTGTATAATTATTATATTATAAATTTAGGAAAAAGTCAAATATTTACTTCTGCCCAGCCGGCTGGATAAGCAGTGGGCGACCAAATATTATTATCAATAGCACTTTCATATACTTTCCCATCAAACATTACCTTATCGCCTTTCATATAAGGATTAGTACTATCGGGCTGCTCCCATTCAGGAATAACATTTTCATCTGGAATAAGCACTTTCGTCCATAGGCTTGGCGCCAATGTTGGCGCCCAACCTGCCTATGGAAAATGCTGTTGAAGACATTTATATAATACGCCCTCAAATCTCACTTTATCATCTTTTACATATTCGCCGTGATTAACATCCCAACGTGGAAATAAATCAACGGCTTCTAGCGCATCTTCATCTGATAAAGATAAAGCCGCTTTTTCTATATATGGGCGCAATTTGCGCGCGAGTTCAATTAAAGTCATTGATTACTCCACCCCCAATAATATCTTTGCCGCGGCAAGTTCTTGTTGTAAGGCGGCAATACTATTGGCTTGCTTCATTAAATATTCATCCTTTGTATATTGTATAAGGTCATATTCATATCCATTAATTTGAAAGTCTTCTACATTTTTATTTTTAGGCTGAATATTAGAAGCAACAAATACGGAAGTATCTGTAAATTCTACTTCTTGTGGCTCAACAAAGCCAAACTGTCTTCCATAATCTATCATATTACTGTCCCTCCTTATAGTGCGCGCGCCATTTAGTGATATTAGCATCATAAATGGAGTTTTTTGTTGGCACAAACATAATGCGCCCATTGAAATAACGAATTTCACTTGTCATACCGATGTCAGCGCTATAATAGAATGGGCCTGCGGCATCATTCGCATTAATTGAACCGCCAACTGCTAAGAGGTTAGTAGCATTAAGATTTTGAGTAGTCCAGAGAGCATCGCCTACTGGAACTGCGCTATTCGCGCTTGTAGCACATTCAATTGGAAGATACATCCAATCGTATTTAAGATTTTGATATCCCATAGCAGAAATCCAAGCAGAAGATGCGTGAGGAAGGTGAATATTAAGCGGGTTACCATTGATATAAGGAACGCCGCCGAGAGTATTTCCATTGCCCTGGATTTCTCCATTACCAATAAGTCTCCACATTTCACCCCAAGGATTTTCCATACCACGGTAGCTAATTGCGCGAGAACCAGCAACAGAAGAGGTTGTTCTAGTGCCATCGCGGTCAATTACAGTGGATTCCGCCGCGCCAGTAGTATTACCTAAGCTTGAAGTAGAACCAGTAATTGCGCTACAATCTGTTGAATTGGCACGGTTGATTTCTGTAATACCTTTCTCTAATGCGGCTTGTCCGTTCATAGAACCGAACTCAACTGTTTCTAGCATTTGTAGAGCGGACTCGGATTCGGCATTAGTTAGTTGCCAACCAGCACCGCGATTTGCGGCGAGTGCTTTAACCATATCTACTGTTAAGGACATATGCGTGCCATTAAAAGGCTTCGCGCCAGCAATAGAACTTAATTTGTCTTGGGCGATATCCACAGTGCTTTCATTATTTAGAAGATAGGCACTTTCACTAACATCATATACACTGCCTTCATAAGCAGGAAGTAATACATAATCTAGTTCTTCATCGCCAGATTTAAACAAAGGATGAAGTTGGAAGCCTACTCGTTCTTGCGCGGAAAGTATAAGATTTTCGCGCCGAATAATAGTACCATGAGCTGATGGCGTTTCCTTAACAAAAGAACGCTGGTAATAGAACTTGGGTTGATAAATCATAACCTGCCCGTTAGAACCATCTTCTTTATAATTTAAATCTCCATAGAAGGCAGTAATTGTACCATCATCTCGTACATTACAACGCATTCTGCCGCCATACATAGCATAGCCATCAAAGTCTTCTCCCGCGCGCAAACCAATAGCATCTTGGGTACGCTCAAAAGATTTATTTTCATAGTCAATAGTAAGACCAAGAGTGCCATCTGCGGTATATGTACCGGCTTTAATTAGCGCCTGAACGATGGCGGCTTCGGTGATATCACCAGCAATGATATTGCCATCTGCGCCAACTACTACGATGCGCCCTGCGGCATCAGTACCGAGATTGCTGACACCACCGCCACTTGTGCCACCGCTTGTTTGAATTTTATTATCTAAAGAAGTTAAGGCATCGGTAATTGCTTTTTGCGTCATCGCGCCATCAGTGTGAGAGCCAGTAGTAGAATATAAGGTCTGTTGCTGCTGTTGCGGCATTGCCCATCCTTCTACTTCTTTTTTCGCGCCAGAGGGCGTAGTGAGCGTTAATTTAGAGCCATTAGCAGTAGCGGCAAGACTTAGCGCAATTTTATCAATTTCTTCATCAATTTGCTCGGTAGAAGAACCTTGAATTGAGTCTAGTGCCACTTGAATACGCTCTTCTGCGGCAGAAGCATTTTCTAATGCTTGCTCTGCCGCCGCGAGAGTTTCCTATGATTTTGTATTGTTTGTATTAGTCTGTTGCGTAATACTATCAATGGCGGCAACGGCGCTATTCGCATTGGCTACTGCTGTTTCAGATTGCCGCGCATAAGATTCAACCTATCCTTGCGGAGACAATGCTTTCGCAAGCATTACATCAATAATATCCATATATTATTCCTCCTTATAGATGAATCCATTCTTTGTCAGAAGTAGCCATATAAACTTCAAGTCCGGCTGCGCCTTTAAGAACAATTGCGACGGAGCCGAGAGTTATGTATTTGGGGTCAATCGTTTGTAAGTCATCTACTGTGTCGCAGATGTGTTCGTATGTTAGAACGTTGTCAGATGAACCGCGTTTAGACATTATAGTCATAATTATTCGCCTCCAACTAAAATCCAAGAGTAAGTAATATTAGTACCAGTTTTTTGCGCCTGTAAAGTATAAGTTCCTTCAGCCTCGTTTAGTGGTAGCGGCGGAATACTTGGTAAATTGTATAGAGCGTTAATCTGCGCTTCAGTTATATCCGTCTAGTTGATAGTAATTTTATTATTATTAGCGTCAATTGAAATCTAATCACCAAAATTTACTATGCCAGAGAATTTAGGACTATTGAGGTTAGCTTTAGTAGAAATGTCTTGATGACTTGTAATGATTGTGCCTAAATCTACTATGCCACTATTTGGTTCTTTAACTGTATCATTTATTTGTATACCAGTTACAGTTCCTACTTTCGCGCCAGCATCAATTCCGTCCAGTTTATTCTTGTCTGCTGCTGACATTAAACCATTAGTTGTAGTGGTAGCCACACTATAGGTTGTATTTGTGGCACTAAGGACACCATTATTATTAATGCTTAAATTAGTACCAACTTTAATGCCGCCAATTTTATCCTCAGTTGCTGCGGTTAATTCTAATTTAGGATTACTACCTAAACTACCAGAGAAACTTAAGCCATCACCAGTTCCAATTGTAATCGCTTTGATATTAGTTTCTTTATCATCAACATATTCTTTTGATGTAGCAGTATGTTTATCATTCTCATCATTAGGAGTTGGAACTGTTAAAGATCCATTTATAGTTACCGTGTCAGCAAAGGTAGCGTTTCCCGTAACTGATAAATTTTTAGTGGTTATTGTTTCGCGAACTCCTAAATTACCACCAACATTTAATTGCTAAGTATCCAGATTATTACCAAAATCCGTTGTAGCCTATTTTAATTCTACAATTCCATCTTCAATATTGTTTAATGCGGTGGCAGTGATTACTTCACCATTTTCCCAACGTTTTCGTGTATAAGCCATTCTCCTTTTCCTCCTTAAAAATTATGCCTAAAAGCTTTTTAACTTTTAGGCATAGAAGTTCTATATATAAGATGTGAGGTTAAAAATTATTTTAGGTAAATTATGCGATACGCTTCCACATATTCACGGCGAGATAGGGAGGCATGTTGTTGTGTTTTTCGTTATTACCTGTGCGTCCAGTAGTATAGGCTAAAGCAAGATCTTCATATCCAAAATTAGACGCTGGAACATATCGGCCACTGCCAGTAGCGGCAGCAAGCTTACCAGATCTAGTACTAATGTTTCGTATTAAAGCATAAGACCAATCACCATTTTCAGTCTCATTTTTACCAGTAGCGTAATGAGCATGTTCTGGCATTTCTCCCTAAGTTAAAGTATGATAATCTTGTCCACCCGTACTACCAAGTCCGGCATTCCATGAATGATCTTGAATTGTGCCAAAAGCATTATCTGTATTTGCTTCACAAACGCCTGTCGCTAATAAAAATCTACCCTTAATCTGTTCCCATTGTGTGCCATGAAATAAAGAAGAAGGGTCTGCTGCAACGGTAGACATATAAATGCTACCTACTGGATAGATTAAATTAATTAATTTTTCGCCATAAACATATACATCCCAGTCTGGCCTAAATTCAAAACCCTCTCTTTCGGCTGGCATTCCAAATGCCATGCCAGAGTTATCATCTTTTGCATGCATTAACATTCCTGGGACTTCTACAAAAGTATTTGCCATTCCTTGTCCTCCTAAAGCATCTGTTGCTATAATTCTAAGTCTAAAAATTTTATTTGTCTAAAAACCCCCTGATAAACCAGAAGGTGCAGAACAAACTTGTGTAACACCATTAGTCAAAGTCGCTACATTTATCCAAGTACCATCACTTTTTTGAACCTGTAATACTATTGTGACGCTATTATGATTGTTATAACTTGGAAACGCTACAGATGCAAGAGCAGAAATAGATGTCCCTGAATCTAATGGATATCCATTTGCGTCTACAGTCTGCCCGCTACTGTTACAGCGGCGTACTCGTACATTTGTTATTATCGGTACTTCATAGGGTACTACTGATATAGTCTAACTCGCAGTTGCCTATAAACCACGTGAATCCGTGACGGTAACTGAATAAGTTACCTGTCCCGATGATGTAATTGATGAAACATGTGCTAGATTAGTATTATTTGTATCTTTTACACCATCAGAAAATACAACAGAAGCTATTGTTGCGCCGTATTGAGCAGAACCTGAGGCAGTTAAGTCTACTCCTGAAAACTTTTGAATATATAAACCCCAAGTTGAAGGTACAGAACCAGTACGAGCAACCGATAGAGTGACACTTGGCCCTGCAGAATCAGGAGGTATAACTGTGATTATGGCAGTAGTAGAACCAACTAATGTACTTCCATTATATGTATCACAATAAATTGTTCCTTGTCCAGCGTAGATATCTGGCTTTTCATTAAGCCAAGATAATGGTATAGCATAAGTCTTTGTACCAACTCCTTTTGCTACTGTCATAACGCCACTTGTAGCATTACCAAAATATATATTTAATTTATGATTTAAAGAAGATAATTTTGCATTAGAGATTGTAATAGTGGCGGTCTAGCCTGCCGTAACAGTAATAGGTGCTACCGTGCTTGGCTAATCATTAGTTTCATATGTAATAACGGCAACAAAACTACTAAAGGTAGCCCCTACACCAGTATCAGCACGAAAATTAAATGTATAACTACTAATATTAGAAGTAGCTATTGCTTCGTAAGTTCCGGTATATGTACCAGTCGTTGATTCTCGTATGAATACTATACTTGCATCTGAACTGCGTACATGTGCTTTATGACCATTTATTGTATTAAAGTTAATTTGAATATGACATTTTACTTTAATATGCTAAATTGTCGCTCCAGAAGGTAATCCGCTCATACTCCAAGTAAGTGTTTTCTTTGTTTCACTGCCATTTTCAAGATAAAAGCTAGTAGCATTTCCAGGTAAGCTCATGCTTCTTTCTATTGTTGTTTGCGCCATTTATTACACCTCCTTATGGCAAATGTCGTAGTCCATATCCATTATAACATTTATACCATTTTAAATATTCAGTACCAGATAAGTTAGTTACTGTATTACCGGTATAAATCTATAAATGATCAGACTTATACCAATAAACTGGGTGGGTGACACTTAAATGTACATTTGTTGAGCTTGTCGCCATACCCAAATAAATATAAATTTTCCCATCATCTGTAGTTGGCAAGGTCTATGTCCACCATTTTGTACTATCTAATTTAAATGTATCTGCTGTATTTAACTTTCCGACTAAATATACTGGTCGTTGTATTGTTAGTCCACCTGCGGCATTGCTACTCGTTCCTGTACTATAACTTAAGTTAAAGTTTATTGCGCTAAAACCATTAGCATTAACACTACCATTCGGTGCGCAGTTTGCGTTTGTTGAATGATAAAAAATAGGCGAATCAATTAAAAAAGCAGCAGTTGCTACGATTTTATTATTATCAGTTGTATTACTAGTAGCTGTTTTATCTTTAGAAGCAATAGAAGACCATTTATAATTTTTAGTCATCATTTCTAGTGAATAACGATGCTATCCTATGCCACCATTTGCTTCTGTTTCTGCTGGACGACTATCACCAGAGGTACTATATACTTGCGCAACATCATAAGTATTATTATAATCGCCACTCGTAAAAATCCAATATGTACCATTATATATAAATGTAGCAATTGTGTCCGCGCATAATTCTCCTGTTTCTCGTAGATTTGTTAATGCGGCATTATAATGTCTTTTAATACCTTTTGCGTCTGTACCATTTACACTTAATGTTAAATTAGCAACTGCGGCAGTATTAGTATGACTAAAATCAACAATTATCATATCACCCGCAGTTAAAGCGTCATATTTGGCGCAAGTAACTTCCTTAGCCGCAGTACCTGCCGCGGTTGCGCAAGTACCATAAAATACACGTCCATTTCCAACTACGGATTCGCCAAATTCGCCCTTGACGCAGTAGGTTAGATTTGATTTTCCATCTTTAAATCTTCCATCCCAATAAGCAAGCGTGTTTTTTGTTACTAAATGAATATCTGTAGCTGCGGCAGTCCAATTCAGATGACCTTTATTGGTCATGTTAAAAACCGCTCTTGTTGTCAATGCCGCGGTAGTTGTATTTCCAGACATTATAACAGAATTAGCGGTAAATTGAGTTGTACCGGTACCACCATGTCCTACGGCTAAAGTTCCATCAATCCCTAGAGCTACTGCACTACTACTTCCACCCTATATTGAAGTTGTTTTTGAAGCAGTACCAAGAGCAACATATGTGGTTTGGGCAGAAGCCCATTTTGTAGCAGTATCTGCATTTCCGGTTAATGGTCCACTAAAGCCTTTTGCAGTAATTACACCAGTAGAAGCCGTTACATATACTCCTGATACATACTTAGGAATTCCGTCTGCCGAGGCTGTTGAAGAAACCCATATATTACAGCTTGTCGCAGAGCTAATGGCGCCAAGATTACCATTGATTCTAGTTGCGGTCGCAGCATTGCCGCTAATACTAGCATCTACAGCCGTTGTGCTGGTAATACTAAATTTACTGCCATCCCAAGTAATTGCACCACCAGTGGTATTTGATGTTTGATTATAAGTAGTAAAAAATATACCAGTATTTCCATTCTTTCCCTATATACCAATATGGCCTGCCTTATTAATATCTCCTATTTGAGCATCATCGCCCATTACATTCCATGTACCATTTTTAAAGTTTAATGCTCCAGTCATTGTACCGCCTGCAATAGGCAACTATTTATCATTTGTTACATTCCCTAAACCAACATCACTAGCAACTAATGCTCTCCAGGTGGGAGCGCCATTTGCATCATTTGGTGCGGCTAGAACGTACTTAGAAGTTTTGCTTCCGCTTATTACTAAATCGGTTGTATATGTCGTATCCGTTACTCTCAAACTTCCTTGAATAACGGTATCTTTTAACTACGCTATAAGTCATTCCCCCTTATTAAAATAATAAGGGGCCTATACACCCCTTATAGGTTCAGTAAAGCGACCGGCGCGAAGCAGCAGCCCTTTACTATAATTATATTATATCATATTAGTTAATGAATTGTCAAATGTTAGAGTTCTATAAATTCATTGCCATTAACACTAAACATTTGTTTATTAAATTGTGCTGGCTTATTTAATTCATATTCTACTTCTGTAAAATGTTCTGCCTCAAGTACACCAGTTTTTTTAATTTTAGGATTAAAGCTGGTATCTATTAAATACCATTGTAAATGTCGAATTTTCCAAGTTACTGGATTAGACTAACCATTAGTTACTAATCCTAAATTTGAGTAATCTCTAATTGATAGATGACTAGTATTGCTTGCATGAGTATTAGATGAGCCGCGGCATATACGAGTCCAAGTGTTTGCTGGAATTGCTGTTGTTGAAGTTAGACGCTTGCCAGTAGCATCATTATCATTACCAGACCAGTTTGTATTTGTACTGTCAGTAGTATTATTATAGTCTGTATTTACTGTTAAGGCGATTGGAGTCCAAACTTCTGCAGTCCAACGATATTCCATGCCATAAGGAACCATTAATGCTGGAGAATCAGCTAGACGTACGCCATAACCCCAAGAAGTCGTTCCTACTGGAGAAACAACCGTATATGTATCTGTCTTAGCATCATAAGTCGTAGAGGTGGCAGAGTTATTTATGAATCTAGCATTAAATTCTTGGCTACTTGTCTCATTTAATTCATAAGTATGAATATCTCCCTTATTGCCTATTTTCATTCCCGTATGATAAAGTGCAAGAATATCGTCAGCGGCAAGAGCTGTATTGTAAATGCGAACATCACTTAAACCGCATTTACAAAAAGGAGTGGGCTTAGAGCCAGCGCATTCCGCACCTAAAAATAAATTTGTACTACCGTTAAAATGTAATCCATAAGTAGTGGTTGTATTAGTGGCTCGTAAAACTCCATCCACATATAATTTTAAATTAGAAGTTGTATACACTCCCGCGACAAAATGCCACCCTACGGTAGTTATTCCAATTGATGCTAATGTCGCATCCGCATCTATATAAGAGTTAGCACTATAATCTGCAGCGGTAAAGGCGTTTACACGAGCACGTATTGTATTACTACTTAAAGTACGGATTAAGAAACCGCCACTTTCTTGGCTACTTAAAAAGTAGTCATTAACGCCAGTATTCCATCTATCAGAATAAATCCAGGCGCAAAATGTAAAATTCTATGTTTTTTCTACTTCAAAGTCTAAACCCGCATTTATCGCATCATCTGAACCGTCAAAAGATGTATAAGCACCGTAACGAGCAGAAGAGGATGATATAATTGGATTACCAATAATAATACCATTATGATTATAGCCACTACTATCCTCAATATGGTTATTTCCCATAAATGAATCATCATCTGGTATTTCTGTAGTCCCAACAAGTAAATGCGGGGCAGCCCAATCTATAGTGATTGGTACTCCTGACGCGGCAGTGGGAGTATAAAATGAAGTAAAAATATTATCAGTCTTATCAGTAGTGACAGTACCATTTCTATATTGGCCTACGCGATACCATCCATTACCCACTGCAATAGGCGGGATTTCAGTCCATCCTCCTATATTAGAGGCAACTCCACCTGCTCTAATATCCGTATGACTTATTGGTCTATAATAAATCCAAAATACATATTTAGTATTTGCTAAAAAAGTTTGCCTATGCCCATAAACGCCATGTGAGCCTAATGAAACTTTAAAATTACCAACACTAGTATCATTTGGCGTCATTACTTCACGGCGTACGACATGTCCATTAAATGTTTCTGACAAATTAGTTAAAGTTCCGGTCGTTCCTGAACTAGCATAATTATTATATACGACATAAGTATCCTGATTTAAGATAGCATCGGTTAGTCCTATTGGCTAATTTAATTTATAATGCAACACCAATCCCTACGCAATCTCATGTACTTCTGCGGGGGAAAGGCAATGATCGTAAATACGAATATCATTTAATCGCCCATTTAAATAATTTCCATATGTTCCTTGAGTATTATAAGACGCACCAAAAGAAGTTAGATTTTTCCAATATCCACTAGATAACGCACAAGTATGGCTTTCTTTATATTCACCATTAATATAATAGCTAACTTTTGTACCATCATATGTAATACCTAAATGAAACCAAGTATTTATTGGATATGTATAACTTGTTGTCCATTGAACGTTTTGCCCGCCGGGATCTATTCTAAGCTTTCCGCCAATTAAAAAGATAGAAAAACCGCTACCAGTAGTAGTTCTATTACAAATAACCGTTTGAGTGGCTGAAGAAGAGGTAGAATAAACCCAAGCACAAGTAGAATACTGAGGGTTATAAAAATTATATTCAGAATATAAATATTGACTGCTGCCATTAAAGGCATAGCAACTTCCAATTTTTCCTGCTGTATTTACAGTTGCGCTATTATTTACAATGTTCGCGCCGCTTGCGCCCTATTGCCGCAAATCTCCATCTAGCGGCAACCATACTCTTAAACTCACAACCCCATCTCCTTTTCCACTCTCAAAGCCATATACCAATGATTTCTCTTCAACCTTTCTTTCTCTATCTTATGTTTCTCCTACTCTTCTAAAACCTAGAGAGGAGCAATCCTAAAACGGATTGTTCCTCCCTAGACAGTATAATTCTATAATGTATAATCAATAAGCACATCATCCAATTCGTCCCCATTTAGTAAGGTGGCGAATTCAAGATTACTATCAGACAGGCGAGCGTAGATATTCGCGCCAGTATCATCTAATATAAAAGTGCTTGGATTTAAGCGCCTTAAGTTTTCTATTGCTGAGCCGTCAGCAAGCTGTAATGTGTACATATGAATTCACCATCCTTATGCGAATACGAAATCGAGGGAACTATCGGTGGAGTTCCATTGGAGGGTGACTTTATTATTTTCATTAGTATCATGTACTATAAGTTTTTTCCCGCTTATATCTATTCCATGAATATTTTTCCAGCGCTAGCCAGTTGTTCCAAGGATGAAAGTATTATCTGTCTATGGTAAAATGTCTGTCCCAAAAGTAATTGTTTTATTAGCCATAAATGCCTCCTTATGTTACTAGCACATTATTATTTGCATCAACGGCAAAGTTTAAAGTTATTGTGCTAGTAGCACTTCCATTTGGAATAGTAATATTAAAATTTTTACTGGCTTTAATATCTACTCCAGTAATATAATAAGTTGCGCCTGTAATTGTTGTATTATTTATGGCAGCACTCGCCTAAGCATTATCTGCCTTATCAACCCAGCCTTTTACGGCTCCATTAAATAATACTGCTGTTCTGCTGGCCTTGCCACTTGTTGTTACTACAACTCCTGAAGTATTACTAGTATTAGTAGAAGCATTAGTAAATTCACTAGTAGTTGTACCACTAATAGTACCACCATCAAAAGCTGGCGTGGCAGTTTTAATAGGTATATATGTATCAGCAGAAGCCTTTGCTCCAATAGTTCCTGTATAATTAGTTGCGTCAAAATTTGTTGTAGTACCATATCCTGCTGTAGCAACAGCTGGCGAAACTGTAATTGTACCAGTATTTGCGGCTGAATTTACCTTAACATATACACCACTGGTGGGTGCGGTTGTAGTTTCCGCTGCGTTAGAAGCGTCTGTAACACCACTGATTGAAAATGTCTAACGTTTAATTGCGGGTTGATAAGTTAATGTACTATCACTCGTAGCCTTTAATTTAATTTTTGCTACCGTTGCAGAAACGGTGGCGCCTCCGTTATTTGGCGACCTTATACCTGTAGAACTAGAAATATATCCCGCGGTATTGACAGCAGGAGCTGATACGTTTGCACTTCCAGTAATAGTAAAATTACTATTTGTACTATTGTAAGTATAAGTTAAAGCAGTTATTTGTGCGCTGCCAGAAGTAACCTTTCCAGCAGAGATAGTACCAACACCACTTGAAGTACTACCCTATGGGATATATCCAGCGCTACTACAATAAACAAGATTGTTGCTTACTGTAAATTTGGCTTTAGGAATATAAATTGTTTTTCCTGTGCTGTCTCCCGTAACGCTTACAGACTACGCAGAGCCAGGAACAGTACTATTTAACCAGCCTGATGTATTTACAGTATAATTTGGCGTATAACTACCGGCGGTACCTGTTGCCGTTGCTTTAATCGCCCAATAATCAGTGCCAGCAGTTAAGTTTGTAAGAGTAGTAATTGTAACCATGCTATTGACATTAGTGATGGCGGCAGTAGCTTTACCAGCAGAAGCACTGCCACCTAGACTGCCACTAACCATACGCACTATTGTTTTTCCATAATAAGTAGTCTCAGCTGTCATGTTTGTTATATTATTAGTATGCCATCCACCCCAGCTCATTAATAAGTGATCAGTATCTTCATCATAAGCTCGCCCAAATAAACTACCAGTCTATGTTTCATGCCTAGCATAAATTGTTCCTGTATTTTTAGCTATAACACGTCGATATTCATTATTATTTAAAGTTAGATCTGATGTGGTATCTAAACCATTATTATCTTTTATAGTAGTAATTGTAAAAGGTTTGTCTTGTGGAACAGTAATGGCAGTTACATAATAGGTTTTGCCGTCCCAAGAAGATGAGTCAATTTTCGCGGAAGCTTGAGTATTGTCATTAACTGAAACCCATCCATTTACTGCGCCATTATATAGCACCGCATCACGGCCAGCAGTACCTTGGGTTAATATAGAAATACCATTATTACTTGTCGTGTCAGCAGTAATATTTGTAAAAGTTGCTGTAGCATCTTGGCCATTTAATGCGCCACCATCAAACGTAGGAGTTGCAGGCTATGGTATCATTGTAATAACAATATCCTTTTCTACATATTTTTTATCAGTATCCAAGGTAATAGTTTTTCCATCACCACTAGTAATAGTTAAACTTTTACTCATATTTGTAGCATTATCGCTAACATGGTCTAATGTTGCCACTAACCATCACCTCAACTACTTACATTTGTATCATATGCACCGTTATATTTCTCCATTGTACCACTAATCTATGTGCCATCAGCATTAAACGCCGCATACCCTGTTAAAATAAAATTAGCTGGCGCAAATATTTTATCATCGGTCAAAGTATCCGGTACTAATTTAGCCAAGTCAATATATAAATTGTCAACATAACCTTTGTTAATATATAGACCAGATCCAGAAATCAATACAGGAGCATTATCGGTCTCAGATATATCTTTATATGAACTATGGGTTTTCCCGTCTGCCGGTTGATTGCCAAATATAGCAGGTCCAATTGAACCAGAAGTTATCCAGCCAGTGCCCCAAGATGCAGATGCACGTGTAACAGTAGTAGTATTATTAGATGTTGTAACCGTACTATCATTCTATGTTACTGAAGTGGTTTTAATTTTCCAATAAGTGGTGCCCCCATTGTTTGTTGCTGTTGCCAATGCTGTTTTGAAACCAGCAGTGTTTGTATATTTTGGAGTAATTGTGACATTATTATCGCTTGAAGTGCCGGTATTAAAATATGTAGATAGATTACCAGTATCAGCAGAAGTAGTGACAGTTAATGCTCCAGCCTTTACTTTACCATAATACCAAGTATTTGCTGCACTAATTGTCTTTTCCGCCCATCGGCCATTATTTACAATAGTTTGAACAGCATCTGCGGTAGTTCCTGATGATGGGTAGGCTGTTATTTTAATAGTTCCCTGAGTTGTACTACCAGAAATTCCTGCTGTAACTGTAGCTGTACCACTATTAGTAATTGTGATTGTGCCACTATTAGTTACTGTAAAACTTTTACCAGAAGCAATAGTTACTCCAGTAATATATTTAGTTTCTGTCGCGGCGGTACTTGCAGCTGCAATAGTTAAATTACTAGCAGTTGCTACGTCTCCAGTTGGAATATATCCGGCAGTTGATACATTTGCTTTGATAGCTAAATTAGATACTGAACCATTGCCTGTACCAGTAATAGAAACCCCACTTGTATCAGTAGTACTCCAAGTAAGAGAACTTGATTTGCTTAAACTTACAGTAGGAGTAATAGAACCGCCAGTTTTAGACACTGTTAATGTAGCGGCCTATATTGGGAAATATTTTAATGAACTACCGGTAGCAGTTATTTCATTTAATGGTAAATAGCCTGCGGTCGTAACTTTAGACGCGCCACTACCAGTAAAAGCAAGATAGTAGCCGCTAGTTGGCTCAGTAGTTGCTTTTGTACCTACAATTGCTGAAATATTTATTCCCGCATTTGAGCCATCTGTTGTAGAAATTACTACATCTCCACCATTATTACCAGTTACTGCTTTAGTAATAGGAAAATATTTTATTGAACTGCCAATAGTAGTAACTTCATTTAAAGGTAAGTAACCTGCTGTTGTAACTTTAGAACTACCGCTACCTGTGAATGCTAAATAATATCCACTTGTTGGTTCTGCTGTAACTTTTGTTCCTACAATACCAGAAATATTAATTCCTGCATTACTGCCATCAGTAGAATATACTGCAACATCGCCACCATTATTGCCAGTAACTGCTTTTGTAATTGGAAAATATCTTGTTTTACTCGCAGCTTCTAGAGTCGTTCCAGCAGTCATCCAACCATCAGTTTTAATTTTAGAACTACCTGATCCTGTAAAAGATAAATAATACCCGCTGGTCGGTTCTGTATCTGCTACTGTACCAACAATACTTGATATATTTATACCATTATTAGAGCCATCGGTATTAGAAATGACTACATTTGCAGTGTTTTTTTCCCCTTCACCGCGTATAATATTATAATACTTAGTATCACCAAGAATAGGACTAGCTGAAGTATGCGCTGTAATAAATCCACCAGTATTAGTAACATATGGATAAAGAGTCATATCACTACTACTTGCGGTGCCATCGTTGGTAAAATATGTAAGTAAATTACTATCAGTGATAGCTGGCTTATCAATAGTACCTGGCTATACTGTTAAAGTTGCTTTAATTTTTGCATCTAAAAATTTATTTAATGTATCAAAAACGACATTATATGAATCTTTTTCTATAGTGTCTGTAAATAGCCATGTATGTTTATTGTCATCTTTTATTATTGAGGCCACTTATATCACCCTCCTTCATTATAATGTTGTGCCAGTATATACTGGTACAGTTACATCTGCCGAGCCATCATATACATAATTCTAATCTGCGCCAAAAGTTAATGTATGAGATAATTTTATTTCACCTAATTTTTCTCCTACAACATGCCATTTAGACCCATCATAAACTAAATTATATATATAATTTTTTTGAAGCATATTAGCTTCAATTGGTGCATTTTTATAATAAATCGCTTTAGCAACACCATTATTAATAGATAAGGTGGCATTCGCATTATTTGTTACAGTCATTTGAATTGCTATTGAGATACCAGTTGCTAATTCAAAATTAGCAATAATAGCTGTTAATTCTGTTGCTGTATCACCAGTATTTGTCAAAGTAGAAAATATTTTTGGCTCAATTAAATAGGGTTCACCTGTATTAATACTAACTGCCTATATATACCCCATTTACCTCACCCCTTATGGAGTTACCGGAGTAACTACTGTAATTGGAGTTGAATTTAGTGTAGGCATTTTCTATATTGTGCCATCCGTAACTCCATTAACAGAAAAAGCAGTACCCAACGTCGTGTCCGACCCAAGTCTAATTTCTAAAACTCCAGTATTTACTTCTATACGTGTATATGTTCCCGCTTGTATAACATTTGGAATGCTATAAGAAGTAGTACCAACTGCATCAACTGTGCCATCAACTAGTGAGGCATTTTTTAATGCTGTATCAGTAGTTTGGCTACTTTTAAGCACATAACTTCCTTCATCCCCTAATAAAATCCATTGAGATGCTGTCGCGGTAGTGCCTTTAGAATATACATATTCCTAATTTCCAACTAACAATACATCGCCAGCATCATAATTATTAAAACTATCTGTACTATTTGGAACCGTAGGATGACCTGAATCATCTGTAGCGGTAGTTTCGCCGCGGAAGTGCATAGCTCCTTGTAAACCACTTAATCCCGCTGTCTTTGAAAGAACATAATCTTTAGTAGCTATCGCATGAGCATTAGATGAATCTGTTGTGCTTTCAGACATTAGCACTTCACCAGTAAAAGTGCCTCCACTTTTCGGCATTGCTTCATCTGCCTTCTATCCTTGCGCGGCAGTAGCAAAAGCATCTGTATTTTGATACGCGGCTGTACCTAATCCTTGAACTGCGACTTCTTGTCCAGCAATACTAATTGTACCATTTTCGCTACCGGGCTAAACTAAAATACTATGATTGGCATACCAATAAGTTGTTTCACTAGTCTATGAAAGTGTAAAAGCAATTATATCATTTGCCGCGCAAACACAATTGCCAATTACTGGATATGGATCTGTACTGCCAACTTTTAAGGTGATACCGCTTGTAATTGAGTTTCCATTAACGAATCTAACCTATACTGTAATTTTATGCATTATTGCATTAAATTCTGGTAATTCAACTACTTTTGCGGCTTCATTAGCAGAAGTAGAACAAACGCCATATAGTGTAGATCCAATTAATACCTACTCACCATTGGAGCCAATCTATACTTTACCAATATAATTTGCCATTTATTATTCCTCCTTAGTAACGCTTGTTACTACTGTTCTATAATCCCAATCCAATTCTGACTTTAATCCGTTATCAATAGTTAAGGTATTATTTTCTATTTTTGCGGTTGTCATCGTGCCGGCTTTCCAATCAAATATAACACCATATCTTTCATCATCAACATTTAAGTCAAAATTAGATAATTGTTTATATCCACTTGCTGGAGTATAACGATAAATTTTATTTGATGTTGTATCTATATATAATTTATCTTCCGACCCTGGAGATGGAAATTCATCAAAACTTGCCTTTGTAACAATTTCAGTCTCATTTCCATTCAAGGTCCCTGAATCTATAAATGGAAGTGCTGTAACATTCGTACTTCCATCTCCAACCTTTAAACGAGAAAAAGGGTGAGCAGCATCGGCAGAATAGACGATGAGCTCACCCGCAAGCGGTACGAAACCGTTAGACCCGTCCCTAGGACCGGCTTTATTCCAATTAGCTTCGGTATCGCTT
>OCVV011339673.1_pt1 | contig 18995 bp, 11 predicted proteins | sample 1539721 | NCBI WGS metagenome assembly OCVV01 (sample SAMN02144230, study PRJEB22623) | gut metagenome | biome: sheep rumen | host: Ovis aries | place: New Zealand
AGGAGGGAACATATGAAGGGAATTATCCTTGCAGGAGGTTCAGGAACAAGACTTTACCCACTTACCAAGGCAGTATCAAAGCAGATTATGCCGGTATATGATAAGCCGATGATTTATTATCCATTATCAATACTTATGCTTGCAGGTATTCAGGAGATACTTATTATATCTACTCCTAGAGATTTACCTGTATTTAAGGAACTCTTTGGAACAGGTGAAGAACTTGGTCTTAAGATGTCATATGCTATTCAGGAAACTCCAAGAGGACTTGCTGATGCATTTATTATAGGTGCTGACTTTATTGGGGATGACAGCGTATGCCTTATCCTTGGAGATAACATCTTCTATGGTCAGAGTTTTAGCAAGGTACTTAGAAATGTTGCATCCAGAGAAAAAGGAGCAACAATCTTTGGTTACTATGTAAGAGACCCAAGAGAGTATGGTGTAGTTGAATTCGACGAGAATGGTATGGCTATATCTATTGAAGAGAAGCCAGAACATCCAAAGAGTAACTATGCAGTACCTGGTCTTTACTTCTATGATAATGATGTGGTTGAAATAGCTAAGAATGTTAAGCCTTCAGCCAGAGGTGAGATAGAGATTACAAGTATCAATAACGAGTATCTTAACCGTGGTACTCTCCATGTTGAAACACTTGGAAGAGGTTTTGCTTGGCTTGATACAGGTAATCACGATGCCCTTCTTGATGCAGCAGATTTCGTAGCTGCTTTCCAGAAGAGACAGGGACTTTATATTTCCTGCATAGAGGAAATTGCTTATAAGAGAGGTTTTATTACTAAGGAGCAGCTTCTTAAGCTTGCTGAGCCTCTTATGAAGACAGATTACGGTAAATATCTTGTAGAGGTAGCTAATGGACTCTAGGGTCAGAAATCTCACAATCTTCATTGTTGTAAGCATAATTTTGCTTGCATTTGGACTTGTTGCCCTTATGAATAAAGAAGATAAGAAGAAGCCTGCTGTGGCTGTTAATAGTCAGCCAGAGGAAGTGGCTGAGAATTCTTATCTGGACTTTCTTAAGGACGATACTTTCTTTGATAAAGAGGTATCTGTTAATTCTGTTTCTATTAATACAGCAAAGGGCGACCAGCTCTATATGCTGGCTACAAGTGTATCACACGATATAAGACTAGTAATAACTGATGAAGCAGGTAACCCGGTAAGGGGCCAGTCTTTCAATGTTGAAGTAGATAATGATGAGTACAAAGACCTTGATAAAGACGGTATGATTAAGATTACAGATCTTAACGCAGGTGAGTACTATGTTAGCCTTAAGCCTATAGACGGTTACAGTGTTCCTGCTGAACCTATGAGGGTTACAGTAAAGGACAGCCTTGAGTTCGCAACCATAGATGATATTTCGTATTATATATATACTGAAGATCAGATTAATCCTGAAAGCGAAGATACAGCCGAGGAACCTGGTGATGAAGATATAGATGATACTGAAAACAGTAACCTTCTGACATCAGAAGGCAAGGCATTTGGTATAGATGTATCTAAGTGGCAGAAGTCTATAGACTGGTACAAGGTTAAAGATTCAGGCGTAGATTTTGCTATTATAAGATGTGGTTATAGAGGTTCTTCAACAGGAGTACTTGTTGAGGATCCATATTTTGAAGAGAATATAAAGGGAGCTAAGGAAGCCGGTATAGAGGTAGGTGTATACTTCTTTACTCAGGCAACCTCAGAGATGGAGGCTGTTGAAGAGGCTTCTATGTGTATAAGTCTTTTACAGGACTATGATATAGACCTTCCTGTATATATAGATAGTGAGAAGGCTGGCGGAGCTGCCAGAGCCAACGGACTTGATAAGGCTACAAGAACAGCAGTGTGTCAGGCATTTTGTAAGACTATAGAATCTGCTGGATATGAGTCTGGTGTATATGCTAGCAGAAGCTGGCTTTATAACAACTTAGATGCCAGTGCCCTTTCAGATTATTCAATCTGGGATGCTGAATATAGAGAAAAGCCAATATATACTGGTGATTTCGATATATGGCAGTACACTTCAAAGGGTATGATTGATGGTATCAATACTAAAGTAGATCTTGATATAAAATATAAATAGTTTATTTTGAAAGGAATATTGTTAGCTATGGGCAAGATAACAGTGGAAACATGTGAAATCGAAGGACTTAAGATTATTACACCTTCAGTATTTGGTGACTCTAGAGGTTACTTCATGGAGACATATAATTACAATGACTTTGCAGAGGCTGGTATAACAGAGAAGTTCGTACAGGACAACCAGTCCGCATCTAAGAAGGGTGTACTTCGTGGACTTCACTTCCAGATTAACTATCCACAGGACAAGCTTGTCAGAGTCGTTAATGGCGAAGTATTTGACGTTGCTGTTGATCTTCGAAAGGGCTCTAAGACATTTGGTAAGTGGTATGGAGTTCGTCTTTCTGCAGAGAACAAGAAGCAGTTCTTTATTCCTAAGAACTTCGCTCATGGTTTCCTTGTATTATCTGATTATGCAGAATTCTGCTATAAATGCACAGATTTCTATCATCCAAACGATGAGGGTGGTCTTGCATACAATGACCCTGATATAGGAGTAGAGTGGCCTATAGAAGAGGGTATGGAGCTTATTATGTCCGACAAGGATACAAAGTGGGGCGGTATTAAGCAGTACATGGAGAACATGTAAATGGCAAAAAAAGACAAATCTGCAGTGAAAAAGAAAGAGTCACTGCCAGTTCTTTCTAAAAAGATAGGCGTAAGTGTAGCAAGTATCTTTGCTCTTGTTTTTGCGCTTATTATCATCTTACATCAGAATCCTCTTGCTAATCCTACAGAAGAGATTATTAAGAAAATAATTGCCTGCTCCATAATAGGAGTAGCTCTTATTGTCTATATTGTTTTATATGAGAAGATTATGATTCTGCCTAGGGAGCTTATGCAGAACCGTAAACTAATCTGGAAACTTGCCAAGAATGACTTTAAAACCAGATATGCAGGCTCATATATGGGAGCACTGTGGGCTCTTTTACAGCCAGTTGTAACAGTTGCTCTTTACTATTTCGTGTTTGATGTAATATTCCAGAATAGGTCACAGCTTCTTGCCAGCGGTATAGAAGCTCCTTATGTTATGTGGCTTACAGCCGGACTTGTTCCATGGTTTTACTTTTCTGAAGCTATCATTCAGGGAACTCAGGCTCTTCTTGAGTACAACTATCTTGTAAAGAAGGTTGTGTTTAAGATAAGTATTTTGCCTATTATAAAGATAATTGGCGCAACATTTATCCATGTATTCTTTGTATCTGTTATGCTTATCCTTTACTTTGTATATGGATACACACCGGATATCTATCTTATACAGATTATATATTATTCACTTTGCATGTTTATATTTGTGCTTGCACTTTCATATGCAACATGCGCTATCGTTATATTCTTTAGAGACTTAACCCAGATTATCAACATCTTCTTACAGATTGGTATGTGGGCTACACCTATTCTCTGGGATATATCATTCTTATCTGGTAAAAATGCCAAGTTCCAGATCTTATTTAAGATCAACCCTGTTTACTATGTGGTTAATGGATACAGAAGTGCTATGTTTGAGAAAACCTGGTTCTTCCAGGACTTCTATTCAACTATGTTCTTCTGGATTGTAACAGGTGTATTTTTCGGAATCGGTGCTCTTATATTCAAGAGACTTAAGGTTCATTTTGCCGACGTATTATAAGCGGCATATAGATTATCAATAAGGAATTACTTATGGACGAGAATATTGCAATTGAAGTAAAAGACCTTACAAAGATATATAAGCTCTATGAGAAGTCTTCATATCGTATGAAGGAAGCCCTTCATCTTACAAGAAAGAAGCTTCATACAGAGCACTACGCCTTGAGTGGTATCAATATGGATATTAAAAAGGGTGAGACAGTAGGTATTATCGGTACTAACGGTTCCGGTAAGTCTACTATCCTTAAGATCATTACAGGTGTTCTTAACCCTACAAGCGGTGAAGTTAATGTAAACGGTCGTATATCAGCCCTTCTTGAGCTTGGTGCAGGCTTTAACATGGAATACACAGGTCTCGAGAATATCTATCTTAACGGTACTATGATGGGATTTTCTGAGAAAGAGATAGATGCGAAGCTGCAGGATATCCTTGATTTTGCTGATATAGGGGACTTTGTACACCAGCCTGTTAAGACATATTCATCAGGTATGTTTGTAAGACTGGCATTTGCAGTAGCGATTAATATAGAGCCTGAGATACTTATAGTTGATGAAGCACTTTCTGTTGGAGATGTCTTCTTCCAGGCTAAGTGCTACCACAAGTTCGACGAATTCAAGGAGATGGGTAAAACTATCCTCTTCGTCAGCCATGACCTGTCATCAATTGCAAAATATTGTGACAGAGTTGTACTTTTAAATAAGGGAACCAAGCTTGGAGAAGGTACTCCAAAGCAGATGATAGACATATATAAGCAGGTTCTTGTAGGCCAGTATGAGCCTAACTTCAATGAAGAAGGCAAAGACAGTCTTCTTAACGACAGCGAGCTTATGGAAGCTGCTAATAAGAAGAAGGATAAGGAACAGGTGGACAGACCTGATGATGCACTTGAGTATGGCTCTAAGAAGGCTCTTATCCGTAAATATTATGTTACAGATGAGAATGGAAGAGAGTCAAATGCTATTATCAAGGGAACAGACTTTACTATCCATCTTGAAGTAGAATTTATGGAGCATGTTGAGGCTCCTATCTTTGCATATACGTTTAAGAATATTAAGGGTACGGAGATAACCGGTACCAATACCATGTTTGAGAAGGCATTCCTAGAGCCATGCGAGAAAGGCGCTGTTAAGCATATCTCTTACAAGCAGAATATGAACCTTCAGGGAGGCGAATACCTCCTTAGCTTTGGTGTAACAGGCTATGAAGGTGATGGATTTACTGTATATCACAGACTTTATGATGTTCTCAATGTTACAGTAATATCTGACAAGGATACAGTAGGATATTATGATATGAATTCCAAGGTAACAGTGGAAGATATATAGAAGGGTAGACCATGAGCGATAATATAGAAATGATTGGCAATATCAAACTTGATTTAACCCATTATCCAGGGGAAGACTTCTACTGCGACGGGGCTATAGAAGATGAGATTCTTGATATTGTAAAAAACAATGATAGTGATAAGTATGGCCAGATTATTGAACATAAGAAGAACTGGCCTATTCTTTACCATTTATCGCCGCTACGAGGCAATATTGTAGAGTGGCTGCCTATATCTAAAACTGATAAGGTACTTGAGATAGGAAGCGGCTGCGGGGCTATAACAGGCACATTATCTGCTAAGTGCGGTCAGCTTACCTGCGTAGATTTATCTAAAAAGCGTAGCTTAATTAACGCTTATCGCAATAAAGACAGAGACAATATAACTATTAAACTTGGTAATTTTCAGGATGTAGAGCCTTCACTTGATACAGATTATGACTATATCTGTCTTATAGGTGTATTCGAGTATGGCAAGGCTTATATTGACTCTCCTAATCCGTATGAGACATTTCTTAATATAATCAAGAAGCATCTTGCTCCAGGTGGTAGGATTGCTATTGCTATAGAGAACAGAATGGGACTTAAGTATCTTGCTGGCTGCCAGGAAGATCATCTTGGTACCTATTTTTCTGGTATAGAAGACTATCCAGATGGTGGTGTGGTAAGAACATTTACCAGACCAGGTCTTGAAAATATTATGAAGAATTGCGATATTTCTTCATATTCTTTCTATTATCCATATCCGGATTACAAGTTTATGCATACCTTATTTTCGGATAAGAGGATCCCTAATATCGGAGAATTAACTACTAATCTTCGTAACTTTGACAGGAACCGTATCCTTCTTTTTGATGAGAAGAATGCATTTGATAGCATAATAAGAGATGGCCAGTTCCCATATTTTTCTAATTCGTATTTTGTTCTTATTGGAGACGAACTTGATATTAATTATGCAAAATATTCCAATGACAGAGATGAGACCTATGCTATAAGAACAGATATGGTTACAAAGGATGGTAAGCCAGGCTATAGAAAGGTTGCTCTTTCAGAAAAATCTAAAGCCCATGTTAATAAGATATATGATGATGGTCAGGCTCTTATTAAACGATATGAAGGCTCAGATTTATTAGTATGTCCTGTAGAAAAGGAAGAAGATGGTATAATTTCATTCCCTTATCTTGAAGGAGATACTCTTGAGAATAAGCTTGATAACTGTCTTGAAGCAGGGGATAAAGATAAGTTTATAGATTATATTAAAAAGTTTAATCTATATTTAACTTATAATAAAGATGCAAATATATCGGACTACGATATGGTGTTTTCTAACATATTAATCGATAATAATGACAATTGGAAGCTTATTGACTACGAATGGTCAGAAAATTCTACTATCCCACCAGAGGATATTATGAAGAGAGCACTCTATGTTTACAGGTTAGGTTCTGAAAAAAGAAAGAATTTTAACTTGGATGAAGTGCTTTCAAGTCTTGGTATAAACAACTACGATGCAGAAAAGTTAAATCAAGATGAAATTAATTTTCAGGCGAAAGTTACAGGTGGTAGAAAGTCACTAAGTCAGCTTCGTGATGCTATCCATTATGAAGTTCTTCCACTTACAAATGCTATTGAAAGAATCAAAAATTTGGACATAGAGAAGTTAGTTCAGATCTATCCAGAGGGAGAAAATGGATTTTCTGAGTCAACTTCTTACTTCTTAACTCCAGTAAAAAATGACAATAATAAAAATATAATTGAGATTAAATTAAATGGCGCAAAGTCAGTAAGAGTCGATTTTTGTAACTTTGAATCTATGTTAGTAATAGGGGATACTTATGTAAACCAGGAAAAATATCCTTTTAAGAAGCTGGTGACCAACGGGGTAAACCTTACTAAGAATACCTACTTATTCCCTCATAAGGATCCTAATGTAATCTTTAATTTCAAGAAACCTGTATCAGGTCTTCTTACTATAGAATATGAGATAAGTAAACTTACAGAAACTATGGTAGAAAACTTTAAATAATTTTATCCATAGAAATCATGGGGGACAGGTCTAAGGACCAGTAAAGAGATGAGTATAAAAGAAAGTATACAAAACCATATTCATAAGAGACATCTAAAAAAGTACCAGGATCTTCTTGACCGTCAGAAGGATTCTTACAGAACCTATCTTGATAATTGGAATAAGAAGGTTGAGAAACTATATGAAGATGAAACTGCAGGCAGTAGTTTTTGTCTTATTAAGATGCAGGAATGCACTAAAGAGATTAAGCTGGATACTATAAGCCAGCCTTATATTATATTTTATAATGAAGATGGCATCATAGATAAGAAGGCATATAAGGCACTTCTTATGTATTTTGATGAGCATAAAGATATTAATCTTCTATATTCACATGAAGACCAGGTCTCTGGTAAGTCTGATGATAAGTCTAAAGTAGAAGTATCTTATTCTAATCCATGGTTCAAACCGGAATATTCACCGAATACACTTCTTAGTTTTATGTATTTGGGGAGTCTTATTGCTGTACGAACTGAGGCTCTTAAAAATATTCAGCTTCTTAAAACAGGTAACTATCTTAAAAATATATATGACATGATATTAAAACTGACAGATTCATCTAAGGCAGGTCTTGTTGACCTTGTTTTATATCATGGATATAAGCCTTGGGATCAGGTCTACTATAGTACTGCAGGGAAAGATTACTTTGATATTAAGGATTCTACCCTTATAAGAAGAGGTATCAGAGCTCATATGGAAGCTGACAAGTATGGCTATGGTCATATGATGGCTGATTCTATACCAGATAACAGCCAGGTAAGCATCATTATCCCTTCTAAGGACCACCCAGATGTATTAAAACGCTGCGTGGAATCCATAAAGAAGCTTTCTTCTTATACTAATTACGAGATTATCCTTATAGATAACGGAAGTAATATTAATAACAGAACTTTATATGAAAGCCTGGCCATGCACTATGGCTTTACTTACATATATGAAGAGATGGACTTTAACTTCTCAAAGATGTGCAATATTGGAGCATCTAAGGCTAAGGGTTCATATCTCTTATTCTTAAATGATGATATGGAAGTTATAAGTCCTGACTGGCTAGAGCGTATGCTTTCAGCTGCGGCTCTTCCACAGGCTGGTGCTATAGGTGCCAAGCTTCTTTATCCAGATTCAAGTCTTATACAGCACGCAGGTATAACCAATATGTATGAGGGACCTGCCCATAAGCTTCTTAGAGAAGATGATTCTATGGTTTACTATGCAGGTCATAACAGATTTGACTACGATATGATTGGTGTAACTGCAGCCTGCCTCTTAGTAAAGAAGGATATATTTGAGGAAATAGAGCATTTTGATGAGAATTTCAAGGTGGCATATAACGATGTAGATCTTTGCTTCAAGATAGATAAGAAGGGTTATCACAATATCCTTAGAAATGATGTTATCCTCTATCATCATGAGTCCCTGTCCCGTGGAGATGACAATATGGATCAAGCTAAGAAGGCGAGACTTAAGGCTGAGGGAGATGCATTATATGACAAACACCCTGATTACTACGACTATGACCCATATTATTCTAAGCACCTGACAGGTGTAAGTGGTGAATATAACTGTTCTCTTCCTTATGAGAATAGAAATGTAGAACCGGTTTCTAAGCTTAAGAGACTCTCTATGAAGTATCCGGAAGTAGAGATTAATGAAACCCTTATTATAGGTGTGGATCATGCTATGTTTGAAAAGCACGGCTATAAGGGAATGGAACCATGTTACTTAGTTGACCTCCATGCTCATGTTAGAAATCTTGATAGCGCAGACTATACATATAGAATGATTCTTAAGTCTGATAAAAAGTGCTATGAGGTGCCTTGCACCAGAAGATTTAGACCGGATGTAGAGAAAATACTTAATAACCAAACTCATGTGGAACTTTCGGGCTTCGTAGCCAGGATACCGGTAAGGCTTCTTCCAAAAGGCCAGTATGATATATATATAGAAGCAAGGTCTATATATTCCAGACAGGTTTTAGTTAATAAGGCAAAGATATATCTTGATTGCAATAATTAACGATTACTATAGGATATATAACTTTTTTGGTGTAAAATAACATATATACGGCAAGTAGCATATAAGGTATTAGGGGTAGGGGTATATGTTATATAACGTAAGTCTAGAATGTGTAGGTATATTCATAATCATAGTAGTGTGGGTCTTCCATACTATTCAATATAAGAACAAGACTACGCTCAATAAGTATTTTAGAAGTCTTGTTGTTGTAACCTTTTTATCATGCTCCCTTGACGTTGCTACAGGTTTAACCCTTAGCTATCCAAAGGCAATTCCAGTTAATTACAATATCATATTAAACTGCGTATTCTTTATAGTGTCGGCTATTATGACCCACTATTTCACGGTATACATACGCCATGCAATAGGAACCCATATACATAAGTACATCCTTATCTTTAACCATGTACTTTTGGTGTTCATGATTATAACTGAGATAGTTAACTGCTTCTATGGTTTCTATTTCTATTTTGATGAAAACAGGGTCTATACCCATGGAGACCTCTACTACGTCTTCTTTGCAGTGTCTTTCTACTATATTATATTTGCAACTGTAACTATTATATTAGGAAGAAAGAAGGCAAGTAAGCGTCAGGTTTTCGGCGCAGCTTCCTATGTTATTCTTGATGGTATCTTCTATATTATTCAGACTGTAGCATTTCCTAATGTGCTTTTGGTTGGCCTAAGTGTGGCATTTACCATATTAATTATCTTCCTTCTTCTTGAAACACCAGACTATTACAAACTTAATGAAACTCTCGAAGAGCTTGGTAAGGCCAAAGAAGAAGCTGAGAATGCCAGCAAGTCCAAGTCAGCTTTTCTTGCAAATATGTCTCACGAGATTAGAACTCCTATTAATGGAATCATGGGACTAAATGAGGCTGCCCTTCGTATTAATAAGGACCCTGATATTGAAACTTACCTTGTTGATATGCACGGAGCAGGAAAAACACTTCTTAATCTTGTTAATGAGATCCTTGACTTCTCTAAGATAGAAGCAGGAAAAATGGAGATTATTAAGAGTGACTATAATCTTACTGATGTAATTCGAAGTGTTTATAACATAATGGTATTCAAGGCTAAGGATAAGAACCTTGATTTCCAGATTGAGAATGATTCTTCTATACCAAATATCCTTTACGGCGACGAAAGCAGAATTAAGCAGATTATGGTTAATCTCCTTAACAATGCCATCATATATACAGAGTGCGGCTGGGTAGTCCTTAAGATTTCTATGGAGCACCTTGACCCAGATAATATTAACCTGGTAATCAGCGTTGAAGATACGGGTATCGGTATATCAGAAGACAATCAGAAACTATTATTCGAGGCCTTCCAAAGAGTGGATTCTATTAAGAACAGACATATCGAAGGAACAGGACTGGGGCTTAGAATTACAAAGCAGCTTGTTAACCTTATGGGAGGTGAAGTATTTGTCAGCTCTGCCTATGGCAAGGGTTCTACATTCACAGCCCGTATACCACAGCGTATAGTTGACGATAGCCCTATGGGCAAGTTTAATAGCAAGGCTCAGGTACTTGACCATGAGGACTATGCTATGGACTTCTCTGCAAGAGACGGCAAGATCCTTATCGTTGATGATGTTGATATGAATATTAAGGTTATGAAGGCACTTCTTCGACCTGTAGGTATTAAGATAGACAGTGCCCTTTCTGGTGAGGAAGCTCTTAATAAGCTGGCAAAGACTCAGTACGATATAGTTTTCCTTGATCATATGATGCCAGGTATAGATGGTATGGAGGTGTTTGACAGACACAAGAAGAATAACTCATCACCTAATAAGAACACACCTATTATAGTTCTTACTGCCAATGCTATAGCTGGTATGAAAGAAGAGTACTTAGGTTATGGATTCGATGATTACCTATCTAAACCAGTTGAGGAAAAGAAACTCTTCCTTACTTTAAAGAAGTATCTTCCACAGGAGAAGATAGACAGACCTCTTAGTCCAGATGAATACATGGGCAAAGGCTACGATGATGAAGAGGAAGATGATTCTAATACATATAAGGAAAATCAGTTCCATAATAATAAGAAGACAAGGGTTAAGGTTAGCAGCGATGATGATGCTACAAAGGATATAAGCCTTAGAGATAAGTACGACTTCTTAGATGTGGAAACCGGTCTTAAATTCTGTGCCGGTAAGGAAGACTTCTATGAAAAGATGATTCAGGCTTATATAAAACAAGATCTTTTAGACAAACTTAAGACAGCCTATGAAAATAAGAGTTATGAAGAGTATAGACTTCATGCCCACTCTCTTAAGTCTACATCTCATACAATAGGTGCTATGGAAGTATTCGACCTTGCAACTAAGATAGATGCAGCAGTTAAAGCCAAGGATCTTGCATACGTAGACGCTAATCATGAGCAGTTCGAAATGAAGTATGGAGAACTTATTTATAGATTAAAGAATATATAAAACAAGATATATCACATAAATAATTAACGATAATTAAGTGCAAAAGCTATCCAAATCAGTGGATAGCTTTTTCGTTTGCTTCCCGGGGTGCATAATGAAGTTCCTGGATGCGTCAGATCCGCCACTGCAGGCCAGTAGGAGATGCCAACTACACCACTGCGGGCCAGTAGGAGCCGCCTACTACTGGATTAATATCTAAATCCTGTTTTGTTTCAGCAGTAATACTCAAAATTTTACTCGAATTACTCAAATTGCAAAAAAAATACTTAAACTGTCATTTATCGCTCGTTACTCTTCCTATAATAGGATTTGTAAAGTATAGATTTTTATTTAAAGACTTTGGAGGAATTAAAAATGAAAAATCAGTTAAGAAAAGCAACACTTAGAGCAGCCGCTTTAACAATGTCTGCTACAATTGCTGCAACATCAGTACCTATGACAGCATTCGCTGAGGAAGGTAATGATGGTAATGACGGCAATCAGAAGAAGCAGGAGTCTCAGAAAGAAGCTGATGCAGAAGAAAAAGCTGTAATTAATCAGGAAGCTGAGGATACAGCACCAGCTATAGCGACTGCTGATGAAAAGGTTGGTGAAATTAAGCCAGCTGATGAAATTAAGAAGGATTATATTGAAAAAGAAGAGAAAACTGTAGAAGAAGTTGCAAAGGCAGCTAAGGACGCAACAGAAGCAGCAAAAACAAATGAAAGTAATGTAGCTAACGATATTAAGAATCTTGGTACAACAGCAAATGAAATTGATAGTATGGAAAGAACAATTTCAAGTAATGTTGCAACAGTTAACAGTAAAGTTAGCAAAGATAATAATACCCAGAAATCATTTAATGATGATATTAGCAAGTTTCAGGAAGAAGTAGATAAGGCTCAGTATAAAGAAGATGCTCAGAAAGCATATGAAAGTGCCATCACTGCAGCAGAAAAAGCAGATGAGGCTTATAAGCAAGCTAAGAGTGATTGTGATGAAAAAGTTTCAAAGTTAAATGAGGCATTAGGTGAACTTAAAGACAAGCAGAAAGCTTATAAAGATGCTATTAACAACGGTATTACAGATCTTGGAACAATAGAAACAAACCTTATAGAGGCTCAGAATAATGTAGATGCTTTACAGGCTCAGGTTACAGCTGCTGGTGAAGATATTGCAAAGAAGGCTTCAGTTGTTTTAGCAAACAATTACTTTAAAGAAACTAAAACAGAGGATGATAAAAAAACTTTAATAGCAGATATCTTAAATTCTTATTATCTCAGCAAAATTTCTGCTTCGGCTAAAGATGCTGTTGTTGAAGCATATGATGAGAGCACAGGTCTTTATGAAGTTAGTTACAAGGAAGGTGAAGATACAAAGACAATCTACATTGCAGTAGAAAAAAATGAGAATGATAATGGAATCTCTATTACTCACAAAGAAAAAGTAGATGCTCACTATGAAACTAAGGATGGAACAGTAGAAGATTATGCTGATAAAAAATTACATGGTGAAATAAAAAAGACAGATGATGAAAAAGAGTATTTAATTAACTTAAACTCAATTGAAGTAAATCTTACAGCAGGAACAAATGGTAATATAGAAACTGTAATCGATGAAAATAGTAAAAAGACTTTCATAAATGGTGATGGTTGCATAGAGACAACAGGTAAGGTTACTACTATTACTAGAACAGAGAATGCTTTAGTTCCAGTACCAGAAAACTATTCTACTTCATATGCTGATAAAGAAACTGCTGAAAAGAATGCGAAAGAGATATGTGATGCATATAATAATAACAACGAAGATGACTACGAAGATGTGAAATATACATGTTCAAAAGAATACACAGCAACAACATTTTTTGTACAGGTAAAAAATAAGACAGGTGTACCAACCGAAGCAATAAAGGGTTTTCATCCGGTTTTTATGGAGTATGTATATTCTAGTGAATTTTATGTGCTTTGGTCGAATGTAACATATGCAGATGTACAAAAAGTAGAGGTTCAATATTCTACAGGCGAAGGTATAAAGGAAGATTTAAAGGCTATTGCTGGATATGAAAAAGTAAAAAGGATTTCTCTTGAAAAATCAGTTGAAGACGGATTATTCTTTGAAGATAAGACAAATAATAAAAAAGGATTTGTTGTCGCTTTTAACTGGATCAATTTTGATGAAAAAACTGCGGATGTTTATTATGTGGAAGGGGAAAAAGTTGTAGGGACTGGTTCTACAGCTGAAGAAGCGCAAAAAGATCTTGCTAAACAATTAAAAAATAAGAGTTATAGTGGTGTCAAAATTCAAGAACAAACGCCGGACTGTAGATACACAATTAGTTTAACTGGTACAAAGAAAGATACAGTAGTAGATGATAATGCAACAATATTTAAGGCTAGTGATCCTACAGAAATATCATTTGTCGGTACAAACTATAACAAGGTTGCTGATTTCAATCTTGCAGAGGACAAAGACTTCAAGGCTCAGAATGAAGCAGATAAGAAGGTTGTAAAAGCATATGATGATTTAAATGATCAGTTAACAGCTGCTGAAACAGCACTTGGTGAAGCTGAAAAACAGAGAGGTCTTCTTGAAGATAATCTTAAGACTCTTAAGAGCCAGGCTAGTGCAATTGATACACAGATTGGTGTTATTAACGGTCAGATTAGTGCAATCAAATATGATCCTAATGGATACAATAAGGATACACAGGACAAGAAAAAGAAGATCGAAGAAAAATATAACGGTCTTAATAAAAAGCCATCTAACAACAACAATAGCAGCAGCAATAACAACAACAATAACAACAACAATAACAATAACCAGCCAGGACTTCCTACACTTCCAGCTGGCCCAATAGCTACTACAAACACAACTAACACAACACCAACTCAGCAGGTAGTAACACTTGTTGATGATCAGACACCACTTAGTGCAACAGCAGATGATACAGTTGCACCTAAGACAAACAAGAAGGCTGCAAAGAAGAACGCTACAAAGACAACAGATAGCGATTCTAAGAAGGCAAACAAGAATAATGCAAAGAAACAGCCAAAGAAGGTTACACCAGAAGTAGAAGATGATACAATAGATGAGGATCTTGAAATCGTATCACTTGACGATGAAGATAAGGTACCTCTTGCTCCTGGAGTAGCAAGCAATGATTCTACTAAGGATATCATGGATGAAACATCAAGCGTTTCATGGTTATGGTTAATCATCTTAGCAGTTGCTTCAGTAGTAACATTCGGTACATATAAGGGTGTTAAGAAGCACAACGAGAATAAGGGAAAGAATAACAGATAATTATGCCAAAGAAACTTACATGCACACTATTATTATTGGGTACATTACTTTTAACAGCTTGTAGTATTAACCATAGGGTTAATGATGAAGAAATAGGGGGAAGTAGTGCTGCAGTAAGTGAGGATACTGCTTCAGTTAATCAGGAAGCAGACAGTTCGACTTCCGATAACACCGCGGTTAGTGACAACCAATCTTCCAAAGTCATAGGTATAAAAATAACAGTTATTAACTTATGCGGTGTAGACATCGGGGGATTCGCAGTAAAGGATGCTCTTTACGGAGAGCAGGTAGTACTTGGGGATGTTCCTAATGAGAAGTCTATGACAGCCAATATAAAGTGGATTCAGGGAAAAGATACACTTGAGTGGGCTGTATATAACACCAATATGGAACTGGTAACATATGCTGAATCTGATGTAAGTAATATTACTGAAGAAGTGACAATATCCTTATCAGGAGACAGAGACATCGAAGTTGTAGATGTTGAAGTAAAGTAAAAATTAAGAAACCCAGATTGTTAAAAGCAATCTGGGTTTTATTTTTTAAGAATTATAAGTTTTCTTTTAACTTAATCATCTGGCAGCGTTTGAAGCCTTCCTTGATACTTGAGATATGGCTTCGGCTTACCGGAAGATTAGCTCCGTTACTCATAGTAACCGAAGAAGAATCTACAGATTTAATTTCGAAGAGGTTTAGTAAGATACCTCGGTTACAAGGAACTATGAAATCATAGTCTGTAAAATATTCTTCAAACTCAGCCTGGTTACCTCTAAAATACATATCTTCACCAACTTTTGAGTGTATAGTGATTTTATGATTGAAGTAATCAGTATATAATATATTTCGGAGGATGACTCTTGTGCCATCTTCAAGTACTACCGCAAGCTTAGCTGAGTGCTGCTTTGGAAGTACACTTTTAATTACAGTTTTAAACTGCTGATAGGTATATGGCTTAAGTAAATACATACTTGCATTAACTTCGTAGCTTTCAGCAGCATATTCATTGGATGAAGTACAAAAGACAATCTTCATAGCCTCATCCTTTTCTCTGATAGCCCGGGCAAGCTCTACTCCGTTCATATTATCCATAAGGATATCCAGGAAGGATAAAGCGTATGCTCCCTCAGAGAATGAAGCAAGGTATTCGTCAGCGTTCTTGAAGGTAAATACTTCAAGATCATCCAGTCCTGACTCTTCCTTGAACTTTGTGATATATTTTGTTAATATCTTGGTCTCGACCTGCTGGTCGTCAACTATGGCTATACGCATATACACCGCTCCGTAGTCTTGTTGCTAGATATTATAATGTTGACAGAGATATTTTAACATACCTAAATAAAAAAATTGAGAATAAAGTTATGAAAAAATTTCAGGAATTTTTAAAAAATCTAAAAACAGATATATATCAGGGAGAAAAGCTAGAAGAAAACTTTAAGATTATATCTGTTACAGCCTGGCTGATAGGCCTTGTAACATTTGGCTTTTTAATAATCAACTACGGCCTGGGAAGATGGGATATGGTTGGGTCAACCTTAACAATATGCCTTGCCAGCGTTGTTTCTATCATAAGTGTAAAACGATATAGAAACAGATATATTCCAATGACATTATTTTGGGTAGTATCTGCAGTTTTATTCTCTTTATATGCTATCAGGGGCAGCAGCGAAGGCTTTGCTATCTTGTGGATACTTATTGCTCCTATATTCTATATGTACATTCTAGATGTTAGGTTTGGAATACTTCTTGGATTTTACTTTCAGATATTGGTAATAATACTTTTCTGGACTCCGATTAAGTCATGCTATGCAGGCATCTATACAGAAACCTTTATAGAAAGATTTCCAATTCTCTATTTCCTGACATTTATTCTAAGTTCATGTCAGATGATCCAGTATCATCTTGGGGAACTTGAGAAACTTCATAACCTGGATAACCTTACAAGGGCAGTTGAAGAGGAGAGAGAAAGAGTTACAAAATTCGAAAGGGAGCAGCACTACAGTGAAGTGGAAAATGCCTCCCGTATGGAATTCCTGTCAAATATCTCCCATGAGATAAAGACTCCTATTAATACCATTATAGGTATGAATGAGCTTATAAGGAAAGAATGTAAGGATCAGAACATACTAAACTATGCGGACAATGCTAACAAGGCCAGTAATGACCTTATGGCATATATCGATGACCTTCTTAAGTTATCTAAAACCGAGGGACAGATTCATAAGGGGGCATTTGAGAAGGTAGACCTGGCAGGGCTTACTGTTCTGGTAGTAGATGATTATAAGACTAACCTTATGATTATTGAAAACTATCTTAAGGATGCTAATTGTAAGGTTACTCTTTGCGGCGGTGGTGCAGAGGCTGTGAAGCTAAGTCTTACAAATAAGTATGATGTTATCCTTCTTGACCATATGATGCCTGATATTGATGGCGTTCAGGTTGCCAAGGCTATAAGAGACAACTACGACAATCCTAACAATGACAGCTGGATTATAGCGGTAACTGCCAACCCAGACAGACAGCTATTTATTGAGAATGGCTTTGATGAATATATTGGAAAGCCTATTAGATACAACGAGCTTATCTGCGTTCTTGCTGAGCACTGTGCAAACAGGCTTAAGTATAAGGATGCAGCAGCGAGTTTAAGATATGACTTATTCGAAGGTGAGGCTGCTCCTCATGCAAGTGACCTCTACGAAGAATCCGGTGCAGGCTTTATGTCTACGGCCAAGGAAGAGATAGTTGCCGGCAATATGGCAGGAGCTGATAAGTATGATCTTAATGATGACGGCTCATCTGATTATATAGATATAGATGTTGCCATGGAATACTGCCTTGATGATAAGGATTTTTACAAGGAACTTATTGAGTCGTTTGCAGAAGACTATGATAGCAATGTTGAGGGGCTTAAGAAGGCCTATGATGAGAAGAGATACGAGGCCTATAAGGTTATAGTTCATGGCCTTAAGAACTCTGCCAGAACCCTTGGGGCTATAGCATTTTCCGATTTATCAAAGAAGCATGAGTTTGCAGTAACTGATGGGGAATATCATATTATTGATGAGGGAATAGAGGAATATCTAAAGGAATATGATAGTATAGTTGCTAAACTTAAGGAGACTGCTGAAAATATTTAACGGTATAATTTGATAATAGTACAGTTATAAATTATAATTATAACCAAATGTTTTTATAGGAGGCTTATTGATGAGACAGGAAACAAAATGTATAGAAGGCGGATATACACCAGGGAATGGTGAGCCAAGACTCATGCCTATAGTACAGAGCACAACATTCAAGTATGACACAAGTGAAGATATGGCTAAGCTTTTTGACTTGGAAGCGTCTGGTTATTTCTACACAAGACTTCAGAATCCAACCAATGACCTTGTAGCAGCTAAGATTTGCGAACTTGAAGGCGGTACAGCAGCTATGCTTACTTCTTCAGGACAGGCAGCTTCATTCTTCTCAGTATTCAACCTTGCTAACGCAGGTGACCACGTTATAGCTTCATCAGCTATCTATGGTGGTACATATAACTTATTTAATGTAACTATGAGAAAGATGGGAATCGAGTTTACTTTCGTTGACCCTGATTGCTCAACAGAAGAACTTGAAGCAGCGTTCAAACCTAATACTAAGGTTGTATTTGGTGAGACAATTGCCAACCCTTCACTTATAGTATTTGACTTTGAGAAGTTCTCTACAGCAGCTCACAAACATGGAGTTCCTCTTATTGTTGACAATACATTTGCAACACCAATTAACTGTAGACCTTTCGAGTGGGGAGCAGATATCGTAATCCACTCTACTACAAAGTATATGGATGGTCACGATGCAACAGTTGGCGGTGCTATCATTGATAGCGGTAAGTTCGACTGGATGGCACATGCTGACAAATTCCCAGGACTTTGTACACCGGATGATTCATATCATGGAATTACATACGCTGAGAAATTTGGCAAGGAAGGTGCATTTATCACTAAGTGTACAGCTCAGCTTATGAGAGACCTTGGTTCTATACCTTCACCTCATAACAGCTACATCCTTAACCTTGGACTTGAGTCCCTTGCAGTTCGTGTTCAGAGACACTGTGAAAATGCAACTAAGGTTGCCAAGTTCCTTTCAGAAAATCCTAATGTAGAATTTGTTACATA
>OCVV011360141.1_pt1 | contig 18982 bp, 17 predicted proteins | sample 1539721 | NCBI WGS metagenome assembly OCVV01 (sample SAMN02144230, study PRJEB22623) | gut metagenome | biome: sheep rumen | host: Ovis aries | place: New Zealand
ATGCTAGTAACAATATCAGAACTTTTTGAAACACCAGTTAGTGAAATTCTTGGAGAAAATATTGAAAAAAAAGAAAAAGATGATTTAAAAGTAATATCTGAAAAATTAGAAGTGATTAATGAGCAATTATCAAATTATCAAAAAGAGAAAAGAAAGAAAAAAATTCAAGCGTTGATAATTATAGATATAAGTATCATTTTGTTATTCATATCGTTAGCAATATTAGACAGCCCTTATCAGACTTGGGATTATAGTATTACCGAATGGGCTATATTAGGAACATTTTATCAAGCATTTGAATGGATATTTATGAGATTAGCACCTATTGCTGTAATAATATTATCAACAATAATATTAATTAAAAGGAATAAATGATAAATTACAATTTATCAAACTAATCGGAATATTAAGATTTTACGAGCAGTCATTATGACTGCTTTTTACATAAGTTTTTACATACGTTTTGTGAAGATTTTATAGTAAAATTAAGTTGTAGAAAATATAAATTATTTGTAATTTCGATAAAAAAATTGTAAAAAGTGCAGAAAAATTGCAGTTTCTACACCATGTGGCAGTGGTAAAAAATATAAGCAATGTCATGGTAAATAACTTGTAAAGCCAGGAAATATAAGAGTTTCCAGGCTTTTTCTTTTTCTAAAAAGTTGTAATTTTTCTTTGAAAATTGACTCTACATACGTTTCACATACGTATGTAAAACGTATGTAGCAAAGTATTTTAAGATAAATAAAGCCTTTATTTATAAGGGTTTACTAGCAAAATGATCACTGTCCCCATAGTTCATGACAATGACTATATAAACTTATGATATAATATTAATAGAAGTGATGTATATGGATAAAGTAGAATTAGTAGATTTTATCGATGAAAATGATACTTATAAATTAGTTAATAAGTGGTGTAGCAATAAATTTGTTTATGAATGGTTCGAACAAAGAATTCTATCGTATGATGAAATAGTAAAAAAATATAAAAAGAAATTATTAGAGGGAAAACAAACATTGTTTTTAATTAACTACAACAATAAACCAATTGGACTTGTTCAAATATACAAATATAATGATTTATTATTTGATGTGCTAAAGGAATATAAAAAAATATATGAATATGATATTTTTATAGGAGAACTGGATTATTTACATAAAGGAATAGGATCTAAGGTTGTAAATATTGTTAATAAATATATTTATAATAATTATTCAGCAGATTGTATAGTTTTAAGACCGTTTAAAAGAAATGTAAACGCAATAAAATGTTATGAAAAGAATAATTTTTATTTTGCGACTGAATATGATGGAAAGGATACAATCGGAAATAGCGAAAAAATTACGGTTTTAATTAATAAGCCAAATAAGGAGTAGATTTTAATGAGTGAAAAATTAACAGAAGAAGTTATTGTTGATAAAATTATTGATTTTATGATAAATAAGGAAGATGGCAATTGGCATGAAGAAAAAGTTGAAAAAAGTGATTTGCATAAACATGGAGTAGATATAAAACTTGTTGGGGGAAAGAGAAACAGTGAATATTTTTATATAGAGTGCAAAGGAAAATCTTATGCAAAATCTGCTAGATCAGTAAATCGTGAAGGTTGGCTAAATGCTTTAGGACAAATAATAACAAGAATGGATGTTAAGAGATATTCAATGGCAAAAGATAGTTCTGGTATTTCAGGTATAAATCATGCATATAAGTATGGATTAGGTTTATATTGGGAATCAGCTCAAGTAGCACTTAGAAGAATTCCTAAAGAAGTAGCAGAAGTTTTATGTTTACATATATTTGCTGTTAATGATAATGGCAAAGTTAAATATTTCACACCAAGTAAGTTTGGAAAAGTTTATACTAAAGATGATTTTTCTTAATAAGAGGTGATTAATTATGTCAAATTTTACCAATGAATTTTTAAAGTACTATCTAACAAATCCATTAATTATAGCAATATTAGTATTAGGCTTAATCTCAGCAATTTTTTATAAGCAAATTATTGGTTGGTTTGGAGAATATTGGACTAAAAAGGCTTTAAGCAAATTACCTAAAGCTAAATATAAAATAATAAATAATTTACTTTTATCCGTTAATGGACTAACTCATCAAATAGATCATGTTGTTATATCTCCATATGGAATATTTTCTATAGAGACAAAACAATATAATGGTTATATTACTGGAAGTAAATATGATAAAAATTGGGTAAGACATGCTGGAAAAAATAAATATTATTATACAAATCCTATTAGGCAAAATTATGGTCATTGTAAGGCTTTGTCACAATTATTAAAAATTGATGAATCAAATATTTATAATATAGTTTGTATTCCAAGTAAAGCAAAATTAAAAATAGAACATGATGGAGAACTTGTAAGGTATGATACTATTGTTGATAAAATAATGTCATATAATGAACAAACAATCAATAATGTTAATGAACTATATAAAATATTAATTAATAATAATGTAAAAGATAAAAAATTAAAAAAAGAACACATTGAAAATATAAAAAATAATATTGAGAAAAATGATATTAGCAAATGTCCAAAATGTGGTGGACTGTTAGTTGAACGAGAAAGTAAGTATGGAAAGTTCATTGGATGTTCCAATTATCCAAAATGTAAGTACACTCAAAAAAAATAAATTCTACATACGTTTTTACATACGTTTTGGTAGAGTTCTCGGACGCTCTCAAAAACCAATTTGTGAGGTTTTATAAAGCTTTTAAAGAGTTTTATATCTTCAGAAGCTTGAAATATCGCATCCATGTGGCAGTGGTAAAAAGTATAAACAATGTCATGGTAAATAAGCCTGCAAACCCGCATAAATAAATGGGTTGCAGGCTTTTTCTTAATTACGATTTTTAGGCAATTTAACCTCAAAAAAGCGTTTAGATAAGTTTTAGATAAGTTTTTTTGAACAAATCAGCCTTAAAAATTGGTGTATATGGTATAATTAAAAATGAAGTGATAAAAATGATTTTAGAAGAATATGATGAAACAATAAATTCAACATTTGATCCATATGAAGTTGAAAATGTAATTGAAGATTTTCCAAAAACTGGTGTGACTTGTTTTTCGAAAAAGTTATTTGACCAATTAGTAATCAAGTTTAAAGGTGTGGAAATAGCACTATCATCAAATGGCAATGGAAAATTACCAATATATAAAATAAATTATGATGGAGAAGATATAGCTTTATTTATGTCTAGAGTTGGAGCACCAGCATGCATTGTACAATATGAAGAATTATTTGCTATGGGATTAGAAAGAGTTGTTGTTTTTGGTACATGTGGTGTACTTGACAAGGCAATAGATGATCTAGCTATTATAATTCCAAATTCAGCTATTAGAGATGAAGGAACAAGTTATCATTATTTAAAATCATCTAGAGAAATAATTGTCAATCCAAAATATCAAGAAGAATTTATCAAACTTTTAAAAGAACATAATTATTCATACATAACAGGTAAGGTATGGACCACTGATGCACCATATCGCGAAACAAGAAAAAAAGTATTGAACAGAAAAGAAGAAGGTTGTGTATGTGTTGACATGGAATGTTCAGCAATATCGGCTTTAGCAAAATTTCGTAATAAAGAAGTTTTCCAATTCTTTTATGCAGCCGATAATTTAGATTCTGCTAAATGGAATCAAAGATCTTTAGGTAATAATGAAAAATTAAGTGATAAGGAAATGATTGGATTATTGGCAATCAAATTTGCTGTAAGCCTAAATAAATAATTTTTTTTAGATAAGTTATTAGATAAGTTGTACGAAAAAAACTTGCAATTTATCAACAAAAAATTATAAGTTTTAAATAAAAAACACCAATTTAAAAGGAAAAAAATACCTGGTTGTTTTAATATTTTACCATGTGGCTCAGGGAAAAAGTACAAGCAATGCTGTGGTAGATAGTAGTAATATCAACGGTTTGCGAAGACTTTGTCCACGAAAAAAATGGCAAAAAAATGCCGTTTGTCCACATTTTGTCCACATTTTTTAAGTTTTGTGGACAAAAGACTAAAAATGTTGTGGTGTTTTGTACGCATCTTTGTGGTCAATTAATGAAGATTAAATGTCATCGAATGATGGCATTTTTTGTTTACCAATTTTTAGAAAAGGAGAGTATGAAAAATGGTAAGCGTAAGAAAAAGAGGAAAGGTGTACGAATACCGATTTGAAACATCATCGATTAACGGAACAAGAAAATGGATAACTAGATCAGGTTTTCCAACAAGACAAGCAGCTTTAGAACAAGGAGCATTAGATTATAATGAATTCTATCGGATAGGTAGAGTAAGAAAGAATAAGGAAATGTCTTATTCAGACTTTTTAGATTATTGGATAGATACATATTGCAATTTCAATTTAAAATATTCAACAATAGTTACTTATCTCAATATTATTAAAATCTATTTGAAGCCAAGATTAGGGATGTATTCATTATCTCAAATTAATGCTCAATTATTACAGGAGTTCATTAACAAGATTTATGTAGAGAGAAATCTATCTAAATGGTATTTAAAAGGTATTATGAAAGTAGTTAAAGGCTCACTTAAATATGCATGTTATGATGTTAATTTTATTAATGAAAATCCAGCTGAAAGAGTTCATATACCAAGATATGAAGTAGTATCTGGAGACCCAGTTCATATTTTTACTCAAGAAGAGATAGAGAAGATTTTGGATAGGTTTAAAGATGTTCATTGCATTTACTATGCATTTTTAACAGCATATTATACTGGTTTAAGAACATCCGAAGTGTTTGGATTAACCTGGGATAACATTGATTTTGAGAAAAAGACATTAACCGTTAATAAGAATATTATTAAGAAAAATCGTTTTGGTAAACCTAAAAGATATGAAATTACCAAAGGTCATTCTGTTGAAGTATGGTTTTATGGTTCTTGTAAAACACCACAAAGTAGAAGAACAATAACAATTGGAGATACCTTAGTTAAAGCATTGAAAGAATTTAAGAAAGAACAAGAAGAAAACAAAGCATTTTATGGAAATTCTTATTTAAAGCATTATGAAATGCCAGTATTAAATGAATATACCAATAGACAAGAAATTAAGATAGTAGATGCCACTGCTGAACTTAAATTAGACTTAAAAGAAGCTCCTTTAATATTTGTTAGATCAAATGGTGATTATCGTGGAACTGAGACAACAAGACATGCATTTAAAGTTATTAACTATGAACTAGGAATACCATGTAGATTTCATGATTTTAGAGATACACATGCTACAAGGTTAATAGAACAAGGTGCTGATATTAAAGCGGTTTCTAAAAGATTAGGACATTCTACAATCATGACTACCTATAATATCTATGTTCGAGTTACCAATAAAATGGAATTTGATACAGTAGATAAGTTCGAAGATTATACAAATACATTAGATATACCAGCTCCAGTTGATATTCCAGAACAAGACTAACTATTCCACGAAGTGGGAATTGACAAACAAATAAAATGTGATAGTATAAATAACTAAGAAAGAGGTACTTTCTAGAAACGGGGGTACATCTATGAGAATACAAATACTTGAAGAACAATTTAGTTATTTTGATTTAAAGGCGTCATTAGTATTAAATGATTAATACTTTTGTTGCCTTTTTTTGTTATCTTGAAAGAGGGTGGTTTTATGATAACATATGATAAGAATGGTGAACTTAATTATCCAGCATTAGAAAGAAAGGGTACTTTACCAGAAAGTGTAATTAATCAATATAATTATATTGAAATGAAAAATGACTTTGAATTAGTTGTTGAACTATTGGCAACTAATAAACTGGTTCATTCAATGTATAAAGAACTATTAAAATATGAAATAACTGATGATTTGGAATTTAAAATATTTACTGATGATGAAGTAAAAGACATTATGATAGTATCCAATATAGCGACAGGATATTCATACATGGCTGAAACAGATACAAGTATAATAACATTAGATCGAGAAGCCTATGATACTTCTGTTGAAATGTGTATGTATCTACTTAAAAGAGTTAAGTTATCTTATGATAATTTAAATGAAGTAGAGAAATTTATTATTAAATCATTAGAATTTGATGAGCCACCACTAACTGATGAAGAATTAATTGATTTATTAAAACTATATAAAAATGGTTATTATTCATCTAAAAAGAGTGCCTTTATAAAAATGGTATTACAACTAAATATTCGTAATGTTAAGAAGCTTACACCAGAAGATTTATTAAAGAAATTATTGGTAGAACAAGAAAAGAAAATAATATCAGTTAGCAGTAATAAAAAAGACCTCATATAAGCCATTTTAAAGCCTGTTTAGCGATGATTTCAATAACTCACTGATAAATAGAAATAACTGAATTTGGAGTGTTTCTGTGCGAATTCACCGAAGACGGATTTTCCACCCTGGATAAGAAAAAAAGAATAATGTTTGCTAGTAAAAGCATTCACTATTCTTTTATTTTATATGCATTTTGTTTGTTCTATCTAGTAGCCAATCCATTGATATATTGTATGTTTTACAAATAGAATAAGCTACCATTATTTTTATTAAACTATAACCAGTTTCATAATGATTATAAGTTGATTGGTAGAAATTACATTTATCTGATAATTGCTGTTGAGTTATCTTTAATTCTTCTCTGACTTTCTTTAAATTATTACCTATTGTTTTCTTGTTCAATTTTATATTTTTATTGTACTTTATGTTTTTTCTATTGAATCCACAAACAAAATCTAAAGAATAATCGTATAAATTACAAAATCTTATTAATTTTGGTAATGGCATAGGTGTATAACCAGTTTCCCAATTTGAAATAGTTTGTTTACTTGCACCAAGTACTATACCTAATTCTTCTTGTGTCATTTCAAGTTCTTCACGACAATATCTTAAATTATTATCTAGCATATATATCACCAATAATAATTTTCCCATTGAAGAAGTGAATATTCACAAAAGTACGACACCCTGAATAAATTGTGATATAATTATTTGTGTAGTATTGGAGGAATAAATGAGTAAGGAAATAACTGAAAAATATGAAGCAAATATTCATTTGAATTCACTATATGATGTTTTAATATCATTACAAAGCAATGGTAAGTATTGGTATCCAGAAGAAATAAATAAAGATATAGATAATTTAATTACTAAAATTAATAAATATATCTATCATGATCATAAAGGATATGATGTTATTGATGAAACATGGTATTCTGAATTTACTTTTAAGAAAAATAATTAGCAATTAAAAGTTCGTAAAATAAATAATTTCCCGAACTCTTTTCTTTTAGAAAAAGAATGGCTTTTTATGATATAATTGTAATTGGTGAGAGTATGAAAAAGAAAAGAATAATTATATTATCAATATTAGCAGTAATTGTAATTACAACATTAGCTTGTTTTTTAGTATTAAAGAATAATAAAACATTTTTTAAAAGTGAATATATAGGTGTTGAAGGTCAAAAAATATTTATACCAAAGTATTCCTATTTTAAAGAGGAATGTTGTATGACAGCAGCAAGCTTTTATTCTTTAAGAAGTGAAAAAGAATTAAAAAAAGAAATAGATAATTATATGAAAGATTTTGAATACTTTGAAGATGAAACAACTTATGGATATCGAAAAGATGGATTATTTATTCAAAAATATGAAGTAGTTAATGAAGGATTATTTAGAAAAATAGTAATTACATATTAGCACGGAAACTTTTGAGATTGTGAACAAAATGGAATTTTTGTAATATAATTTGTGATATAAATAGTATTACGAAAAAAGTTGGAACAATATCCAACTTTTTATTTTAACTCGTTTGGAATTAATAATATTAAATAATTAAGTATCTCTTCTTTAGTATATTTATCAATATTATATAACCAGTATATTCCAACATTAACAACTGCTCCAAAAAAGAATTTTGCTATAATTTCTTTTGGTATGGATGATTCTTTTAATTTTTCATCTTCATTAAATTTATCTTTAATATCTTTATTAATTACATCATAAATAATATCAACAAGGATACTATCTCTATTATGCATTGCAATTGATAAATATGTATCTTTTTCTCGCTCAATGTGAGCTAAGAATATTTTAATTACTTCCGTATAATATTCTTTAGAGTTAGATGTTTTAGTATTAGTATTTAATTCATTTAAAAAAGAATCTTTTAGACTATTAATAAAACTAGATAATAGGGTATATTTATCTTCAAAATGGGCATAAAAAGTAGATCTATTAACTAAAGCTTCATTACATATATCAGATACCTTAATCTCTTCAAACGTTTTATTTTTCATTAAGTTAATAAGAGCATTATATAATGCTTTTTTTGTTTTTATGATTCTTAAATCATCTTTTTTCATAAAATAACTCCTTTTTTGAATATAAGCGTATTATAACACAATCTTAAACACAAATAAAGATATCATATAAAACGTTGGATAAATTAATACATATTTGTAAAAATGTTGGATATCTATACAAATATATTATTTAGTGTTTGCTTTTATTATATTTGATGATTAAAATACATTTTTGGATTGGGTGATTGTATGAAAAAATTTGCCGATTTTATAGTTAGTAAAAAGAAATTAATAATTGTTATTGCATTACTTTTATTAATACCTAGTATTCTAGGTTTTATTAAAACCAGAACAAATTATGATATTTTAACTTATTTACCAAGTGATATTGAAACATTAAAAGGACAAAACATTTTAACTGATGATTTTCATCTTGGTTCATTTTCCATTACAATAGTTGAAAATACTAGTGATTATGAATTAGAAAAATTAGAAGAAGAAATAAGAAAAATTGACTGTGTTGGTGAAGTAGTTAGTATTAATGATTTTACTGGAACAACAATACCTATCGAAATGCTGCCTAAAAGAATGCTTGATAAAGTAGCTAAAAATGATTCAAAGTTGATACTTATTACTTTTAAAACTGGAACCAGTGATGATCAGACAACGGAAGCCGTTGATACTATTAGTGAATTATCTCAAAATATCGAAGTTGGTGGTATGAGTTCAATGGTTCATGATATTAGAAAACTATTTGAAAGTGAAACACTTATATATGTTACGGTTGCAGTTATTTGTTGCTTAATAATTTTATTATTATTCTTAGATTCTTATGTCGTTCCATTTATTCTGCTTGCTAATATTGGTATATCGATATTATTTAATATGGGATCAAATATTATATTTGGGGATATATCTTATATTACCAAAGCGATAGCAGCCGTTTTACAACTTGGAGTTACAACTGATTTTTCAATATTCTTGTATCATAAATATCAATATTTTAAAACGAAGTGTGCTAATAATGATGAAGCTATGAGTAAAGCAATATGTGAGACAATGGTTTCCGTAGTAGGTAGTTCACTTACTACTATAGCAGGTTTTCTTGCTTTGTGTAGTATGAAGTTAACTCTTGGTACAGATATTGGTCTTGTTATGGCAAAAGGTGTTGTTTTTGGTGTTATAACTGTTTTAACATTATATCCAGTTCTATTATTAGTATTTGATAAATTAATTACTAAAACAAAACATAAAGCTTTTACTCCTAAATTTAGTTTTATTCCACCTGTTGTTAAAAAGTGTTTTATCTCAATATTTATTGTATTTTTATTATTGATAGTACCAGCATATATTGCCCAAAAGAAAACTCAAGTATACTATAAATTAGATACGTCTATTCCAGATGATTATAGTTATACTATTGCTACTAAGAAATTAAAAGAAGAATATGGAATGATTTCTCAAGAATTAATAATTTTAAATAATAGTATTGAAAACTATGAAATAAATAATATGATTGATGAGATTGAGAAATTAGATGGTATTGATAATGTATTATCTTCAAGTGTTTTTAGTAAATATGGTTTTAATGAAAGTATATTACCATCAAGAATAAGAAATCTATTATCAACAGAAAAATATAAATTGGTTCTTGTTAATTCTAAATATGAAATAGCTACTGATGAATTAGGAAAGCAAATTGATAGTTTAAATGAAATAGTTAAAAAATATGATAAGGAAGCGATAGTAGCAGGTGAGGGACCTCTTACTAATGACTTGGTTGGTATAACAGCGATTGATTTTGTTAATGTAAGTTATGTATCAATTATTGTTATCTTTGTTATTATGTTTTTTGTTTTAAAATCAATAAGCTTACCAGTATTATTAGTATCAGCTATTGAATTTGCAATATTTATTAATATGGGTGTTCCTTATATTACAGGAACAAGTATTCCATTTGTTTCATCAATTGTTATTGGTACTATTCAATTAGGAGCTACTATTGATTATGCCATTTTGTTAACTACTAAATATCTTGATGAGAGAAAACTTGGTAAAGATAAAATGAAGTCAGTTGAAAATGCATTGAAGAGTTCAGTACAATCAATTTTTGTTAGTGCAATGTGCTTCTTTGGAGCAACTGGTGCCGTTTATGTAGTATCAAGTAATGATATGATATCATCACTTTGCTTACTAATGGCACGAGGAGCAATAATAAGTATGATTGTAGTTATGTTTATTGTACCAAGTATTTTATTAGTATTTGATAAATTAATTATTAAAACAACTCTAGGGTTTAAGAAAGGAAGTAAGAAAAATGAAAAATAGTATTAAAAAGATTTTAGTATATTTACTAGTTTGTAGTCAGTTATTTAATCCAACAATAGTTTTTGCTTTAAATAAAGATGAAAGTGTTTATGTCAAATTAGATAGTGATGGAAAAGTTAACGAAGTTAAAGTATCAGAGCATTTATCTAATTATTCTGGTAGTAAATTTACCGATAAAACCGGTTTAAATAATATAAAAAATGTTAATGGTAATGAAAAGTTTAGTATTAAAGATAATAATATCACTTGGGAAACTAATGGTAATGATATTTATTATCAAGGAACTTATGATAAAGAATTACCTATTGATGTTAAAGTAAGCTATTATTTAAATGGTGAAAAAAGGAATGTTAACGATATGCTTAACCAAAAAGGTAAAGTAAAAATAGTTATTGAATATGAAAACAAGAAGTATGAAAAGGTAAACATTAATGGTAAAATGGAAAAAATATATGTTCCATATGCTATTATTACTACTTCAATGTTAAATAATAATGATAATAAAAATATTAAGGTAACTAATGGTAAAATCATTGATAATGGTGTTACATCTATTATAACGGCTGTTTCATCTCCGGGACTTTATGAATCACTTAAAGTAAATGATTTAAAAGATCTTGATAAAGTAGAAATTACTTATGAAACAAATAGTTTTTCATTAAATTCCATATATGCAGTTGCAACAACTACTGTTTTTGATGATACTGATTTAAATAATTTTGGTAATATTAATAATATTTATAACAATGTTAATTTATTACAAAAAAATATGGATACTCTTGTATCAGCTTCTAAAAAGCTTAATACTGGTTCAAAAAAGATCAGTACTGGTCTTAATGAATTAAATGCAAAAACTCAAGAGTTGTTAGGTAAATATCAATATTATCGTAATCAAGATAGTAATACTTTAAAAGAAGAATTAATTAAGATAGTTGAAAATAATATTAATAAAATTACCCCAGAACTTGAAAATGAAATAACTGATGCTGCTAGTAAATTAATTAAAGAAAATATTAAAGATTTAGAGTCATCAGTAATTACATATACTTTAGAAAATACAAAAAAAGTAGTTAATGGTAATATTAATGAGATTATTAATAGTATTGATGTAACTGGTATAGTTAATAATGTTATCAAGAGTGACTTATATAATTTATTAACTAGTGATCAAGAAATACAAGCTTTGACAAATTTATTAAAAAGTGAAATAAATGGAGCTTTAAAAGAAATAATAAATAGTAAAGTTAAGAAAATGACTGATGGTATATCAGCATCACTAAATACACCAATACCTGATGCTTATTATGAAGCTTTAGCTACCCAATATGGAGTAACTTTTGAACAAGCTAAAGCCATTGCTGGAACAGCTCAACTTGATATGGCAAATAATATTAAAAAAACTCTATCTAATATCAATGTTGCAGATGAAATAATTAATGAATTAAATAATAAAGAATATTTAAGTAATTTAGTTAAGACATATAGTACTAAAATTAATGAACATTTAAAAATAGCCATTGGTAGTGATGAAAAAATTAATGCAATGATTAAAGATATTAAAGAAAAAGTAATGACAGCTATTAAATCTGATTTATCTAAAGATAATATCTATTTAAATGATGAAGTTAAGAAATTAATATCTGATACCGTTAATCAAATAATTAATGATACAACCAAAGATCTAGCTAAAAAGTATACTGAAGACTATACTAATAAAGTAGTTAAAAATGTTATTAATAAAGAGTTTAGTGAAGCTAATGTTGACTCTAAATTAAAAGAGATATTACTAATTCACGAAGGGGATATTAGTGATAAACTTTATATATTAGATACTACTGTTAATACATTATCAGATGCTATTAAAGAGTTGAATAATGGTTCTAAAGAATTATCAAATGGTATGGATTTATTATCTAATGGATTAGATAAATATAATAATGAAGGTATAAAAAAGATTAGTAAGTTAGTTAATGGAGATGTTAAATCATTCCAAAAAAGATTTGAAGCTGCTAAGAAATTATCTAGTAAATATAAGACACTTGATAGTATTGATAAAAATACTAAAGGAACTTCAAAAATTATATTTATGATAGATTCGGTTAGTAAAGTAGAAAGTAAAAATAATTAAAAGAGTTCGTAATGTTTTGATATTCCGTATTCTTAAGATGATAGAGATATCATCTTTTTTGTGCTTAAAAACAGGAAAAAAATAGGACAAATACTGGTGGATTTTATAGGAGATAATATAGGAAAAATATGACATGGTTTAAATAATCAATCTTCGAGATAATTAATGTGAACAGAGGCCGATGTTCAGTAATTTGAAAGGAGATTTTTTATGGAAGACTATGTTGTAATTTATGCAATAGTACCAAAATATATTTATGAAACAAAAAAACTAACACCAGAAGATAAATTAATTGCTGAACGAATCATATATCTATGCAAAAAGGAGGGATTTTGTTGGATAACTAATAAGAGTTTAGCAGAAATGTATCACATCACAGTAGAAACAGCTTCAAGACATATTAAAAAACTAGAAGAAATTGGATTAATCAAATGTATCTATGATTATAACGAAAAGAAAACTAGGAGGGTTATCCGTTTAGTTGATAACGTATGGATTAATTGGTCAAATAGAGGTAAATCAAATAATCAAACTGATATTGATCAAAAGGTTAAACATAATATTAAAGATAATAATATAAGAGAATATAAATCTAATACACCTGATTGGTTTGATAAGGATTATGAGAAGAAAATACCAACACCAGAAGAAGCTAAAGAGTTTGAAGATTTATTAAAGGAGTTTGAGTAATATGAGTGATAAATTAGTATATACAGTTCATGAAGTATCAAACATATTACATTCAAGTCCTAATTATATTTATGAACTAATTAAAAAAGGATATTTACCAGCTATAAAACTAGGTAGTTTAAAAGTATTAAAATCTACTTTAGAAAGATTTTTAATTCAAAATGAAGGAAAGGACTTATCTGATTTAAATAACATTAAGAAGATAGTTATTGAGGTAACAGTAAATGAGTAAGATTAATGTTAGAAAAAGAGGTACATATTATGAATATCGTGTTGAAATAGCTAGAGTAGATAATATTAGAAAATGGATGAGTAAATCTGGATTTAGAACAAAACAAGAAGCCCTTGAGGCAGGAGCACAAGCGTATAACGAGTATATTAATGCAGGTGTACCATTTAAACAATGTAATATGTCATATTCGGATTATTTAAGTTATTGGCTAGAGAATTATTGTAAAAATAACTTAAAATATAATACAATTCAAACTTATACAATTATCATTAATAAATACTTGAAAAATAGTATTGGAAAATACAAATTATCAACTATAACAAGTGTTGCTTTAAATTCATTTATAACTGATTTAGTTAATAAGTATAATCATTCAAGAACTTATTATAAGAACATATTAAAGGTTATTAAAGGCTCATTTAGAGATGCTTGTAATTTATATGGATTTATTAAATATAATCCAGCATTGACTTTAAGATTACCAAAGATGGATCAGTTAGATAATGATATCAAACATCTATACACACAAGAAGAGATTGATTTAATAATCAATAGATTTAAAGACGATTCAACCTTTATAGCTTCATTTCTTACTTCATGCTATACCGGAATGAGAACAGGAGAAGTATTTGCTCTTACTTGGGATGATATTGATTTAGATAATGGAATTATTAATATAACTCATAGTGTTTATGATAAACCTAAAGACTATGATGGAAGATGGTATTTAGGTTCAACTAAAACTATATCTGGAACAAGAACAATTTATATAAGTAAAACACTTCTAACAGCTTTAAAGAACTTTAAACAAAGGCAAGATAAATTAAAAGAGATATTTGGAAAAGATTATAAGTATTATCATTTAGAAAATATCCACAATAATTGTGGAAAAATAATTGATAGAAGAATAGTTTTAAATAAAGAAAATGAAGAAGTAATTAATCTAGTATTTACTAGAGATGATGGCACTTATGTTGGAACTGATATTACCAAATATCCATTTAAGATAATACATAACGAATTAGGAATTAAAAAATGTAGATTTTATGATTTGAGAGGATCTTACGCAACAAAGGTATTAAATAATGGAATTGATATTAAAGATGTAGCAAATTTATTAGGACACAGAAATATTGAAACAACTGAAAACTATTACATAACAAGTTTGGAAGATAATAGAAAGAATGCAGTGGAATTATTTGACAGTAATAACTATTCTGAAGTTATTGAAAATGCCATCAAGTTTCAAATACAAGAAGGTAATACTATATGAATTATGCAATATTTAGAAGTGAGCCTGTTAATACCATGAATGATTTAGCACAAATAGGTTCTCATAATAAAAGGGAAAAAAAAGTATATAAATCTAATCCAGATATTGATTTAAATAAAACAAAAGATAATGTTGAATTAGTTCCACTTGATATGAAATATACTAAAGGTTTTTATGAACTAACTAAAGATTATAGAAAAGAGCACGAAGAAAGAATGAAAACCGAAAGAACTGATAGACAGAAAACATTTAGACAAATGCTAGATAAATCTAAAAGTGTAGTAGCTGATGAACTTATGTTCACAGCAACACATACATTCTTTAAAGATATGAGTAAAGAAGAAATAGTTAGATGGGCTCAAACTTGTATGGTATTTGTGACTGAAAAATTAGGATATAAAGAAAATCAAATACTACATGCAACTCTTCATATGGATGAAAAAACTCCCCATGTTCATTGTGTAGTTGTTCCTCTAGTTAAAAAGTTTGATAAAAGAACGAATACTGAAAGATACACTATATCTAAAAAGCAATACATAAGAGATAAAGAGCATTTAAGTGAATTACAAGATCAATATTGTGAATTGCTTAATACTATGGGATTTGCCTTAGAAAGAGGTATAAAACATAGTGATAGAGAGCATATTGATATCAAAGAATTCAAGAAATTAACTAGGGCATTAGCTAATGAAATCAAAGTTGATGATGACACATTAGATAAAGCAATTAGAGAATTAGAAATAAAGATGAAATCAAATAAAGTAGTAATGTTTGATAAAGATTCTGTTAAGGTAAGAAAAGACACATTTGATAGCATGAATAAGGTTATAGATGAATCAAAGAAAGTAAAAGACTTAAAATCAAAACTTGATACAGCTTATTCAAATCTAAAAACTGTTACTGATAATTATTCAAATATGCATAAAGAGAATATGAAACTAGATAAAGAGAATAATGATCTGAAATATAAATATAATGATTTAAAATATAATGAATCTTATCTAAATTATAATATTAAGAGATTAAAATCTGTTATTGATGGAATGAGTGATTTTGTATATCATTTAGTAGCTGATGGATTAGTTCCATCAAGTGTTGAAGATGAGTTTAATGATGAGTTCGAAGAGTTTATAAGTGGTAAGAAGAAAAGAGAAGATGATTTATTCGTTTAGACTATCTTTATGTCAAGATAGTAACACACTATGATATTGGCAGAGCCAATAACAATGTGTGCCAAGGATAAACCCCTTTGGAATCCCATTCGAGCACCAATACTACAAACTAACGTAAGTAGTAAAGGTGCCTTTTTTATTTCAACATTTAGTTTCATAAAAAAGAAAAATACTATCGCCACTTTCATTGCTTTGCAACAAAACGTGCCACGTATTTTATCGTGTTAGAATGCCGTAAAATCGTGATATAATATAATTAAGGAAGTGATAAGATGTCTAATTTAATAATAGAAGATAAAAAATTGTTGGATATGTGGAATTTTCCAAAGAACAATAATATAAATATAGAGACTGTCACTTTAGGTTCAAATAAAAAAGTATGGTGGAAATGTGATAAAGGACATGAATGGGAAGCTTTAATTTGTAATATGTCTAAAAGCAAAGATTGTCCATATTGTACGAATAGAAAAGTTTTAAAAGGATATAATGATTTAGGTACACTATTTCCTAAACTAGCAGAAGAATGGGATTATGAAAAAAACAATAAATCTCCTTTTGAATATTCGAAGAGTTCTGAAGAGAAAGTATGGTGGAGATGTAACAAAGGACATAGTTATTTAACCAGGATTGATACACGAGCAAGAGGAGTAGAATGTCCTATATGTGAAGGTAGAGAAATATTAGTCGGATATAATGATATTATTACTTTATATCCTGTAATTGGCGAATACTGGAATTATGATAAAAATATAGTAAATCCACAAACATTAAAAATAGGAGATTCTAATAGTTATAACTGGAAATGCAAAAAATGTGGATATGAATGGAAAACAAGAATTGGACATATTATTAGGGATTTTAATGGATGTAGGATTTGTAATAAAGGTGTTAACTTAGAGAATACAAAAAGAATTACTAGTTCTGATTTAATAAAAGAATGGGACTATCATAAAAATATTAATATAGATCCAGAAAAAATATCAATAAATAGCAGAGAAAAAGTATGGTGGATTTGCCCTAAAGGACATAGCTATTCATCGAGGGTATATTCTAGAAATGCTGGTACAGGTTGTCCATATTGTTCAAATCATAAAGTGCTATCTGGTTTTAATGATTTAGCATCTTTGAAACCAATTTCTTTAAAAGAATGGGATTATGCAAAAAATTCTGATTTAACACCAAATAGTATACTTGCTGGAAGTGTTAAAAAGGTTCATTTTATTTGTTCAAAAGGTCATGAATATGAAATGAAAGTCCGAGATTATTATAATGGGTATAATTGTCCGGTATGTGCGAATAGAGTTATTGAAGAGGGCATTAATGATTTTGCATCTTTTGATGAACGATTATTAAAAGAATGGAATTATGAAAAGAACACTATAAAACCTACTGAAATATCAGCTAAGTCTAATGAAAAAGTATGGTGGATTGGTGAATGTGGACACGAGTGGCAAGCAACAGTAAATTCAAGGACTATGTTAAAAACAAATTGCCCAATATGTGCTGAAGAAAGACATGCATCTGTTTCAGAAAAAAGTGTTTTATTTTATATAATCAATTCTCAAAAATACAAAGAAGTTTTAGAAAATTATAAGGATGGCAACATTAAATTAGAATTAGATATTTATATTCCTAGTATTAAAACGGCAATTGAATATGATGGTGAAAGATGGCATAGAAATATTGAAAAAGATTTAAAAAAAGATTTGATGTGCGAAAAAAATAAAATTAGATTAATAAGAATTAGAGAAAATGGTTGTCCAAATTATAATTCCTCATCAATAAAAATATATTTGCCAAACAATAAAACAAAAGGTCTAGAGATAGGAATCAAAAAAGTTTTAGATTTATTAAAAATAAATAATAATGATATTAATATTGAGCGAGATACTACTGAAATATTAAGTATGATTAATTTTATGGTTAAAGAAAATAGTATTTTAATTACTAATCCTGATATTGCAAAAGAATGGCATCCAGTTAAAAATGGAAACTTAAAGCCTGAACATACAAAACCAGGATCCAATAAAAAGGTATGGTGGATTTGCCCACATGGACATGAATATCAATTATGTGTTAATGCTCGAACTGTCCGAGGACATGGCTGTCCATATTGTAGTAGTCATAGAGTTATGAAAGGATACAATGATTTAGAAAGTCAAAACCCGACATTAGCAAAAGAATGGGATTATGATAGGAATACGAGTTCTCCTTCTGATGTAACTGTTGCATCTGGAAAAAAAGTATGGTGGAGATGTAGCAAAGGACATGAATGGGAAGCAACAATTTCAAAAAGATCAAATGGAAGAGGATGCCCATATTGTTCAGGTCAAAAAGTTTTAAAAGGATATAATGATTTAGCTACATTAAATCCGACATTAATGGAAGAGTGGAATTATAATAAGAATATAGATATTTTACCAACCGAAGTATCTGCTCATTCAGGTAGAAAAGTATGGTGGAAATGTTCTAAATGCAATCATGAGTGGCAAGCTACCATTGATAAAAGGTCAAATGGGAGAGGATGCCCTAAATGTAAAAATAAGAAGTAGCAATACTTCTTTTTCTTTATATAAAATACCACAGCACTTTTAATGTGACGGAAAAAAGCCTGTCCACATTGATTAAACAATCAATATATGGTATAATTTCCTTGGAAACAAAAGATAAAATGTATGATGACTTTGTCCACATTTTGTCCACGTAGAACAAATTATTAGTAATATTTATAATACAAATAATACTGATAATAATATGTACTAAATGCCCATAAAATAAGGCTAAAAGCCATAATACTATATGTACCAAATATAGTGATAATATGCTCAAAAAGGGAGCATGTGGCAGT
>OCVV011357597.1_pt1 | contig 18963 bp, 12 predicted proteins | sample 1539721 | NCBI WGS metagenome assembly OCVV01 (sample SAMN02144230, study PRJEB22623) | gut metagenome | biome: sheep rumen | host: Ovis aries | place: New Zealand
GAATACTGGCCGCTGGAAATGATTTCCTTCATATAATCGAGCGCCTTCTGGTAACGGGTCTTGTCATTCTGGTACATAACCATCTCGGCATAAAGCATATAAGCCATAGCCTTGGTGACGCGGCCTTCGTTGCCGACATTGCTCTTCATAGGAAGGGCGTTCATCTCGAACACGCCCTCCAGCGCCTTGACTACGTTCTCGTAAACATCGTCGTGGCCGAGCTGCCGGGCATAATAAGGGGTCTTGAGGTTGTCCTCATAGTAAGGGACATTGCCCCAGCACTTCCAGAGCATATTGTAGTAGAAGCAGCGAAGCACTATGGATTCGGAAACCCACTGATTGCGGGTGGCTTCGGACATACCGGGGACGCCATCTATGTACTGGCGCACCACGTTGGACCGGTTGATTCCGGAATAACAGATGGTCCAGATGGTGCTCAGCTCCTCATCCGCCGTAAGCGTGTAGAAATGGGTCTTGACATTGCGGGGCTGGTCGCCTTCGTTGGAACCGCCGCAGTTGATGTCGTCTCCCATACTATCGGAGAACAGGGGTATGGAGCAATACTGGCCGAACGAGTAGTCGAACCACTCCAGGGGATCGTACGCGGCGACGAGACTCTCGAACATACGGGCCTCATTCCTGAAGTAATCGTCCAGAGGTTCAGAAGAATTGTGGGACGGTGTCACGAAGTCATTGGAGCACGATGCGGTAATTATGCTTGCGAGTGCGATTATCGCTATATATATCTTTTTCATATCTGACATCACGTTTTAGAAGTTGACATTGACGCCGAAGGTGATGGTGCGGGCCTGGGGATAGACGCCGCGGTCGATTCCGACTTCAGTGCCGAAGCCGTTGCCGCCGGTGACCTCAGGGTCGCATCCGCTGTACTTGGTGAGCGTGAAAGCATTTTCGGCCTGGACAAAAAGCCTCAGGCGGGAAATCGCCGCCACCTTGGTAAGCTTCGCGGGGAGAGTGTAGCCCAGCTGGATGTTGCGGGCGCGCAGGAACGACGCATCTTCAACCCAGAGGTCGGATACGCGGTAGTTCTCATTTGCGGAGTCAAACACGAAACGGGGATACTTGTTCGTAGTGCCTTCGCCGGTCCATCTGTTGAGGATGGTCTTGGGAAGGTTGATGTAGTAGAGGTCGGTACGGCGGGACACATTGAATGCCTGGGCGCCGAGCTGCCCCTGAAGGAACATATTGAAATCGAATCCCTTCCACTCGAACCCGATGTTGAGGCCGAAGGTCCAGTCGGGCATACCCTTGCCGATCATCGTGCGGTCGGCATCGTCAATCTTGCCGTCGGGAATGGGATTGTGGTTATTGTCGTACGCACCAGCGATATCCTTGAAACGAAGGTCGCCGGGCTGAGCCTTGGGCTGGAGAAGATTGCCGTCAGCGTTGACATACGACTTGACTTCTTCCATATTCTGGAATACGCCGTCAGTCTGATAGCCATAGAAATAAGGGAAAGGCAGGCCGACGACGCCGCGTGTGAGCTGGCCTATCTTGTGGCTGGAGCCGTACAGGGAGGCCTCTTCACCGCTGGCGCTCGTGACGCCGAGGTCGGTAAGGACGTTCTTGTTCCAGGTCAGGTTGGCATTGACGTGATAGTGGAGGTCGCCGATATGGTCGCGATAGCCGAGGTCGAACTCGACGCCGCCGTTGACCATAGAGCAGAGATTGCCCATAGGAGCGGAATCACCCGCATAACCCGGAACGGGCATAGGATGAAGCATACCGGAAGTCAGCTTGTTATAGACATCGACCGTTGCAGTGAGCTTGTTGCCCCACATACCGAAATCGAGACCGAGGTCAGTCTGGATGGACTGCTCCCACTTGATGCCTTCGTTCACGAGGCCGGAGGGCTTGGTTCCGTGGTTGATGGATTCCGTGCCGTTGGCGCCGGAACCGAACACGTAGTTGTTGCCGGTGCTGGCATATACGGCATATCTGAAATCACCGATGCTGTCGTTGCCGTTGACGCCCCAGGAGCCGCGAAGCTTGAGGGTGGAAACAGCAGGCACGCCCTTCATAAACTCCTCGTTCTTGATGTTCCATCCGAGGGAGAAGGAAGGGAAGGTACCCCACTTGTTGTCAGGGCCGAAACGGCTGGAAGCGTCACGCCTGACGGTAACTTCCGCCATATAGCGCTCATCATAATTATAGGACACGCGGGCGAAATATGACATCAGGCTGTAAGGCACTGAATTCCAGCTGCCCCATCCGTTGCGGTCACCGTCTTTCTGCTGTCCGAGAGTGTTGTTGACAGATATCTTCCACTCGTCATAAGGATACATAAGGCCGTTGGCGGATGCACCGAGGTTGGCGCTGGACGAGCGGAAAAGGGTCTGGCCGATTACGGCGTTGATGCCGTGCAGGCCGAACTGCTTGTCGTAGGTCAGCAAGTTCTCGACCTGCCAGGTGATGTACTGGGACATATCCTGGGAGGCGCTGCTGCCATAATTGACCTTCGAGACAGTCGAACCGTTGCCGTTCTTGTCGTACACAATGCTGTCCGTAATGGTATCGTAGCGGAAGCTCTTGCTGGACAGGAAGTAAGGCAGGCTGTAGCCGTGGCTCGTCACGTATGTGAGCTCACCGCTGGCAGTGGAACGGAACTTAAGACCGTCCCATATCTGGATATCCAGAGCCAGGTTGGCGATGGCTTTGTTGGTGGTGTAAGTGGTGCCGGGCTGGCTCAGCATAGCGAGCGGATTGACCTGCTCGTTGTAGATGCCGCCGTCGGCAATGCTGTACGCCCTGCCGTCCTTTGCGCGCAGAATATAAGGGAATCCGGCGGGATACATAGTCTTGTAGCTTTCCTCCATTTCCGGAGTCGCATAAACGGGCTCGAGCGGAGACATCCCAATGGCCGATCCCAGAGGGGAACCGAACTCGGAATTGGTGGAAATGCCGGCAGAATTGATGTTGGTGTAGGACAGAGTGGTGCGGAGGTCCATCTTGTTGAGCCAGTTGCGGGAACTGCTCCGGTCGAAGATGTTGACGCCCACGTTCTGACGATAGGTAAAGCGGTCATAGAAAGAACGGCCCTGGCTTCCACCTATAATACCCTTGCGGGAGAGGTAACCGGCGGAAATGTTGTAATCGACCCTGTCGGAGCCGCCCATTATATTAAGGTCGTGCTTGACCACGGGGGCGTTTTTGTCGAATACCGCATCCACCCAGTCCGTGCCGGCGCCAAAGGAAGCCGGGTCGTCATACCTGGGAGCCTGGCCTGCGTTGAGATAGCCTTCATTCATTATGACGGCATACTCTACTCCGTTGAGCACCTGAGGCTTACGCCAAGGATTCTGGAGGCCGTAGGAGAAGTCGTAACTTACTTTCGGCGCACCCTTCTTGCCCTTCTTGGTGGTGATAAGGATGACGCCGTTCGCTGCACGGGCGCCGTAAACGGCACCGGAAGCAGCATCCTTGAGGACCTCGATACGCTCAATGTCGTTAGGGTTGAGGTAATCGATGCCGCCGGAAGGCATTCCGTCGATGATGTAAAGAGGTTCTGAGCCGTTGATGGATCCGACACCGCGGATACGGACCTGTGAACCGGCATCAGGAGCACCTGAGGTCTGGGTCACGACTACGCCGGAGGTGAGGCCCTGGAGGACGTTGTCCACGCGGGTCTGCGGCGTAGCTTTAAGGTCGTCGGCCGAGATACTGGAGATGGCGGCTGTGACTACGGACTTCTTCTGTACGCCGTAACCGACTACCACGGTCTCTTCAAGCATCTGGAAGTCTTCCTCGAGAACGATGTTCAAGGGAGCACCGTCGGAGACGGTAATTGTTTGGGTCAAATAGCCTATGCAGGATACTTCCAGCACGGCGCCGACGGGTGCGACTATGGAGAAGGAACCGTCGGCTTCAGACATTGTGCCGTTGGTCGTGCCCTGCTCCACTATGAATGCGCCCGCAACCGATTGGTTGGCTGCATCACGGATGGTTCCGCTGAGCTTGGCACTTTGGGCAAGCGCCGTCAAGCCAAGAGCCAGTCCGAGAATCAGTGTTGCAATTTTTTTCATACGCTTTTGCGATGGGTTGTTATTGAACTGTGTTAATAATTTTGTTTCTTGAGACTCGAAGTCTGACGCAAATATATACTCATTAATACGCGGTTGCGCGCAATATAGGTAATATGTAGTGGGTTTTGAGGGTCAATCCACTGAAATACAAATATATAAGAAAAAGAGAAAGGGCGAAATTAGTAGTGGAATCAAAACGCCGCAGGCACTACTTTCCTATCTTTTTGACCCTATTTTCGAAGTCGTCGCGGTCTCCCAGGCAGGCATTCTTGACTGAAACCTTGTAGTTGTAGATAGTGCTCAGGGAGTAGTGCAAAATCGAGGCGATTTCCCGGGAGTCATCAATCCCGAGACGGATAAGCGCGAAAATGCGGAGTTCCGTATTCAGCGTCCCCTCCTTCAGATTGAATCGGGACTCTTCTTTCAACAAGGCATTGAACTGCTCCACGAAATCAGGGTAGAGGCCGAGGAAAGTGGTATCGAAAGTCCTGTAGTATTCTTTGAGGCTCTTTTCCGAGCGGGAGGAAAGATCGAGTTCCCGCAGCAGCTGGGCGGATTTATTCTGCTTGAGGAGGTTACGCATCCTGTTGTCCTCCGCCCTCTGCCCGGCCACATTCTCGGAGAGCTGATGGAGAAAGCCCACTATGAAGTCTTCCTTTATCTTGTCAGCCTTGGACAGGCGGGCATTGAGGTCGTTCAGGGTTGCGTTCGCCATACCCAGGCGCATATTGCTGCCCTCGAGCTCGGCGCGCGTGCGGGAGAGTTTACGGGAGCGGTTTCTCAGGGAGAAGGCAAGCAGCGACAGGATAAGCGTAAGTATGGCAAAGAGAATTGACACCACATACATTGCCCGGCTTACCTTGCTCTGGCGGTCCGCATATGCGTTCTCTATTTCCATAAAGAAAAGCGAAATCTGCCAGGGGCGAAGCTTTGCATTGTACGCGAGGGCGTCCTCCTGGGCTATCCTAAGATAACGGAACGACCTGTCCAGGTCCGTCTGCAGGAGGTTCTGCGCCACCATCGTGAGCGAGGCGTAGTCCTTGACTGAATTGATGATATCACATTCCGCCGATTTTATAAGCCATTCCAGCTGCTCTTCCGGCCGACCCCGGCGATTGGCAATCTCACCCATCTCGTAGGCATAGATTGCATATTTATGCACATTGGGATCAGTACGGGCGAGGAGTATCCGGCAGAGGCTGTCGGCAGACTCCATCTTCCCTTCCTGCACCAGACGGTCTATCCTGACCTGGAGACACTTCTCCGAATCGGCGGGCAGGAGGGCCAGCAGTTCCTCGGCATATTCGGACCTGTCCGGGACGGAAAGGCTTTCCGCCATACCGGAGTTGCCTGCAAGGTCCCGCGAAAAATCGTATAAGGTAAACAGATAGTCGGCACGCAGGGCCGGTGAAAGCATAGAAGTATCGACCTGCTCATACAGGCGCCGGTATGCCTCCATAAAGTGTCCGGATTTAGCATACAGATGTCCGAGGGCTATCACGGCGCCGTCGGACAGCTCCCGGTCGCCCATCTCCCGGGCTATCTGTATGCTCTGGTACAGGTAGAACTGCGTAGAATCGAAATTGTATGAAAAGTACTCGCCAGCAAGCTCCAGGCTCATTTCATAGCGCTTCGAGGGCTCGGTACTGGAATTAAGGAGTTTCCGAAGGGCTTCCAGCTGGTCTCTCTTCCGGGCTTCGTACACGCTGCGGGACGCCAGATAGCCGTCCAGGTCCACGAGGCTGCTCTCAATGCTGTCGGACAACTGCGACCTGCCGCACGATACGGCAGACAATATCGCGAAAACGGCTAATAATCTTTTGGCGTGCATATTATGTGGTCAATACTTCTGCAAATATATGCAAAATAAAGTATGCGGCAAAAAATATGCTGACGGGCAGAAGTTTCCGCTCATCCATACTGATTCCGGGGCGGCAGACAAGTACAGCATTTCCGTTAAAAAACAAGCTTTCGATTCTTTCAAAAAATGTATTTATGGTTTTCGATTATCTATAAAAATTAGAAAAATCTGCAATCGGTTGTTGCCAGGGGCGATTACTTTTCATATCTTTACGGTGAATATTAAAGACTTTTGACTATGAAAACAACTCTCACCCCGGAGCAATTTGCTCAATACGAGGCCATCGTCAACGAGTACGACCGCTATCGCAAACTCTCGCAGGAAGAAAAAGAAGACCTCATCCTCAGAATCGCCACAAGCACATACATCGACCTTATGTGCGACTGGGCTTTCAAACACGTGTTCGGGCACAACGAGAAAAATCTTATGCTGCTTCTAAACGACATCCTCCAGGAGGAGATCGTCCATATCGAGTACGATCCCAATGAGATTGAACTATGGAAAGGCGACGACAAGAAAGTAATTATGGATGTCCTGTGCCATACCAAGGACGGAAGGAAAATCATCGTGGAGATGCAGCGTGCTGACAAGGAGCACCTGCGCAAAAGGCTGGTGTATTATGGGGCTTCAATGATCCATACCGAGCTGCGCAAGGGAGATTCATACGGCAAGTTGATGCCGATATATGTGATTTGCTTTATGAACTTCCGTCTCAGGCACGATACTGACAAGCTCATCTATCACTACCTGCTCAGCGAGGTTGGGGGAGAGGCATATTTGACGCCCAATATCCTGAATATCTACTTGTGCGAACTGCCACGTCTGGCAAGCAAACCTGGCAAGTCGCTTACTCCCGTGGAGGTGTGGTTTGATATTCTGCAAAATATGCGTAATTTTGCAAGTAAACCGGAGATTTTTGGCAGCAAGTACGACACCATTTTCGAGTCCAGCCTTCAGTCTCCCATACCAGAGAAAGAAAAACTACAATATTTTCGTTCTATGTTCGACAACGATATACGCTCATACCTCACTGACGAGGACCGCCAGGAAATAGCCGAGGAATTCTACGCCAAAGGGAAGGCTGAGGGAAAGGCTGAAATAGCAAAGGCTCTTAAGGCTCTTGACATCTCACCAAGCGACATAGCGCGAGTTTCCGGATTAACGCTTAAAGAGATTGAAGCTTTGTAGCCGAAGACCTGCCATCCTTCCCCATATCCACGAATCCCTCCCTTAAGTAGGGTGACCTGGCTTCATTTGAGCCTTACTATCCTGCTGCAATTTGTACTGGCCGGTGGGCAAAAAGGGCGGTTATACACACGAGAAGGCGGCAGAAACTGTTGCCGGGAGTTTCATTCGACTTTCAATTACGCATAATCGCCCGCTAATTTGCTTGATTTCACAGAATGTGTTATAATTGCAGTCTGTAATAAGACCTTACCTTATGAAAAAAACTATTGCCGCACGCCTGCAGGAGCAACGCGAGCACAAGCCGAATCCGGTGCTTTATGCCATCCTGAGGCTTGTGGTCGCCATTATCGGCGCACCTCTCAAGATTAAGTTCATCTACAAGGCCCGGCCCGCCGAAGACAAAGGCCCCATCGTGCTCGTAGCCAACCACGCATCCCGCATCGACTATGTCTATACCGCGCCGGCTGTCGGCTCAAAGAGGCTCAACTACGTGGTCGGTTACAACGAATTCTTCGTCTTCCCTACCAATATCCTGCTCAAGGTGGCGCAGGTCATCCCCAAGCGCAATTTCACGCCCGACCTGCACGCCGTGCAGTCTATGATGCGCATCATCCGCGAGGGCGGCAACATCTGCTTTATGCCGGAGGGAATGAACTCCATCACGGGAATGGCGCAGCCCGTTATGTGGGGCACCGGCAAGCTGCTCAAGAAACTTGGCGTAAACGTCTATTACACAAAGATAAAAGGCGGCTACCTCAGCAACACGAAGCACTGCCAGAAGCAGCGTCCGGGACGCACCGAGGTGGTGGTGGACAGGATGTTCACGGCCGACGAGCTCAAGCAGCTCAGCGACGTGCAGATAGAGGACCGGATGAACCGCCTGCTGGCGCACGACGACTATCTGTGGAACGCCGTGGAGAAAATCAAGTTCGACGCCAAGGGCAGGCCAGCCGAAAAGCTGGAGACGCTGCTGTATATGTGTCCCAAGTGCGGCGCTATGCACAAGATGGTCAGCGACGCCACCACGCTCACCTGCACCGAATGCGGCAACAAGGTGGAAATAGACGAGTACGGCGCCATCCGCCCGGCGGGACCCGATTCAGTCTGCCCGCCGCTGGTCACCGACTGGACGCTGCTCGAACGGAAGCGCGCCGCCAGTGACGTACGCGAGCCGGGATTCAGCTACAGCGGCCACGTGCGCATCGGCCTCCTTCCTGATTATAAATATCTTACGGGAGGAAAGACCTCCGAAATATGCGGCGACGGGGTCCTCACGCTGTCGGCCGCCGGCCTGCATTTCGACGGCACCGTCAAGGGCGGGCACGCAGCCTGGGACATTCCCATTTCCGTCCTGCCGACCTTCGGTATGTGCACGGACATCAGCCGCTTCTATACCTTCATAGGCGGAGAATTCTGGGAATTCTACCCCGACAAGGGCGACGCCCTCCGCTGGGACCACCTCACTGAAGAAATGCACCGTTTCCAGGGAGGCAAGTGGCAGGATACGGCCTATCGGCACGATGAATCCCGGAATTCCTCGGCGGACGGGCTGTCCGTCAGTCCGAGCGAAGCAATACGGGCCTGAATCTTGCGGGCGGCATTCTTGTTCAGTTTGTATTTTGCCATAGCCAACTGCTGCCCTGTAAAGACGCAGGACCCATTAATTGAAGCGTTTCCCGATAATTCCAGCACCCTGAAACCGAAAATCTCCCGGACGAGTTGAAACTGCCGGCCCTCGATGTCGGTGAAACCGATGCTCTCGCCGGAGGTCGTGCTGTGCAGCCAGTCAAGCATTGTATCCAGGCTCGCCTTGAGGCCGTCAAAGGTCGTACCGAGGGCGATTTCCATCACCGCCCTTGCGTTATCCCTTGATTCACAGGTGATTGTATAGACGATTCTGTCGGGGAAAATTTTGGCGTAAAGGAAGTAGCCGCTGGTTATGTGAGTATGCTCGGAATTGCTTTCTGCGTCCTGCCCTATCCTGCCGATTTCCACCAAAGACTTGTCCCTGTCGGGCGAGAATGAAGGGCTGAGGACAATCTGGGCCTTGGTATGGATGCTTCCGGCAAGCAGGAGGGAAAACGCCGCAAGCGTGAAGATTTTCAATCGCGTAGTCATAAAACAAAGTTTAGGGGCAGCAGCGCGCAAAAAGCATACCAGCGAAAAGCCGCTAAATGCCGGCCGTCTCCCGGCCGGCATACGCCCGAGATATCTTACCCGGCAAAATTACACGGGCTACTTATATTTGTAGAAACCCTCGCCTGAACTCTTGCCGAGCTTGCCGTCCGCAATCATCTTGCGGAAGATTTCTATCATACCCTTGAAATTGTAGGGCATCATCATCTTACGGAGCAGCGGGCTGAAGAGTCCGGGGACCTTCTGATACTGGAGGACGATGTTGTAGGCGGTGTTGATTCCGACCACATCGAAAATCTCAAACGGTCCTCTGGGCGCACCGGTGCCATATTTCCAGGCCTTGTCGATGCTCTCGGGGTCGCTGACGCCGTTGACGTACAGGTCGAGTCCGGAAAGCAGGAAGGGCACCAGCATAGAGTTGAGAAGGTATCCGTTCTTCTCCTTGTTGACGGGGAGGGCTACCATACGGATTTCGTTGGCGAATGCCATTACGGCATCGAACGACTCCTTGGAGGTCTTGTCCTGGGCCATCACCTCTGCCGTATTGTTCTTCCAAATCGAGTTGGCGAAGTGCAGCGAGAGGTATTTGTCGGGACGGCCCGTATGTGCCGCGAAGGTGGAGGGCAGAAGCGTGGAGGAGTTGGTGCAGAGTATGGTCTTTGCCGGCATAAGCGGCGCAAGTGCCTGATAGAAAGCAATCTTGTCCTTTACATTCTCGGCGACGGACTCGATGATGATGTCGGCGTCGGCGGCAGCCTTGGCCATATCCAGTTCGAGCTTTATGGATGAATAGGCATTCTGCGCTTTCCGGCGGCACGCTTCAGGGTCAAAGCCGTCGGCGTCGGCGATGCCGCGGCACCAGGAAGCGCCGCCCTGCTCGGAAGCCATCAGGGAAATCGCATCCGTGTAGGATTTGAGAAGACTGTCGATTTTGGGCTGGGTACGGCCTATGCTTCCCTGGCTGCGAAGCCAAATCGTTACATCGAAACCACAATAAGCTGCCTGGAACGCTATCTGGCTCCCAAGCACGCCGCCTCCTGCAATGACTACTTTTTTCATAAGGAACTAACTGTTTTAATTGTATCGAAAAGTGTTTATCTACTGTCGCTTAGCCTCTTCAGTCCCCAAATATAGTAAAAAAATACGAGCGGCAATGACAAGAATACAGGAAAGGAGCCGGAAGGGAGCGCAATCAAAATCTATTTTGTATATTTACGGCGGCAATAATTAAAACATTTCCTGAATGAAGAAGAAATATCCGCGTTCGTTTTCAAGGCGCATCACCAACAGGGTCATAGCCATCGTGCTGGTGACGATGCTGCTGCTTTCAGGATGGGTCTTCTACCATTCAGTGACGAGGTTCGGGCAGCAAATCGGCTCCCACTTCATTGACGTGATGGAAATCACCAATGAAGAAATGGATCTCTGGCTGTCCGCCGTGGAGATTTCCGCCGCCAACATAGAAGACGAAATCAGCTACAACCTTGCCAGGCCCTCCAATGTTTGCTCCGCCCTGGCCGACGAGCTCCTCCTCAACCCCTATGTAAACGGGACCTGCGTCGGATTCATCCCCAATTACTTCAGCGAGGCCGGACGGTGGTTCGAGCCTTACGCCTCGCGGGACTCTGTCGCAGGTGAAATCAACATACGGCAGATAGGATCCAGGCAGCACGATTATTTCGGTATGGAGTGGTATAAGAACGGCTTGGAGCATCCGGAAGGCCACTGGTCGGACCCTTACTTCGACCAGGACGGCGCACGTGCCGTGGTATGCACCTACTCGCTCCCCGTGCGCGACCGCAAAGGCAACACCGTGGCCGTGATGGGAGCCGACCTTAAGCTGGAATGGCTCAAAACGCAGCTTGAGGAGAACGACACCAAGGAAAATGCCCGCCGCACCTCAACCTTCAGTTTCATCGAAGGCGACCCGACATACTGCACCTACAGCTTCATACTTGGCAACAACGGTGAATTCATCGTACACCCCGACACCAGCCGCGTCCTCAAGAAAACCTTTTTCGATTATGCCGATCCGGACGATGACGGCAGCTACATAAAAGCCGGCCGTGATATGATGGAAGGCAAGTCCGGGTCGGCGCAAATCTACGTCAACGGACAGGCTGTTTACGTGTACTACGGGCCTCTCCAGAGCACGGGCTGGTCGATGGGCATCGTCGTGCCGGTCAAGTCGATAGCCCTCCCGGGTGTGCTTCTGGGCTTTCTTATGCTGCTGTTCATCGGCCTTGCCGTGATAGTGATAATGATAGTGTGCCGGATGAGCATACACAGCACCACCAGGCCCCTTGTCAAACTCGCTGCCTCGGCTGAAGAAATAGCCAAGGGCAACTTTAAGACGGAGCTTCCCAGAATCAAGCGCCGGGACGAAATATGCCGCCTGCGGGATTCATTCGAGGATATGCAGCACTCGCTGTCCACTTATGTCGCCCAGCTCACGGCCGCAACGGCCCAGCGGGCTTCAATCGAAAGCGAGCTGAACATCGCCCGCGACATCCAGATGTCGATGCTGCCCAAAGCCTTCCCCGACCGTCCCGACGTCAAGATTTTCGCCAGCCTTACCCCGGCCAAGATTATCGGCGGCGATATGTACGATTTCCACATCCGGGACAATATGCTGTTCTTCTGCATAGGCGACGTATCCGGCAAGGGGGTTCCGGCTTCGCTTGTGATGGCCGGGATAAACACGCAGTTCCACGCCCTGTCGGCCCACGAGACGCAGCCCGACGTTATAATCGAGGGGCTCAATGAAGCGATGACGGGACGCAACGAATCCTTGATGTTCGCGACTTTCTTCGTCGGAATGATCAGTCTTTCTTCGGGCGCATTCCACTTCTGCAACGCAGGCCACAACGTCCCCATCGTCATCGATGCCGACGGGGCGAAATTCCTGGATGTCGAATCCAATATCCCTCTGGGCATCGACAGCGAATGGCGCTACCTGCGTCAGAACAAGGTTATCGCACCCGGCACCACCATACTGCTGTACACCGACGGTCTGACCGAGGCCGAAAACACGGAGCACGATCAGTTCGGCGAAGAGCGCGTCCTGCAGCTGCTGAGCGAGTGGAGAGGCTGCAGCCCGAAGGATATAATTTCGAAGCTCACCGACGCCGTCCACGCTTTTACCGCCGGCGCGGAGCAGAGCGACGACCTCACGATGCTCGCCATCAGATATAAATAACACTCCTGCTGTATATGAAACTTATCTTCAAAATCATTAGCGTTATGGCTCTCGGCTTGTTCGGAACTTCCTGCCTGGCGCAGGCCCCCAAAGGGAAATTAACCTATTGCAGTTATTCCAGCACGGGCGCTGCCGGGCTGGGCAAGGACTACTGCGAATTGATAGCGGACCCCGGGAAAGCGCCCAAGGTAGTCGTGGCGCTGAATCTGGGCAACAGATTCAATGACCCAGAGATTCGCGCTGAGTACCCCATAGGGCAAGAGACCGTTGACTCGCTCGCCAAGCTGCTTGCAGAAGCAAAGGTCTATAAACTAAACGGATACAATGTCGAGGAGGCCATCACCGGAGGACATTCCCACCGGATTTACCAGGAATACGATTCGGGCGAGAAAATCAACGCCCGCTGGTACGGCAACCACGTGAAGCAGGAAGCCTGGGCCGCCTACCGTATGATAGAGGCGTTTTTCGCGCCCTGGCGCACGCAGGCCACAAAGGAGAACGACCCTGTGGTCCGTTTCGAGATTTTTGCCGAGCGCGTCGCAGGCCGCGGCACCGACCACTTCTTGCTGCTGGCCCAGGACGGAACGATGCCGAGCGTCATATACGACCTCAACGTCGACAGCCGCTTCAGAGAGGAGATCCACGAGCAATTCGACCTTGAGTCCGAAGAGGACCTTCAGAAAGTCCTGCGGCTGCAGCAGGACCTTATCGGCCTGAAAACCGCAGCTTTGGGCGACTACAAGAAAGACGACTCCCTGAACGGAGGCACAATCTACTCTGTCGAGCTGAACTACGCCTCCGGGGCCAGGCAGTCCCTTTATTGGCACACTCAGGACGTCAATCCTACAGCCCAGGCGACCTACAACCGCATAAGAGCCTTCTTTGCCGCCTGGGTGAAAGAAAGATAGGAAGTTATACGTTCTTATTCGTGCACTGCCCTGACGGAGTATCCGTAATAGCGTCCGTTAGAATGCACGAAGATGCCTCCTCCGCTGCTCACGTCCACAAAGAAAAGCGAATATGCGTTCCACTGGTCTTCAGCCAGGGTTGAAGACCAGTACTGACCAAAGATGCCTTCGGTGGCGGATTTGCTGATTCTATCTTCATCTCGACAGCCGGCTGCCGGGAGGAAAATATAGTTGCCGGTGATGTAGCTGGTGACCGAGTAGCCCGGGACACCGTTTATTTGCGTACAATCCCAGTAACACATTTGGGGATTCCGAAGTTCTTCCCACTCGGCGCGGGTAGGCATACGCCAGCCGTCTCCCATTACCACGCTTGCGGCATCGTCTCCGGCGGTCAGGACGGCAAGGTTGTCGACAGTCGGGCCGCTCGAATAGCTGTCGTTGTATTTGTTAAGGGAATCGTAGCTGCCGTTGCACCAGCGGTAGCTCGTCCAGTAGTAACCGTCTTCCTTGCCCGGCTTCCAGAGGGGGCTTGCGCTGTAGGCATAACCGTCCTGGTAGTACGGCTCCGTCTCGCCCCAGGCAAAGTAGTCGCCGAATTCCTCGGGACTGGTGGCGCCCACGTTGAATTTGGCCCACTTGACGCTCAGGCCCATATCCACGTAGTCGGGCTCCGGCGGTGCCTGGACAGTGACCTTGCAGGTGGCGCTGACGTACCTTTCTGCCTGCCAGGCGACAATCTCCACTTCGGTAACTCCGGGAGATACGGCGGTCACAAGACCCTTGAAAGTGTCAACTTCGGCGATTGTTTCGTCGGCGGATATCCAGCCCAGGTCTTGTTCCTTTGAGGCATTCGACGGCACTACAGTGGCGGAGAGCTGGTAAGTCTGTCCTACGATCAGCGTAATATCGGTTTCGCGGGGTATGATACCGGTCACAGGAATGTGTTTTTCTTTTCCAAGGACCGGGCGGACAGGGGCTCCCTGAAAACGGCTGTTCAGGGAGTACCCATAATAACCACTGTGAATAAACGGGACAGAATAACTATAGAAACTGGCAATTAACCACGTTGTCATAAATGTAGCTATGTTGCCGTATGACTTCAGATTCTGATATGTCCTGAAACCGGCAGCAGGAATAATTATTGAATTCCCGTTTATTTTACTTGTACCCCGCGCAACTGTGTTTCCGTTTTCCGTTTCAAATTTCCAATGGCAATTGTCAAGGAGTTCGAACATTTCTACAAGGGTGGGTGTGCGCCACTCGCCGCCCCAGTTGGCGCGGGCGGCATCGTCTTCGTAATTGAAAACGCTGAAGCTCATAGCCTTGTCGCTACGGCAATACTTGGTGTATTCGCCGCCGTATTCACTTGTGATCCACTTATACGAAGAGTTGCGGTATCCTTCTTTGCCCGGTTTCCAGTCCGTACAAGGATTATCCAGCGCGTGGCCGGGAAGGTAGTACGGTTCGGTTTCGCCCCAGGCGAAATAGTCTCCGGGGTCGTCAGGCGATGTGGCGCCTACATTCATATTTGCCCACTTCACTCCGGAAGGAAGACCCAGGTCAACCGCCTGCGGAGCGAGTTCGGACTCGTGCTTTACGGTGACGGTGCAGGTTGCCGTGAGGCCGCCGTCAATGGTTTTTACGGTAATGGCGGCCTCGCCCAGGGACACTGCGGTAACCGTGCCGTCTTTGGATACCGTGACCACACCGGGATTGCCGGAAGACCAGGTGACCTTGGGATTGTCGGCATCTTCCGGCACAAACCTGGCCACGAGGTGCCGCGTCATACCGACTGCGAGCACCAGGGAACCGGGAGCGATGCTCACGCCGGATATCGTCTTTGCCTCATATTTACCGAGGACGGGGCGGATGACTTTTCCGCTGCTGCGCAATCCGGCTCCGGCGCTGCGCTGGGACGAATATATGTACAAAGTCTTGGCGTAGGGATATGCCGAATGCAACGTGGAAGCCCAGTAATACCCTGAACCATTGTCCTGAAGCTCAGTGCCGGCCATAGTTCCGGTGACAGGCAGGAAGATGGACCGGCCGGCATAGCTGGGTTTTCTGCTTGTGACTTCATAACCGTACCTTCCTTCCCTGCTGGTCCAGGTCCACTTGAATTTGCTCTCGTCCAGCAGTTCATTCCAGTCTTCTTCCGTAGGGGTGCGCCACTCTCCGCCCCATTCCTGGCGGGCTGCATCATCGCCGTAATTATCGTCCGCAAAGGAACGGCAGCCGTCGGCCTCATTATACTTGGTGATGGATTCTTCGGTGCCGTTGCACCATTTGTACGTTGCCCAGCTGTAGTTTTTCTTGGGCCCGGTCTCGCCCCAGGCGTAGAAGTTTCCCGGCTCCCAGGGGTTTTCGGCGCCGAGATTGGTGTCGGCGAACTTGTTGCCGGACTCCAGGCCGAGGTCTACGTAGCCGTGGCCCATATACTCGTTCTTGGGCCAAAGGGGAAAGTAGCCGGAGGTCACGGCGAGCGAGGCGCCGTCGCTGATGGAGAGGGCTGCGCTCAGGCCCAGTTTTTTGCTTGCGAACCCGGGGTCAAGGTCTTCTCCGGAGGTAGTGATGGTGAGGATGCCGTCTTCAGCCGTGCGCTTGTGTACGGGGAGCGTGATGAGGTCGCCCGCTTCGGCGGCTTTGGTGAGCGTATAGACCGCGTCCAGCTTGAAGAATCTTGGATCAAGGTCCAGAAGGGCCTCGGCAGCGCTTTCAGGAACCACCTTGAAGCTTATCGTGAACAGGCCCGCGCCGGCCTTCACCGCCCCGTCGCTGTAGTCGGGAATGACCGCTATCGACGCCACCGGCCCCTCGCCGCGGCGGAGCACGAACTCCGTGCCGTCGGACATAGTCACGTAAACGAAATTCCCGTCAATTCTTACCTCCTTGAAGAAGGCGTCGCCGTCCTCGCCGGCGGCCTTGCCGAGCCTGGTCCAGGTCTTGCCGCCGTCGGTCGAGACGTACCAGTCGCCGCCCTCTATCTTGAGCCGGGGGGTGACGCCGTCGGCACCCGTGACGGGCAGCTTGTTGCCGCCCTCGTCGAGCAGCCACTGTCCGTACAGGGTCCAGTAGTAGATGCCGTCGGCGTCTTTCTTCACGCCCAAGACCGGGGCGCTGGCCGTGCCGCCCTTGCTGACGGTCGCCGTCTTGCCGTTGCCGAATTTGAGTGTCCATGAATCGTCAGTCTCGGTCACAGAGGTGATTATGATGCCGTCCTTCTGGGCGTTCACAATTTCCCACAGGCCGGAGATGTTGGTGTTCACCTTGTCCTCCAGAGCGGAGAGACGGCTCTTTATGCTGGTGAGCTCGCTTTGAATCTCGCTGTCATCAAACTTAACGCAGGATGAGACGGCAAAAAAGGCAGAAACCGCCATTACAAGTGCTGCAAATCTTTTCATATGCCAAGTTACGATATTATAACTCTGCAAGTTACCCAAAAAAAACGATATAATAAAATGGGTCCGTCAGCGGCCGGTATCCGGCTCTGCTGACTCCATCCCGACTTCCGCACGACTTTTGCGCGGTGGCCGGCATCCGGCTCTGCTTCAATCACTTACAGCTTTTGCTTGCATATAAAACGATGCAAGCAATTTGTGTAGAACATTGAAGTTCAGGCGAATAGCGGCCACGCGCAACACGCACTTTCTGGGACGACACATAACGGTCTCAGCTCCAATTTTATATTTAATGCAGAGTTCAGTTATATCATAAGCCGTATCAGCCCGTCAGATTTCACGAAAGTATCAGGATGGGACATAACGACGGCATAGACTTGTTTCCCGTCGACAGGCCTTCCATCTTTCCTTCGATAAAGTCCACGGGCATTGATTTCGGCTGCTATCCTGTCCGTCTTCATTCCTCTGTGGGATGAGGCAAGGAGGTATACTATTGCTTCGGGGAGGGTCATAAGATCACAATAACGCCGGCAATAAGGACAGCCGGAATAGCCAGGACAATACCGATGAGAGAGCCCTTGATATGAAACCAATAGTCGTGATATGCAGCAGTCAAGTCTTCAGTGCCAGGAATGACGAAGCGTGGGTCGTGACAGAACCAGATGCAGTCCAGGACAAGAGCATCGAACCAGTTTACAACATTCCAAAGGGCATAGGCGGTAAGGACTCCGGACCAGAAAGAGGTGCAGCCGTTGACATATCGCACCAGGAGCCCGAGGAGTACCCCAAATACAAGAAGGGCCGAGAGTTTCTTAACGTAAAACACGAATCCTCCCGGCTTGTTGGATTCATCGACTAGCCCAAGAGTCCTGCAGCGTTCTATAATGGCGGGAGGGTAATTGAAGATGGTCTTGATGGGGTTCCTGGACATCAAGAACACAAACAAGGTGAAGAGTGCGCAGGCGACGATGGATTCGAGAATGAACATATTCAAATTAGAATCTTGATAGCATTGATATTCCGCCCGCACTCTATCCCCTCACGTCTGGCTGAATAGAAGGAAAGGTCAATGTAGGTGTCGATGCCGCTGACAAGGATACTCTCTTCAGGAACACCGGCCTCCAGGAGCGTCCAACGGCAAGCTTCAGGCAGATTGATATGATGTCCTCCTTCCATAGGCTTCTTTCCCTTGGGCCCCATAAACTTCCAGATACGGTCCATTGGGAAACCGGCATACTTGAATACAGCCGCAACTTCCTCTCCCACCTGAAAACTATCCGGACCGATGCAGGGACCTATAGCAGCAAGTATGTCTGAAGGCTTGGTCCCGTATTTATCTTCAAGGATTCCGATGACCTTGCGGGAAATCATCTGCACTGTCCCCTTCCAACCCGAGTGTATGGCCGCAATTGTGCGATTCTTTGGGCCGTAGAGGAGAATAGGAACACAGTCGGCCGTCCTTACTCCTATTGCGACACCGGGAAGATTCGTTACAAAAGCATCATATCCTTCAAGCTCCTCTCTGGTTGTTTCCGGCCGGTCTATTACAGCTACCCTTGACCCGTGGACCTGATGGCCCTGGATGACGTGATAAGGGAGGACGGAATCCCGACGGGTGGTAAAAGCTTCAACACCCGCGCACAATGGATAATAGAGAATATCTTGAAACATAATCAATCCTGCACCTCCCAGTATCCGTTCCGATTTGCACCGACCCTCTTGATTACTCCCTTGACTTTGAGATCGGCCATTATCCGTTCTATCTGCCGGGCGCTCATATCAAGGCCCTCAGCTATCTTGGTATTCCGACATTTATTCCGACACAAAGATAGTGGTTATTCCGACATAATCAAAACCGTTAGTGTATTACCACCGTACATCAGCAGCTACGGCAATCCCGCGACGAAGCCCCCCCCCCGGAGGCGAAGGGGATGGTAGGAACAAAAATCTGGAGCCTTGGATCACTCTTCTTCTAACAAATCATCAAGGATATCGTCAAACGACGGATTGGACACTCGGGGTATCGGCCTTATTTCCATACCAAGTGCTTTCCAATCTATCGGCTCATAAGTATATAGATCGTGACTCCGCAGAAAACCGTCAAATAGTGTCATAGGAATATCGCGCGGTTTACGTATGCGGAAATGTTCCAATGTTTCAATTTCCTTTCGCACCAATTCTGGATCCGGCTGTTTGACATTCGCATCCAGGACAATTTGACGCTCACCCT
>OCVV011281910.1_pt1 | contig 18955 bp, 21 predicted proteins | sample 1539721 | NCBI WGS metagenome assembly OCVV01 (sample SAMN02144230, study PRJEB22623) | gut metagenome | biome: sheep rumen | host: Ovis aries | place: New Zealand
GGAGGGTTATTTTTGAATACTTTCTAGGAGGGTGTTGGCACCGGCTTGGATATTTTCTATGATAGTTCTTTTATCTCCTTTCAATCTTATGTAGACACTCCTTTTCTCTTGTCAGCATCTTCCTAAAAAGTATTCAGAAACTAGTAACAAGTACTGCGAGTCTATATTTGAACAGCCTCCAAGTACATTCGAAAGGAGAAAAGAAAGGATGAAAAGGAGTAAAAACCAGTCAGAAACTTTTCCAGTAGACGACATTATTCCTGCCCGATCTCCAAAGGAGTGGGAGGATCGTTGTATAGGCGAAGCCTACAAGCTCGTGGAGAAGCGATTAAAGGAAGGAACAGCTACCGCTGCTGAAACAGTTCACTTTTTAAAGCTTGGATCGACCAAAGAAAGATTGGAAAGAGAAAAGATGGAGAAAGAGATTAATGTTTTGTCAGCTAAGGCCGAGGCATACGAATCTGCTAAGCGCATTGAGGAACTTTATTCTTCAGCTCTAACTGCAATGCGAACTTATAGTGGTCAGGAGTCCGAAGATGAGCAATGAACTAAAGCATTATGGTGTTAAGGGAATGAAATGGGGAGTTCGTAAAGATAGACGAATTCCAACCGTATTCATTTCCGGTTCTTCCAAGACACAAAACAGAGATAGTGAATGGTACAGAAAAGAATTGCCAAGATCTATAAGAGCTAAGGTAAATTCTTACATCAAAGCTCATAAGAGAATCATCATTGGTGATGCTCCTGGAATAGATACTCAAGTTCAGAATTACCTTAAGAGAAAAGGGTATAAAAACGTTATCGTATATTCAACAGGGAAAGCTCGATACAAGGCAGACAGTGATTGGAAGAATCGTAAGGTTAAATCTAATGCTCCTATTGGCAGTAAAGAATATTTAGCTGCAAAAGATTCTGCAATGCGATCTGCTGCTACAGAAGGCCTTGCAGTTGTTATTCCTAATGGAGCTTCTGCAACTAGGAATAATATTGCAGATCTGATTAAAAATCAGAAATCTGTAAGTGTTATTGAGTTGGGCGATAAGGAGAATTTGGTAATGAATTATGATCCATCTCCAGAAGACGAAAAGCATGACAAAAACATATTCTGAGCTTTCCAAACTTAAGACTTTTAAAGAACGATACGAGTATCTAAAACTTAGCGGAACTGTTGGCGAAGAAACTTTTGGTCATAGTCGATATTTGAATCAGATTTTTTACAAAACTCCTGAATGGATTGAAGCTAGGAACAAGGTTATTATTCGTGATGAAGGTAATGATCTTGGAATCCCTGGCAGAGAAGTTCATTCAAACATTTTGGTTCATCATATTGAGCCGATTACTTTAGAAGACATTCTAAATCGTAATCCTAAGTGTTGGGATTTGGACAATCTCATCACTACATGTATGAAAACACACAATGCGATTCACTACGGAGATGAGTCGCTTTTATTTTTGGAATTGGTCGAGCGAAAACCAAATGACCAAGTTCCATGGAGGTGACTTATGAGAAGAGATGAACTTTATCATCATGGTATAAAAGGAATGCGATGGGGTATTAGGAAAGATAGACGTTCCGGAGCAACAAGATTAAAAACCAAAAAAGGAAAAACATTCTATCTTTCTAAAAACAATCCTGGAATGCTAGCAAAATTTATCGGGAGCAAGTTTAAAAATTCATCCAATTTTCAAAATAGATCGTTTGATTATACAATTCTTGACGACCGTGGATCAAAAATTGGAAACTTGTTTTTGTATGATGAAGGCAATCGATCTTTAAATGTTAATTGGGTCAATATTAATAAAAAGCATAGAGGAAATGGATATGCCTCAGAAGTAATGAAAAACGCTGTCCGATTTGCAAAAGACAACGGCTATAAAAAAGTTACATTAGAGGTTCCTGGAGAAAGTCCTGATGCTAGGCATATCTACGAAAAACTAGGTTTTAAAGAAGTTAGAAAAATTACCGATGACGATGATGTTTGGGAAGGACTAACCGCCATGGAATTAAATCTTAAACACTCTGATATCAGAAATGACGAGTTATGCCATTCTTTAATAAGAAATCTTAATGATAAATATATTGAATTAGGTGAAAAGATTGTATGGAAGAAAGTATTTTATTGACGGTCAAGAAGTTGATTGGTGGAGCCGATGCTGCAACATATGATCACTTTAATGAAGACCTTATTATCCACATTAATACTATTCTTGCTGTTCTTGACCAGCTTATTTCTGACTCGGAAAAGCCATTCCGAATAACCGGTTCTACTGAGAAGTGGACAGACATTCCTAATAGAACAGAAGATGAACTTGCTTTGATTAAAGATTATGTGTGTATTAGAACACGTCTTATCTTTGATCCTCCAACAAGTTCTTTTGTTTTAGACGCTTTGAAGAAAACAGCCGATGAGCTTGAGTTTAGAATATTAGTAAGTTTCGATCCGAAATGATACTATTTGAAAGGAGACGATTATGACATTACCATATAACGGAGGCAACTTCTCAATGCCTCTTTTTTCAGCTTCAAATGTAATGTCTGAAAAGTTAAAGCGAGTCAATGGATTGGATAGCGCTAAAGCATATCCTATGGCTCCGAATAGTGAAGTGGCATTATTTGAAGAGAACGATGATGTAATGTACATCAAAATGACCGATTCAAATAATTTTCCATCTCTTAGAAAATTTAGATTCGTAGAGGAACCGTTAGAGGTGCCTAATAAAGAACAGTATGTTACATTAGATGAATTTAAGAAATTTAAGGAGGAATTGCTAAATGCCCAGCAGTCTATTTGGGAACAGCGGAACTCAAATTCCGCAAACAACTATTCAAGCACAGAACCAAAACGGAATTCCGTTGACGAACAACATTCAGCAAATAAAAAGTTTGATGTCAATGGTAAAAAATAGTAACAATCCAATGGCGTTACTAACTTCTTTACCTGCATACAGACAAATTGCTCCACTTATTCAACAGTATGGAGATCCTCGAATTGCATTTTTTGCCCTAGCTAAGCAAAAAGGCGTCGATCCAAATACTGTTTTTAATATGCTCAAATAAGGTTAAAAACACTGCAGGGTTTTTATACAAATTTGATACGGAGGAACGTAAAACTTATGGACGGTTTATCCAGTTCGGATGTTGCCCTTCTAACAAGAGACAACGATTTCACAAGTGGCGGTAGTGCTTTCTTTTGGATTTTTGCACTTCTCGTCCTTGCCGGTGGAAACGGCTTTGGATTTAATAACAATCCGGGTTATGTTACACAGGCAGACTTATCTGCTGGGCTGAATGCTCAGACTACACATAACCAGCTGAATACACTCGCTGTTGAAACGGCCAACAACAATTACGAGACAGCTCAGTTGATTAATGCACAGACTAACCAGATGCTTCAGCAGAACAACACAAATCTTATTAATGCCATTCAGGGTTTTAATCAGGTTAATGTTGGAATTATGAACCAGACTAATGTCTTGTCTGGACAGATTCAGGCGCTTGGCGCACAGCTCAATGAATGCTGCTGTAGCATTAAGACACAGATGCTTAACGACAAGCTTGAAGAAACACAGAACAAACTCCAGGCTGCTCAGAATGTTATTTCTAATGCGAACCAGAGTCAGTATCTGTTAAATCAGCTTGGTCGATTCGTTGCTTGGACTCCTTCTGGAACACAGGCAACAGGCGCTTAAGCAACGTAATAGAGGATGAAGTTTATTAAGCCTCATCCTCTTTTCTTTTGTTGATTGGAGGTAAATCAAAATGACAAGAGAAGAAATTATTGCTGCCTTAACCGCCGAATATTTAGACGAAGTAGAAGGAATTAAAAAGTATTCCAAGATGATTATTGGCATTGAAAAAGAGGCCCCCAATCATAAGTTTCTTCCATATTTGAAAGCAATCGTTAAAGATGAGTATCAGCATCAGAAATACATTCTTAAGATGCTTATTGATATGGATGCTTTTGTGCCGGCCAATATTCATACTGCTATGAAAGAGGTAGAGGAAGCATATGGAAAAATACGATGAACTTTACCATTATGGCGTAAAAGGCATGAAGTGGGGTGTGCGTAAAGGTCGTAAGTCTGGCGAATTAAAGAGAAGTTTGAAAAAGAAATTTAGGGCAGCAAAAACTAGATTTCAAAATGCTTCAGGTTCAAGAAGTAGCAATGCACTGAGAGCTTATCGTAAGAAGGATATTAATAGAATGTCTAATAAAGATTTACAGACAGCTATTAATAGAATGAATCTTGAAAGACAGTATAGGAATCTTACGAAGAAAGATCTTATGGTTGGAAACAGGATTGCTAAAGATATTTTAGCTTACGGTGGTACAGCTCTTTTGGCATATAGTACATATAAGAATCTGAAAGATAAGAATATGCTTCCTAGATGGATGCCAAACGTACCTAAGTAATTATTATGTCATTATCAAATACTGCTACGCCTATATATTACGGCCAGTTTCGTGATGCAGTAATACGTGGTGAGATACCTGTTTGCGAAACGATATCTATGGAGATGAATCGCATAGATAAACTTATAGCAGACCCGAGTATTTATTACGATGACAAGGCAATTGATGGTTTTATTAAGTATTGCGAGAATGAATTGACTCTTACTGACGGAGGCGATCTTCATTTATTAGATACATTTAAATTATGGGCCGAACAAGTATTTGGTTGGTATTACTTTGTCGAACGAAGCGTTTATGAGCCTAATCCAGATGGGCGAGGCGGGCACTACGTTCGAAAGATGATTAAGAAACGCCTGACTAATAAGCAGTATTTAATAGTGGCTCGTGGAGCAGCCAAATCAATGTACGGTTCATGCATTCAAAACTATTATTTGAATGTTGATACATCTACCACTCACCAAATAACTACTGCTCCAACGATGAAACAGGCAGACGAAATATTATCGCCTATTCGTACTGCTATAACAAGATCTAGAGGCCCGCTTTACTCTTTTCTTACAGAAGGCTCTCTTCAGAACACAACTGGATCTAGAGCGAATAGAGTTAAGCTTGCCTCTACTAAGAAAGGGATTGAGAACTTCTTAACAGGCTCTTTACTTGAAGTTAGACCGATGAGAATCGATAAGCTTCAGGGACTGCGATGTAAGATAGCGACAATTGATGAATGGCTTTCCGGAGACATTCGAGAAGATGTTGTCGGTGCTATTGAGCAGGGTGCATCTAAATTAGATGACTGGCTTATTGTTGCTATGAGCTCAGAGGGAACTGTAAGAAACTCAGCAGGTGATACAATCAAAATGGAATTAATGGACATCCTTAAGGGCGATTACATTAATCCGCACGTTTCAATCTGGTATTACAGATTAGACGATATTAAAGAAGTCGCTCATCCAGAGACATGGATTAAGGCAAATCCTAATTTAGGTAAGACGGTGACTTACGAGACTTATCAGTTGGACGTAGAAAGAGCCGAGAAGACTCCTTCTGCTAGAAACGATATTCTTGCTAAGAGATTCGGAATACCTATGGAAGGTTTAACTTATTTCTTTACTTATGAAGAAACTAAGCCGACTGTTGCTAAAAGGGATTATTGGCAGATGCCGTGTGCTCTTGGAGCTGACTTATCGCAAGGTGATGACTTCTGTGCATTCACCTTTTTGTTCCCTTTACCAAACGGCTATTTTGGCATAAAAACTAGAAGTTACATTTCGAGCTTGACATTGCAAAAACTTCCGTTGGCATTGAGAAACAAATACGACGAATTTATGAGAGAAGGAAGCTTGATAGTTCTAGATGGTGCTGTGCTTGACATGACGGAAGTTTATGAGGATGTTGAGCGGCATATAGATGAAAGGAGCTATGACGTTCGTTGTTTTGGTTATGACCCTTATAACGCTCGAACTTTCGTCGAAAGATGGGAGCTAGAGAATGGCCCTTATGGAGTTGAGAAAGTTAAGCAGGGTGTTAAGACGGAATCGGTTCCTCTTGGAGAATTGAAAGCCCTAGCTGGGGAAAGAATGTTGCTCTTTGACGAATCTTTGATGAGTTTCACAATGGGTAACTGTATAACCATTGAAGATACGAATGGAAATAGAAAGCTTCTTAAGAAACGTCGTGATGAAAAGATTGATAATGTATCTGCTTTGATGGATGCGTATGTTGCATACAAAGCAAATACCGATGCGTTTGAGTGAGGATATTTATGAGAGATGATGAACTTAAACATTACGGCGTAAAAGGTATGAAGTGGGGTGTTAGACGATACCAGAATGCTGATGGTTCTCTTAATGAAGAAGGCCAAAAAAGATATGGAACCCAGCAAGGATCTATCAAAGGTACAGGGCATCGATTATTAGCAAAAAATTATGATATCGCTGCAAAAGTTTATAGAAAGCTCGGAAATAAATCTCTTGGTTCAATAATGGCCTATCAAAGAACCAAATCTTATAAAAAAGCTCGTGAAGCAGATATTGCTGCAAGAGAAAAATTAGAAAAGCTTGATAAAAAAGCGACAAAAGTAATTGGCGGTGGAAAAACAGCTAAGCAAAAAGGCGAAAAGCTTGCTGATAGAGCTTGGAATAAAGAAGCTAGAAGTAAATCGGCCACAACTAGAATGCATAATAGGTATAAGAAAAATCTAAACGGATTAAGTAAAAGATTCGCTAAAATTGGACTTAAACGAGCTGGTATAGCAACTGCAGTTGGTATTGGTGGCGGTTATGCATTGACTAGAATGGGCCATAAAACAGCAGGACGTATTTTAGCGAGACTTTCAGGAGCTTATGCAGCACACGAGTTAAGAAGAAGTGCTAAAGCTATTTTAGGTGCACAGATTCTCGGAAGAGGATACCTTGGCGCAGATTCTGCAGTCCAGAATCATAGAAGAAAGAAACAACAGAAAGGAAAAGAATAATGTCACAGTATTACGCAGTAGTCAGAAATGACGATTATTTGGAACATCATGGCATTAAAGGCATGAAGTGGGGCGTTAGACGTTTTCAGAGAGCTGACGGGTCTCGAACCGCAGCAGGTCTTAAACGTTACGCTGAAGGTGCTAAGAGTAGAATTCGTAGCACAGTAAATAGATTAAAAACAGATAAGAAATTTAGACGTAGAGTAGCTCTTGGTGCGGCCGCTGCAGGTGCTGCCGCTTTGGGTGGATATGCTTTGTACAGAAATCGAAGTGTAACAGGAACAGCTAGAGCAGCTGCCTCAGCTCATAGACGACTTAATAAAAAACTGTCAAAAGACAGTAATTTTATTAACTCTAAAGAATATGGGAAGATGAGAAAAAAAGTTGACAAAGCTGTGGCTAGATACGGAAAAGCATATGCCAGAAAGGAAGCTAGAGACGAGGCACGTGCACAGAGAATGGCAACTAGAGAAGCTAATAGAATGTCTAAGAGTTCCGCAAAGACGCTTGGTGGAATGTTTGATTCTGCTAATAGGGCAAACAAACGTTCGGCAAGAATCAAATCACTTAAAAGCACATTGAACAATCTCAGTGCTACCGAAAGGTCAAATAGACAGAAGAAGAGACTCGGAGGAATGTTTGATTCTGCTAATAAAGCAATTAATAAACGTAAGAATAAGAGCACATTCCTTGATAGTGTTGCAAGATCAGGCGAAGCTGGAGCAGCAAGAGGACGTAAGATTGTCGCAAAACGAGAGAAACAGTCCTATAACAGAATGTGGGAAGCAAATAAAAACGGAATAAGACAGTCGCATACACTCGGTAAGATGTTCGACTCGTATGTGCCTAGAGATGAACAGTATCTTAGATACGTTAATAAAAAGAATAAGAAAAAATACAAACGATAAGATAGCCGCAAGTGTTTAGATAATACTGTCAGGAGGATGCATAATGCCATCTTTTTTTGAGCGTCTTCAGCATGGCTGGAACGCATTTTTAAGTCGTGAACCGACTGATATTTATAAATCTGGTGTCGAGACATATGGATTTTCATATCGTCCAGACAGACCTAGATTAACAAGAGGGCACGAGCGTTCCATTGTTACGGCTGTTTATAACCGTATTGCAATTGACGTTGCACAAGTATCTATCCGCCATGTAAGACTTGACGAAAATGAACGAATCAAAGAGACCATCCATTCGGGATTAAACTACTGCCTTACAACAGAGGCAAATGTTGACCAGACTGGACGGTCTTTTATTCAGGATATTGTTATGTCAATGCTTGATGAAGGATGCGTTGCTGTTGTGCCTGTAGATACTAATGTTAACCCGAGACGAACCGACTCCTTTGATATTCGTACTATGAGAGTTGGCAAGATCACGGAATGGAGACCCCTCGAAGTAAAGGTCCGTCTTTATAACGAGAGGAAAGGCCGCCAGGAAGAGGTTATTTTACCTAAGAAGATGGTGGCTATTATTGAAAATCCACTATACGCTGTAATGAATGAGCCTAACTCTACTCTCCAGCGTTTAATACGTAAATTGAATCTTCTTGACTCAATTGACGAACAAAGTGGTTCTGGAAAATTAGATCTTCTTATCCAGCTTCCTTATGCTATTAAGACAGAAGCAAGAAAGAAGCAAGCTGACGAAAGACGAAAAGCTATTATTGATCAGTTTGCCACATCAAAGTATGGCGTGGCATATATTGACTCAACCGAACATGTTACTCAGCTTAATCGTTCGCTCGAAAACAATCTTCTCAATCAGGTCGAGTATCTAACGAGCATGCTATACAACCAGTTAGGAATGTCCAAAGAGATTTTTGATGGAACAGCGGATGAAGCTAAGATGCTGAATTACAACAACCGTACTATTGAGCCAATTGTTACTGAGATTACTGATGAGTTCTCGAGGAAATTCTTAACGAAGACTGCAAGAACTCAGTCACAGGCTATTTCGTTTTTCAGAGAGCCTTTCAAGCTTGTTCCTGTTAATCAGCTGGCTGACATTGCTGATAAGTTCACTCGTAATGAGATTCTTTCTTCGAACGAGGTCAGAGCTATTATTGGCTACAAGCCTTCTGATCAGCCAGGAGCGGACGAACTTCGTAATAAGAACCTGAATCAACAGACTGATCCAAATCAGATGGTACCTCAAATGCCAGAAGAGGAGGAAGGCTATTACGACGAAGAATACCCAGAAGAGTATGAAGAAGATTATCCAGAAGAGTAACAATCGAAAGGAAAATCAAAATGGAACATTACGATTTTAGCGGTTGGGCCACTAGAAACGATATTAAATGCTCCGATGGAAGAACTATTCGCCATAATGCTTTTATTGAGAATGATGGTGAAGTCGTTCCTCTTGTATGGCAGCATCAACACAATGACCCTATGAATGTTTTAGGTCATGCGTTGCTTGAGAATAGAGATGACGGTGTTTATGCATACGGTAAGTTTAACGATACAGAAGTAGGCCGTCATGCTAAATCTCTTGTTGAGCATGGCGATGTTGTTTCACTCTCTATTTATGCTAATCAGCTTAAACAGAGAGGTGGAGATGTCCTTCACGGAAAAATTAGAGAAGTCAGTTTAGTCCTTGCTGGTGCAAACCCGGGGGCTTTTATTGATTTCCCTATTCTCGAGCATGGAGAAGAATCCGAAACAGAAGCTGTTATTTACAACGGTACTGAAGGACTTGAATTAGCACATTCATACTCAGACGAAGAGTACGACGATGACGATGATGACGAGTACGAAGACGAAGAGTATGACGATGATGATTATGAAGAAGAGGATGATGAAATGGAACATAGCGATAAGACAGTTCAGGAAGTCTTTGATGAATTGACTGATGAGCAGAAGAATGTCGTCTATTACATGATTGGTCAGGCCGTAAATGGCGATGAAGATGACTATGACGATGACGACGAGTATGACTATGACGATGAAGAATTCGGGCATAGTGATATGGATGATGCTACAGTTGAAGACGTTTTTGACACACTTACAGATGAACAGAAAGAAGTTGTATATTACATGATCGGCGAGGCAGTTGGCGGAGATGATGACGACGAAGATGACTCCGACGACTATGAAGATAATGACGATGAATATGATTACGACGGTGATTTCGAACATAGTGACTATGAAGGAGAAGATTTTATGAAGCACAATGTATTTGATGATGAAACATACTATGATGACACGCTTTCTCACGATGCCATGGCTGCCATTATCGATGACGGTAAGAGACTGGGCTCTCTGAAAGAGTCTGTTCTTGCCCACGCCGAAGACTATGGTATCGATGGCATTGAATGGCTGTTCCCTGAAGACCGTGAGATTAACAATACTCCGGCATGGATCAAGCGCGACACTGGCTGGGTTAGTGCAGTTATGGGTGCGGTAAACCACCGTCCTTTCAGCCGCATTAAGAGCAGCTTCGCAAATATTACTGAAGATGAAGCTCGCGCCAAAGGTTATATTAAGGGCAAGATGAAGAAGGAAGAAGTCTTCTCCCTGCTTAAGAGAGCTACCAATCCGCAGACTGTTTACAAGAAGCAGAAGCTTGATCGTGACGACATGATCGATATTACAGACTTCGATGTTGTTGCATGGATCAAGGGCGAAATGCGTATGATGCTGGATGAGGAAATTGCTCGTGCAATCCTTATCGGCGATGGTCGTCTTAACTCCGATGACGACAAGATCTCCGAAGATCATATTCGTCCGATTGCTAATGATGCCGATCTGTTCACCATTAAGGCCGCTGTTGTTACAGCCTCTGGTGCAGACGACGCTACAAAGGCTAAGGCATTTATCCGCACAGCCATCAAGTCTCGTAAGAACTATAAGGGTTCTGGTAATCCGACTCTGTTCACAACTGAAGACATGCTGACAGAAATGCTGCTTCTTGAAGACCAGGTCGGCCGTCCGCTGTATGAATCCGAAACACAGCTGGCCACAAAGCTCCGTGTTTCCAAGATTGTCACTGTTCCGGTTCTGGAAAACCATAAGGTTGGCGAAAAGCTGCTGCTTGGCATTATCGTTAACCTGAAGGACTACTCTGTAGGTGCTGATAAGGGTGGTTCTATCAACCTGTTTGATGACTTTGATATCGACTACAACCAGCAGAAGTATCTGATTGAAACACGTTGCTCTGGTGCTCTGACAGTTCCGTATTCTGCAATTGTTATCTTCGATGGAGAAGTTCCGGAATCTGTTGACGGTGACGTTAAGAAGTCCAAGACCGAACAGGTTAATCCGTGAGTCTAAAAATTCAAAATGGCAAAATTCTATGGTAAGGTAGGCTTCGGTACTACTGTTGAGACATCTCCAGATATTTGGGTTCCTCAGATGAAGGAGCTTTTTTATTATGGAGATGTTGTAAGACGAACACAACGATGGCAATCGGGTGACAAAGTCAATGATGATTGGACTATCAGTCAGGATATTTCCATCGTTGCTGACCCTTTTGCCATTGAGCATTTTTTTGAGATTCGTTATGTAGTCTGGAGAGGGGTTGCATGGAAGGTTACTTCTGTGGACCCCCAGTTTCCCAGGCTTATTTTGTCCTTAGGAGGTGTATACAATGGCGAGCAGGCTGGATCTGAGCCAGACGTTCAGACAGATTCTGGGGAATAGCAATGTATATTTTCAACCTCCGTCTGGACATAAATTAAGTTATCCATGCATCATCTATAAATCGAGGATTCCTGATGTAAGATACGCTGATAACTTGAAATACCGTAATACTAAGTGTTACGAAGTAGTATTAATAGACAGAAACCCAGAAAGTGAGTATTTTGACCCTATTCACAATCTTCCTCTTTGTAGGATGGACCGTTCTTATATGGCCGATAATCTCAATCACTGGGTTTTTGTTTTGTATTGGTAATTTAGGAGGAACAAATGACCAAACTTAAATGGGATGAGATCGGTAAGCGTATTTACGAAACCGGTTGTGATCGCGGTGTTTTATACCTTCAGGCTAATGACGGTACATATCCTAAAGGTGTAGCCTGGAACGGTTTGACGGGTATTGATGAATCCCCGTCTGGTGCGGATAAAACTGACCTGTGGGCAGACAACCTGAAGTATCTGTCTCTTCGTGCTGCGGAAGACTTTGGTTACACAATCAAGGCCTATACATATCCGGATGAATTCGAGCAGTGCGATGGTTCTGCATCTCCTGTAGAAGGAATGACAGTTTACCAGCAGGCTCGTAAGACATTTGGTATGTCTTATAGAACTCTTATCGGTAATGATGTTAAGAATACTGACTATGGTTACAAGATTCATCTTGTATATGGTTCTACAGTATCTCCGTCTTCAAGGTCTTATGCAACTGTCAACGACTCTCCGGAAGCTATTGAATTCTCTTGGGAAGCATCCACAATTGCTGTTCCGATCACAGCTGCTGAAGGATTCAAGGCTACTGCAGAAGTTACAATCGACAGTACAAAGTGCCCGGCCGATAAGCTGAAGGCTCTGGAAGATATTCTGTATGGCACTGAAGGAGAAGGGCAGACTGCTGGTACAGATGCTAGACTTCCTCTTCCGGACGAGATTATCACTCTGCTTGGTACAGGCGCCTAATCTATATTTTTAAGAGGTGAGTAGCTATAAAGCGAAAGCCTCTTTTCTTTTAAGAAAGGAGATATTTTAACATGCTAAAAGAAAGAATTAAGTACACTGACTATGACGGAAACGAGAGAGAAGAAGACTTTTACTTCAATCTCACAGAAACAGAATGCACCGAGATGGCTTGGTCTGTAAATGGCGGACTGCAGGCATTCATTCAGAGAATCATTGACGAGAAAGACCAGACAAAGATTGTCGCTTACTTTAAGGAGTTCCTGCTTAAGGCATACGGCGAAAAGTCCCTTGACGGTAAGCGTTTTGTTAAGTCTGAAGAAATCAGTAAGGCATTCTCCGAAACAGAAGCTTACAACATCCTGTTCATGCGACTCGGAAGCGATGCGGAGTATGCTGCTAAATTCGTAGAAGGTGTACTTCCGAAGAGAAAACAGCCTGAAGATCATAAAGAACCTCAGGCCTAATTAAGGAGGATAAGAGAGATGCTCAAGATTAGTATTCCGGATACCGAAGTGTGGGATGAGCAGAAACAAGAATTCATAAATGTTAAAGCTACCACATTGACTCTTGAGCACTCTCTTGTTTCTATTTCAAAATGGGAGTCAAAGTGGTGTAAACATTTCTTGAATAATCCTGATAAGAAACCCGAGGAGATTTTAGATTATTTTCGGTGCATGACTTTGACTCAGAATGTTGATCCTAATGTTTATTATGTGATTCCTTCAGAAGAAATTAAGAAGATTAATGACTATATGGAAGCCCCAATGACAGCTACAACTGTTAAAGAAGCTCCTGGTGGAGGAAGAGGTAATAGCAGGGAGATCATTACTTCTGAACTCATCTATTACCTAATGATTGCATACAACATTCCATTTGAGTGCCAGAAATGGCACATTAACAGGCTCCTTATGCTTATTCGAGTTTGTGAAGCGAAGAATAGCAAACAGAAGAAGATGTCAAAAGCAGAGACTTTAAGGCAAAACAAAGCCCTTAATGCGGCTAGAAGAGCCAAGTATCACACTAAGGGGTAATGTATGATAACTATTCAGCATCATGGAAAATTCGAGAAAGCAGATCGCTTTTTCAAGCATATGTTCAAGTTTGAAATTATGCATGTTCTAAAAAAGTATGGCGAAGAAGGTGTTAAGGCCCTTCGAGATGCTACTCCTAAAGATTCTGGAGAAACTGCAGATTCTTGGGGGTACGAGATTACTAAAGAAGGACGAGGCTATGTTATTACTTGGACAAATTCTAAGAAAAACAAAGGTGTTCCGATAGCCATAATTCTTCAGTATGGCCACGGAACAGGAACAGGAGGCTACGTTGAAGGAAGAGATTACATTAATCCGGCAACAAGGCCTATTTTTGATGCAATTGCTGAAGAAGCTTGGAAGGAGGTCACTAAAGTATGAGCAATGTTGTTGACAATCGTGTCGTTGAGATGCGATTTGATAACAAACAATTCGAGAGTGGCGTCAAGACAAGTATGGGCACTCTTCAAAGGTTGAAGGATGCTTTAAATTTTAATAAATCTGCTCAGGCGCTCGATGGTTTGACTAATGCATTTAACAGAGCAGATTTTTCAGGACTTTCGAACGCTCTATATTCTATTCAAGATAGATTTTCGACATTCGGCATTATTGGCATGACTGCATTGCAGAATTTGACAAATACTGCAATAAATTTAGGAAATACTTTACTGCATAAAGTTATGTCGCCTTTAAATGCTATACCGAATCTTATTAAAGAGGGTGGTAAGCAAAGAGCTATGAATATTCAGCAGGCTCGATTTATGATGGAAGGCCTGAAGCTCGACTTTGACGAGTTTAATACAGCGATCGATAATGCAGTTACTGGAACTAGATTTGGTTATGATGAAGCGGCATTAGCGGCATCACAATTGGCTACGGCTGGTGTTGGTGCAGCTGATATGGAAAAGCACTTAAGAGCTATTTCTGGCGTCGCTGCCATGACAAACTCTGAGTACTCAGACATGGCCCGTATATTCACGCAGGTTGCTTCTAGAGGAAAACTAACTGGCGAAGCAGTTGAAAGCCTATCAACAAGAGGATTGAACGTTGTACATGAATTGGCAAAAGAATTAGATACTACCGATGCTAATATAAAGGACATGATATCCAAAGGAAAAATTTCTTATGCGCAATTCTCTGAAACAATGTTTAAGTCTTTTGCCGACCAGGCTAAGAGAGCTGACGAGACTTTAACGGGTGTCACGGCTAATATTAGAGCGGCCTGGAAGAGAATCGGTCAGGAATTTTGGCTTCCATTAGTCGAAAACAATAGTGCTTATGTAAAAGCTCTTCAGAAGATGAAGACGCTGGTAAAGGATTATATCAAGCCTGCGACCGATGAAGCAGCTCACGGAGGATGGAAAGAGTTCATTAATCTTTTAGTCAGTGGTCTTGATGCTGTCTTATCCTATCAGCCATTGCTTGACGGATTGCTAAGAAGTGTACGTGGAGTTTTTACATTTATTGGGTCATTTAAAATTAATGACCGAATCAAAGAAGCATACAAAGACATAGGCCAATTCGTTAAACAAATGGAGCGTTTTAAAAGTATTTTTAAAACAATAAGCTCCTTTTTAAATGGTGACATAAGCAAAGATTCAGCTATTTCATCTATATTTGGAAAGTATGCCGATTTTGCTCAGTTTGATAGCATATTTGAGAAATACGCTAATAATGTTGAAAGAATCCAAAACGTAATTAAAGGAGCCCAGTCCGCTTTCCATATTTTTACGAGTTTTCTTTCAGCAGTTGGCACAGGATTCAGTAAACTTCTCGGTCATATTTTTCCAGCAACCGATGGATTCTTGTCGTTTGGTTCAACCATTGCAGAGAATGTTACACAGCTCGACGAATGGCTTACAGAGCATGATATTTTCAATAGAGCAATAGAGAAACTCGATCAGTATGTCGGTCCAGTTTTGGATTTTGTTGTAAAAAAGTTTAATGAACTTACTGAGGCATTTCGTAAAAATGGTCCACAGTTCTCTGATTTTACTACATTCATAAGTAAAATTGCTCAAGGCATTAGAAATGCATTTGAAATTGTTGGAAATGTTTTTGAAAAAGTTAAAGACGTTTTCTCAAACTTCATTCCATATTTTAGAAAGGCCCTTGAATGGTTAAGACAAGGTTTAAGCGATATTGGAGAAGCTTTAGGAGAGTTCTTTAGCAATTCTGATTACAACAGTGCTATCGGAGCAATAACAGCTGGTGGCGGATTAGGGATTCTTATTTCGTTTATTTCCAAACTTAAAACATTCTTTGATGGAATCGAGAAGATTGGTCAGGGAGGTTTTAATTTCTGGGGAATGTTGCAACAGTTACAAACAGTTCTTACAGGATACCAGAGCTCAATTGACGCCGCAGTTCTTAAGGAAATCGCAGTTTCAATTGGAATTCTCGTTGGCTCATTATTTGTGCTAAGCCTTATTGATGCAGAAAAGTTGTCAACCGGAGTAAAGGCCCTTGGCGCTGTAATGGCCGAATTCGCATTATTTTTAGAAGCATTTTCTAAGATCAATAGTGGAGCGCAGGAGATTGCTCAAACTGCAAGTGGCGGTAATTTTATTACAAATCTTATATCCAATTTTGTTAACAATCTATCCGGTTCAATAGCTAGTGTTGGCGACGCTGCTAAGAAGATTGGCCAAGGTGCATCAATTGTTGCTATTGCTGGCGCGATTCTTATTTTAGCAGGTGCAGTTAAGAAACTTGGCGAGTTAGACACTGCTGCAGCATTGCAGGGTATCATAGCAATTGGAGTTATTTTTAAAGAGCTTGAATTGTTTATTAATAATGCTCTTTTTACTAAACTATCAGCAAATACAGGTGCTGGTATTTTGCTTGCTGCTGCTTCAATTCTTGTTCTCGGAAAAGCTGTAGAAATGCTTGGAGCTCTTGATATTAGTCAATTGCTAAAAGGTGGACTTGCGGTTGGAGCTTTGCTTCTTGCTATGGACGGATTCCTTGCACTTTTGACTAAGGACAGTAAAAAGTTTATTTCTGCCGGTGTAAGCATGATTGCTCTAGCAGTAGCTATGAACATTATGGCTGTCGCTGTACAGAAATTTGCTGACATAGGCGAAGAGAGTATAGTTCGAGGTCTATTTGGATTAGTATTCATGATGACCGCAATGGTTGCTGCCTTTGACTTATTGGATACTAAAGGTCTTATTAGAAAAGCCATAGCTATGGCCGCTTTGTCAGCAACTATGCTTATTATTGGCGATGCTGTTGGTAAGATGGGAGCATTGCCGCTTGAAAGCATGGGCCAAGGTCTAGCTGGTCTTGGTGCAGCTATTATGGGGTTAGTCCTTGGTTTGAATCTTATTGATTCTAAAGGACTTCTTCGAAAATCAATAGCTGTTACAGCAATGGCAGGAGCTCTCGAGAAAATTACCATATCCATTATTAAGCTAGCCGGATTAGATCCTATAAGAATGGGTTTAGCGCTTCTTACTTTAGCAGGAGCGTTTACTATTCTTGGAATTGCCGGATTAGTGCTTAAGCCTATAGCGCCGGTACTAGCTTCTATTGCCAAATCTATGGCGTTATTTGGAGTTGGCGTAGCACTTGTTGGCGGTGGTATGTTACTACTTGGCACGGGTCTTTTATCCTTATCCGCTGGTCTAGTTGCTTTAGGTGGAGCATTTGCCGCTGCAGGTACAGAAATTGTAGCTGGTGTTACTGCCATTATATCTGGCATTATTATGGGTATTGCAGCTTCTGCCACAGCATTAGCAGAAGGTTTTGTAACATTCCTTATTGCAGTTGGCAACGGGGCTTCTAGATTAATTGGCACAGTAGTTCAGTTGGGTTCGGCTATTATTCAGGGTATTATCCAGCTATTACCACAGATTGTAGATCTTATTTTGTTGATTATATCTGAAGTTCTACGGATTGTTGTCGAGGCAGCTCCACAGATTGTTTTAGCTGCAGCCCAGTTAATGGTTGCATTTATTGAAGGTATTACAGAGAAACTCCCTGATATTATTGAAGCCGCTATTAATTTAATCATTACCTTTATTAATTCCATGGCTGTTGCTATTGATGAGCACGGACCTGAGTTAATTACAGCATTTACTAATCTTATCAGCTCTGTGATTCATTTCTTAGCAGAAGCTGCATTCCAATTTATGTGGGCTGCTATTGAATGGATTGCACAGTTAGTACTCGGGATTGTTGATGGCGTAGATGATGTTATTAATGGCTTTAGTGATCTGGTTCAGCAGGCGATTGATGCTGTTACAAATTTCTGGGGAGATTTCGTAGAAGCCGGTAAGAACCTCGTTCAAGGATTAATTGATGGTATTTGGCAGATGGCCACCGATCTTTGGAATGCTGGAACTGAACTTGCTTCCGGATTATGGGACAAGTTTACAGGTCTTTTCGACATCAATTCTCCTTCGCGTCTTATGCGTTGGGGAGGTAAGATGATTGTCGAAGGTCTTGTGCTTGGTATTGCTGATAATGCTAAGCACGCTGTCAACTCAATTTCTAACATGGGTCAATCAATGTATGACGCTTTCTCTGGTACAGCCGATGTCCTTAACGATGCTATCAATTCAGAGATTGACCTCTCGCCGACTATTACTCCAGTTATGGATCTCAGCGGAGTTACGTCAAGCGCTGGAGCACTTAATGGGCTATTCAATGACCAGACAATGCATGCTAGTCTCATTACTGGAGCTAAGATTGACAATGTAAACGCAGTAGCCTCAATAAATTCAAAATGGAATTCTTACGATAACGGAGATGTTGTAGAGTCGATTAACGAGCTCCATAACGATATTTCCGATCTCAATAACCGTATCCAGGACATGAATGAGAAAGACGCTACTTACGAATTTAACCTTAATACACAGCTCGATGGGCGTAATATTGCACGTTCCACAGCTCGGTATAATCGTAGCGAGCTTGCGCTGTTAGATAGAAATACTAACCGTAAAGGAGGGAAAGTCAGATGAACATTGAAACATATGTAGCATCATTACCAATTCCTGGCGACTCTCCCTCCATTAGCGGAGTATATTTGGAACAGATTATTCCAGGCTACAGAACTATTCGAACAGAAGGCAGATGGAATCTTGCATCCGATGTTTCTGAGACAGATCGTTCTGCAGACTGGACTAAGGTGAAAGGGAAACGATACAAGCCAAAAGACTTTATTGTAACTTTTGCTATTACTTGTAATACCCCTCAGAATCTCCATGCTGCAACACGGAAGCTGAGGGGTTTTCTTCATCAGAAAAGAGAAGAATTTAAGCTGATTTTCCGAGATGAAGAGACAATCTTCTATACAGGAATTGTCAGCGACATTCAAGGATCAAAACTTGTTAACGACTGTTCTGTCTCCGGTCAATTCACAATCCATTGCGCAGACGGAAGAGGCTATTCGACGCAGGAGTATGAAATTGACGCCACTTTAGCAGG
>OCVV012861765.1_pt1 | contig 18931 bp, 16 predicted proteins | sample 1539721 | NCBI WGS metagenome assembly OCVV01 (sample SAMN02144230, study PRJEB22623) | gut metagenome | biome: sheep rumen | host: Ovis aries | place: New Zealand
CAAATTTGCGTAGCAAATTTGTGTGCAAAATTGCCGAAGGCTTTATTTTATAGGGAAGTGCGAAGCACTTTCCTATAAAATAATAAAAGACGGATTATAAATATAATCCGTCTATCGTAAACTACTCAATTATTCAATCTCGCTAAAATATTCTTCAATCTTGCTAATCAGTTCTTGTTTGGCCTCTTCTATAGTCATATCTTCAAGCTGAGCGCCAGCTAAAGTAATATGCCCTCCACCACCTAGTTTTTCAAGTATTACCTGAACATTTACATCTCCAATTGATCGCCCACTTATGTGTACCATATCTTCGAGCCTTGCCATGACAAATGAAGCTGTAATATCGCTAATTGTAAGTAATTCATCTGCTGCTTTTGCACAAATTAAATTGGAGTTTACATCATCTTTAGTATAAACTGATATTGCAACAGAATCATGTATTACTTCCGCATTTCTAACTATTTCAGATATTGTATTATAACTTTCAAGATCAGCTTGGAACCATTTTTTAACTCTAATAATGTCTACGCCATATTTTCTAAGATATGCAGCTGCCTCAAAAGTTCTAACTCCTGTCTTAAACGTAAAGTCTTTGGTATCAACCATAATACCACCATAAAGGGCTTCTGCTTCAATTAGATTTAATGTTATATCCTCATTCGCATACTGCAATATCTCTGTAACTAATTCCGCTGCAGAAGACGCATACACCTCATGAAATGATACTATTGTATCTTCTATACAATCTGGTGATTTCCTATGATGATCTATCACTACTTTTCTCTTAATTTTATCAAGCAACTCTGGGAATTCAACATATGAAGTCTTATGTGTATCAACAACTATCAATAAACTATTGTCTTTGATGAACTCTGCGGCATGTTCTTGTGAAATAAGAATATCTTTGTATTCATCAATACCTTTAAGAACCTCTATAAATTTTCCAAGTGATTTACCCTGAGGCTCACTGACAATATAGCAATCCTTATTTAAAGTCTTTGACAATCTATATATTCCAAGGGCAGATCCCATCGCATCTATATCAATATTTTTATGTCCCATTATTAAGATATTGTCTGAATCAGTTATTGCCTTTGCTATCGTTTGTGCTATTGTTCTAGCTTTAACTTTTGTTCTTTTTTCAACTTCTAAAGATTTTCCGCCATAGAATTTATACTTTCCATCAGCTTTAACAACAGCTTGATCTCCACCTCTACCTAGAACTATATCCATTGCACTAAGTGCATTCTTATATTTTTCATAATTAGTATTACCATCATCAGAAATAGCTATACTTAATGTTATCTGGATCTTGCTTTCTAGTTCTATACTTTTAACTCTATCAAGGATATTGAATCTTTCTTTTTCGAACTCTGATAAGAATCTTCTTTCAAAAATGAAAATAAAGTGATCTCTTTCACTCTTTATAATTAATCCACCTGTATTTGTAACCCACTCTATTATTGTTTTCTCAATTTTAGCAAGAAGTTCTATTTTTCTTTCTGGTAAAATCATTTGAGTTATTTCATCATAGTTATCTATCATCATAACACCGATACATGGTTTTGATTTTGTGTATGTATCAAATAACTCGTTATACTTCGTTTCATCTATAAAATATAGTGACAGCATATATTCCTTTTGCTTTTTCTTATCTTTTCTTTTGCTCTTTAGTACACTTCCTCTTATTTTATAGAATTTATTTCCAATATTAAACTGTTTGGTTATATCTCTTTTGTTGATTTCATCACTGTTCTTATCTAAGTCCATCTTTATTTCTTTAACAATTAGGTTTAAATTATTAGAAATATCAGGGACTTGTTGGAATTCTTCAACAAATTTTTTACTTCTCCATATTATACTACCATCAGTTTCAACTAGCACAAGTGGAATCGGTGTATTTACCAAGTTTCCTTTTGAAGCAGATGAAACATCCGAAGTAATATCCTGAATATGATTTTCTAATTCAAGAAGCCCTCTACTATTACTCCATAATGTGTATGCAACCACTAAACCAATAATAACTACTGATGGTATAATCCATGAAAGGTCATATACACAAAGAATAACAGCTAGAAAGCCAATTATAAGTATATATATTAAATTTTTTGCGGTAATGTTTCTAAACACATTACCATTTTTACCATTAGAACCTGGCATATATTCTCCAATCTTATCTGATTTATGTTTTTACATACATCTTCAAGATTATAGTACTTTTATGTAACTTTGTCAATTTTTCAGTAATTTGCGTGCTTGTGTTATTCTTTTATCATCCCAACTAAAGCCTTATGTAAATTTGTCAAGGGCTTTTAGAAGTCCTCTTTTTCATACTCATTTCCATTATTTTTTTTTATCCAAATCGATGCACTTCCATCATTGCAATAAAAAATACCATTTCCACTAGCGTCCACATATACGGTTTCTTGTATGTTTCCAGTACAATCATAGAAAACTGTATCAGCTAAATTTTGACCGACATTCATTTGAATGCTACCACCTTCAGCATCTGTAAGTATTGCAATTAATCCAGAATCTGGATGCTCATAATCTCCAGTTCTTACAAATCCAATTATATTCTGGTCATAAAAATAATCTATTTGATCTCCATATGCATAATATTTCCTAACTTTTAGAAGCATATCGAGCATTTTATCTTTTGGTTCAATTTCCTTTTCTGGAATACCATAATAATCTCCATAAAAAACACATGGCATTCCATCTTTTCTAAGCATTATAAGTATATAAGCTTGAAGTTTAAACCAGTCAAGTACGAAAGACTCTAGAGCTTGTCCTGGCTCTGTATCATGATTATCCACAAAAGTAACCGCCTTATCTGGATTTGACTCTACAAGTGTTCCGTTAAATATTTCTGACATATTGTACTCACCATTACTAATTGAAGCTCTAAATAGATTGTAATGTAGTGGAACGTCAAATAAATTCATTATATATCCAGTTTTTTCTAAAAAATCCCTTATCGTATTGATATTAACACTCCAATATTCTCCAACAGCATATATCTTTCTATCAAAATCCTTTCTTAATTCACCAAGCCATTCTGGATAAAACTCTGCTCTAATATGTTTTACAGCATCCAATCTAAATCCGTCAACGTTAGTTTCATTTAAATACCAATGTCCCCAGCTTTTTAACTCATTTATTACGTCAAAATTATTAAGATCTATATCTGCACCCATCAAATAGTCAAAATTACCATTTTCCTTATCAACACTTTCATCCCAATGTTTCCCATAAAACTTATATATTGCGGCAGTTCCAGTGTTCTCGTCCCAATCTATTCCATGGAAATGCGTCCAATTCCATTTAAAGCTTGAATATTTATCTCCTCTGCCTGGAAATGTATATTTTGTCCATACTCTAATTGGCTTAGCATCTGATACACTAACGTTTCTATCATTAGCATCATCTTGAACTGCAAGGACATCTTCCGTTTCATCTGCTCCCATCTTGTGATTTAAAACAATATCAGCTAAAACTTTAATATTGTTTTCTTTAAGCACTCTTATAGCTTTTAGGTATTCATCCTTTGTTCCATATTTAGTGGCAATACTCCCCTTTTGATCAAATTCTCCCAAATCGTAAAGGTCATAAACACCATAGCCCACATCGAATTTTCCTCCAGAACCTTTATAAGCTGGAGGAAGCCATATATGTGTAATTCCAATATTTTCAAGATGTTTAACATTTTCAATTATTTTTTTCCATAATGAGCAATCAGGTGGTAAATACCACTCAAAATATTGCATCATTGTTTCGTTTTGCAATTTTCTTCCCCTTTTCTTTGGTAGTCAATTGTTTTTCTCATTAGTCTTTAAGAGCAAGTAGTTCTTCCTTATGTGCCATTATTGTGTCATATCCTACCTTTAAAACCTTGTCAATGTTGTCTATTTCTAACAAGCTAGTACCTTGGCAATCTATTTCTATTGCTAAATCTGCTATACTTTGAGCTTTTCTAACATCTTTCAATGAAAAAATATCAACAGTTCTAAGCAATATAGCCATCAAATCTTTTTTGGGCGTATATTCATCTATTTTGAAGCTTAATCCTAAAGTTTTGGTTGCACCCATATCTTTTAAAACTTGTATAGGTAAATTGTCTTTTGTTCCACCATCAATAAAATTATATTTTCCATAATCACAAGGTGTAAAAATTCCTGGAAATGCCATGCTGGCTCTCGTTGCAAGTCCAACTGGTGCATCATAGATATAATCTATTTCATCATTTTTAATATCGAAATTCTTCGATAAAAAGATACATTCCTTTGTAGATATCGTATCTACTGTGGCTATTGCATATGGAATTTTTATTTGATTCATGTTTTCAAGATTCTTTTTCTTTGCATAACTATTAACTAAATCCTCAACAATCTTTCCATCCATTAATCCATCAATAGCTACTACTCCTGATGATAAATAAGAAAAACCTGCTTTTAGCACAGGTTTTTTATTAACAGTTGATAGCCTTTTGTACTGTGCTATACTATCCTCTTTAATTTCGTCTATACTATATCCTAATGCATATAGTGTAGCAAATAAGCTTCCCGAACTGGTTCCCGCAAGGTAATCTACTTTTATCCCAAGTTCCTCTATCGCTTTAAGTGCTCCAATGTGCGCTAGTCCTTTTAAGCCTCCTCCTGCAAGTGCTACTCCAAGTGACATTTATTTTTCTTCTTCCTTTCTTAAATACAACGTTTGTGTTGGATATGCAAGTTCAACGTTTTCTTTTCTGATGACTTCCAATAACATGCAAAGCAATTCTTGTTTTATTTTGATATACTTTACATATGTCTGTTCATTAACATACAAATAGATTTTTACATCAATGCTAGAACTTGCTATTGCATCAAAAGTAACTTGCACAGTTTCTTTTATAACTTTAGGATGCTCCTGAAGAATAATTCTCATCGAATTGACAACTCTTTTAATTTCGTCAGGGCTAGTGTTAAGACTAAGTCCAAGTACACATTCAAATCTTCTGCTTGTTAATCTGTTCCAATTGACAACATAAGTTGATGTTATTGTTGAATTTGGAATATTAACCACAGCATTATTAAGTGCTTTTATTCTGACACTTCTGAAAGAAATATCAACAACAGTTCCTTGATACTCTCCAACCTCTACCCAATCACCTATAGTAAATGGCTTATCTGTAAGAATCATTGCACCACTAAGTAAACTTTTTACTATATCTTGTGCAGCAAGTGCAATTGCAGCACTTCCTAATCCCAATGCTGTTAGTAGGCCACTTAGATCATATCCAAATTCCGAAATAATAATAAAAATAAGAATAGTCCAACAAATAGCTCTAATTATTTTACATATAAACATATTTACTGTTTTATTTGTCGGATCAGTAAATAGTTTTCGAATAACAATGGAATCTTCTCTAATCGCTGCTGTTAGTAGTTTTGTAATATAATAAAATACAATTATTTTAAAAATTTTATTTACAATATAAATTGCTTGTCTAACATCATAACTGTTTTGTATGAAACTTTTGGTCCCAATTCTAATAGATAAGAATAATCCAAGTATTATAAAAAACGCGTTAAAAGACCTATACAGTGGTGCTTCTTTAGGATTTTTATTATTTTTAGTGATAATATAATAAATCTTTATGATAATTTTTGAAAAGAATGTTCTAAAAATTATCATTCCTATTAATACAGCAATCGCCACCTGTATATCAAAAATCTTTAGTAGATTTGACGTACTTATTGAATTAATCATTAGTTTTATTTTGTCCATCAAAAGTTCCTTCTATTTTTGACTTATTCTTCTTTTGCTTTTGCAGAATTTACTTCTGCATTCTCACTTGGTTTTACATATTTTTTTCTATAATATAGAAATACTGCACCAAGCATTACAATTAATCCTGAAACATATTGTGATACTCTTTGTCCAAATAACATTAAGCTATCTGCTCTAAGTCCTTCTAGGAAAAATCTTGCTATACCATATCCCATCAAATAGTATAGAATGATTTCTCCCTTATACTTTCTCTTTTGTTGATATAAAAATAAAAATACAAATAATGCTAAACAAATAATTGACTCATAAAAGAATACTGGATGTACTTCCACAAATCCTGTAGCGTGAATTCCCATTCTCCATGGCAATTTTGTTTCACTTCCATATGCTTCAACATTGAAGAAATTTCCCCATCTTCCTATACATTGTGTAAGTGCTACAAATGGTGCTATATAATCAAACATGTCAAGATAGTCAATCTTCTTCTTTTTACAATAAACATATATCGTTATAGCTCCAGCAATAAGTCCTCCATATATTGCAAGTCCTCCTTGCTTAAGCATAAATATTTCACCCAAATGATGTATGTAATAATTCATACTAAAAATAACGTAAAACAAACGTGCTCCTATTGTTCCAAATATAATTGTCCATATTGCACACTTTAGTACATCCTCGTACTTAATACCAAATTTTGCTTTACTAACCCTCATCAATACCAATGATAACGCTATACCAATTACAATACATATAGCATACTTGTACACTGCTAAACCAAAGATTCTAAAAGCAACTTTGGAAAACTCAAATTTTAGGCCCAAGCCTGGAAAAACGACTTCGTTCATAACTTCTCCTATCTCATTTTTTATCAAGATATATTATATTTTAAATCATTTTTATTTTCAACTTTTATTACAGAAACCACCATATTTTTTTCTACAAATATTTCCTTTAAAACTTGCATCAAATAATCCTTGTCAAGAGCTTTTACAGCATCAATATATCCGAATGGCCCTATCCCTTTACATATTTGAGAAACTAGCATATTTCCAATTCCTGATACTTCATTAAAGCTACGTATTACATCTGAATACTCACATCTTAAGGTTCTATTAAAATCTTCATCACTTATTCCATTTTCGATGAAGTATGATATCTCATTTTTTACTTCTTGTACAAACTCCTCGATATGATTTGTTTGAATTTGTATTACTACATGCCCATAATTATCTGAAAATTCATACTGAACTGATGGATCCGTAGTTATCATTCCACTCTCATACATTTTTCTGTAAAACTTCGAACATGGTCCAAAAATAATATCTCCTAGCATATCCACCGCAATATCTCTTTTGGCTAATTCAATATTATTTTCCTCCATTTTTAAGTCATCACTTAAAAACGATTTATCTGAATTATATATTTCCCCATTATGTTTTTTATAAAAGAATAAATCTTTAAATCCTATTGCTACAAGGGGGATGCTTATTTCTTTGCTTTCTTCAACATATTTTTTAACAATATCGGGACTATCAGAATTATATACTCTTTGCAATGATTTATTCGTCCTTTTCATCGTCATCCTATTTTTAATTTTTGAAAGCATATCATCGACATCAAATCCACCAACGCAAATTAATATCATATTTTGTGGCACATAAAATGCATCATAAATTTGATATAATTTTTCTTTATCAATATCCTGTATAGTTTCAACTGTGCCCGCCGTATCAATATTTATCTCATTACTTTTATACATTGCCTTCATAAGATTCATGTACAATTTCCATTCTGGATAATCGTCATACATCATTATTTCCTGGCTAATAATTCCACGTTCTTTTTCTACATTCTCATCTGTAAAAAATGGATTTTGCACATAGTCCATAAACTCGTCTAGTGCTTCATCAAAGTTTTCCGTGCATTCAAATAAGTATGCTGTATGATCATTAGAGGTATACGCATTTGCATCCACTCCTAATGATGTCAATGTATCTAAGCTATTAGTTCCATCTCTTTGTTCAAATAATTTGTGTTCGCAATAATGTGCTATACCATCGGGAACAATTGTCATTTCATCACTCTCATAATAGAATTTATTATCTACCGAACCAAACTTTGTACTCCATATAATATATTTCTTTTTTGTTTCCTTAGGCATAAGATAAACTGTCAACCCATTGTCTAGAACTTCCTTAAAAATCTTTTCACCTATAGTGTTATTCTCTATTTGTTCCATTTTTCTCTCCATCAATCCCTTAATAAATAAATTACTTTAACTTTTAGTGAATTAGCGAATTCGACTATGTCCTCTTTTGTTACAGCATTTATTTTTTCTTTGTATTCATCAACGCTCATTTTCTCACCTGAAAAATCTTGCCCCAAATAATAAAACATTTCTGGTATTTGTTCCTCTTTTATTCCATCCAGCGCCGCACAAAGTGCAACTTTTGCATCATCTATTTCCTTATCGCCAATTTGTCCATCTTTTATATAATCAAGCTGATTATATATAAGCCTCATAGCTTCTAAATAATTATCAATTTCAATTCCACATCTAATAAAGACCGTGTTTTTTAATTTAACAAAAATACTACTTATCGAATATGACATGCCGTTCTTTTCACGAACATTTTGAAATAAAAGCGAATTTGCACTTCCGCCTAAAATCATATTATATACTTGGCCAATTATTTTTTTGTTTTCTTTATCAAAATTTGAAGTTAAGCTTAGAACTAATTTTCCTTGTACAACATCCATGTGGTCTGTAATTTCGATTGCCTTTTCCACACTTTCTGTACTTTTTGTGGAAAACTCTAGTGTATCTTCACGTCCAGTTAATTTTATTATATTCTCATCATTAAAAACAATTTCTTTTATCTCTTCTAATGGCCTCCTACCTGAGAATACAATATCGATACGAGCACTGTTTATAATATTTTTATAATGTTCTGTTAAAGTTTCTACTGATAAATCGTCAATATCTTCCTCATAACCATAAAGATTAACGCCAAATCCATTTTCTCCAAACGTTTCCTTCATACATCTCTTATATGCATATGAGTCTTTATTATCCTTTTCTGCTCTTATAATTTTTAATAAATGCTTTTTTTCTATATCAATAAAATCTTTTGATAGTGCTCCATTTACCATTAATGGGTTAAAAACAATTTCAAACAAAATCCCCATAGCTTCCTTTAAAATATTCTCTCCATTTAAAGCATATTCATTTGCTATTGTTTCAAGATTAAATCTTAAAGAAACATTATCTCCTACCTTATCAAAAGATACACTAATGTTAGATCCATACGCATTGTCTAGTACTTTATTAAGTATATACTGATCAGTATATTTATTTGTTCCTCTCATCATCATATATGCTAAAAGAGCATTTTTAGTTGAGTTTTCTCTTTTTAAAGGAATGGTTAACGTTACAAATGCACAATCTGTTTTAAAATTTTCCTTTTCAATATAGTGTAGTTTTATTCCCTCTTTTATTTCAATTATTTCCATATTAACCTCTTCATTTTAATCGATAATAATTCTTGACTTTTTGTATTATTTTTGCTATTATAATTATGTTCAAATTTCGCAGGTATAATTTAGTGGTAAAATGTAACCTTGCCAAGGTTAATTCGCGGGTCCGATTCCCGCTACCTGCTCCAAAATTATAATGAGCTGCAGACATTCGCATTTAGGGTCTGTAGCTCATTTCATTTCGCACATTCCCTGAAGCTACCTGCTCCAAAATTATAATGAGCTACAGACATTCGCATTTAGGGTCTGTAGCTCATTTTATTTTTGTTTTTACATAAATTAAGTTTCTAAGTACTCTATATAAAATCCTTATTGCGTAAAAAACTATACTTCCAACTTTTAAATCAAGCAACATCTCTTCCCTACTTGAAAAAAAACAATTTTTTATAATCAACCTCTGTCTTAAACTAAATAACTTCATCATTTTTAAGTCTTTATATTCAATTGTTTTGTTTTTATTTTTTACTTTTTCACAATAATAAAGTTTACAGGTTAGATTAGAACTTGTACACCCTGTTGGCGATTGATATTTACAAAGTCTGCAGCATCCATTTTCATATGTACTCCCTTTAAATTGTTGTGCTAGACATTTGTTGTCGCAAAATTCGCAAATGTTTTTTCCATCATAATAATTATCTAGCAATTCACATAGGTAATCGTACATAAACTCTACACGTTTCCACTTGTTCTTTATGTTCAATGCTTTAATAATCCCTTGTATTTCTAATCCTTCCAGGTTTGAATCTATCTCACTATCATCAATTTGGGAAACGAATTCAACTCGACTATATAGAATAGTTTTATAATATTTTATTTTTTTGAATAGCTTTTCTTTGCTATTGATTTCTATTTTTTTCAAGCCATTTTCCTTAATAATTTTTCAAGTTTTTCATTATCCTAGCCATCGCTCTTACAGAATATAATACTAATGATCCAACTTCGATATCTTTTATTATATCTTCCCTTTTGGCAAAGAAGTTGTCAATTGCTATTATCCTTCTCCTTGGATTAAATATCTTTAAAATTTTCAATTCCTTAAGCGACAACGTTGGATTGTTTTTTGAGACTTCGTCACAATAAAACAGTTTACAAGATAAATTTTGAGTTGGACATCCATTTTCGCTTTGATACATACATATTTGACAGCAGCCATTCTTTCTGGTGTTCTTGCCATCCCTTTGGCAAAAACATTGTCCATCAACAAAATCGCAATAATTCTTGTCCTTATAATAGTCATCCACTATTTTTATGCATAAATCATAAACATATTCTATTCTTTTTCTTTTATCTTTTATATTTAAAGCATTACATATATTCTTTGCTTCACTACATATTGTATCATCACAAATAAAATCTACGTCTTTGTATAGAAAGCTTCTATATAAAAAAAGTTTTTTATATAGTTTTTTCTCATCTTTTATTAATACTCTTTTCATATTACCAATGCGCTTCTTGTTTTATATATGTTTTATAAAATTCACAATTATCATAATCTAAATCATGTTTAGCAATGTAAATAAACTCATCTACCATTTCCTTTGTAAATGGACTATTCGCTTTTTCATAAAATTTTTTAATTGGCTTTTGTAAATCCATCATAACTTTTATTGCAATATTAATCCTATCTTGATCGAAAAGTTCATTCATTTTTTCTTTTTGATTTTTGATTAAAGCTTTGCCTACTCTAGTATTTTTAAAATTTTCTAATGAATGTTCTTCAGATAAGTCTTCAAAATCTATATGATCTTTTGGCAATCTTCTTCTTAATATTTTTTCAAATTCACTATTTGAAATATTTTGGATATCTTTACCAGTATATATATCCGTTGGTGCAAACAATCTTGGTGTTTCTGGAACATCATCTATTGTAACTTCTGCACATAATACTATATCTTGACTAGATTTTCCTACCAACACTTCATAAATACCATTTTCAAGCTTCCATTTTTTCTCGTCTATATCGTAATATCTCAAATCATCTCTAGGAATAAAGGCATTTACATTCGTAGCTTCTCCAACCTTAAGTTCAAACTTTTCAAACCATTTTAATTCCTTTGGTGCTTTGTACATTTTTGAATCTTTGTGAGATATATAAATCTCAACTATTTCTTTACCGTCCATTGTACCTGTATTTTCAACAGTAAATGAAATATCAATACCTTTATCACTCATATGAGCTTCAATGTTTGAATACTTGTAATTTGTATAACTTAATCCATATCCAAATGGATATAATACACCTGTATTTACTGTATCATAATATCTATATCCTACAAATATTCCTTCTTTGTACGCCGAATATACTTCATTTCCCGGAAAATAATTTGCACAAGGAATTGACTCGACTGAATCTGGGAATGTCTCGGCAAGTTTACCATTGGGATTTATTATTCCCAGTATACATTCTGCTATTGCCTTTTCTCCAGCTTCCCCTCCTAGATATCCTGTAATAATAGCCTTTACATTATCCTTCCACGGCATAACTACTGGACTTCCATGTGAAAGAACAACAACAACATTTGGATTTACCTTAGCAATTTCTTTGATAAGGGTATCTTGATCAAGTGGCATATAAAGACTCCACCTATCTATTCCTTCTGATTCATACCCTTCTTTAAGTCCAACATATACAATAACAATCTCATTTCTCTTAGCAACTTCAACTGCTTCTTTTAATAGGTCAATCCCATCATCATTATTTATTTTACTACTATATCCTTTTGCATATTCAACTTCTATTCCATGTTTTTTAAATGTTTCTTCACCATTTTCAAGTTTATACGAATTAATAAATGAACTACCTGCCCCTTGATATTTAGGGTCTCTAGCCATCTCGCCAATTAAAGCAACTTTTTTTAACTTAATCGGTAAAATATCATCTTCATTTTTTAGTAAAACAACGGCTTCTCTAGCAATTTCTTCTGCGATTTGATGTTCCTTTTCGTAATCTATTTTGACTTCTTCTTTTTCAAAAGATAAAGCCACGTCAAGAATTCTACTAACGACATTATTTAATATTTCTTCACTTAATGTTCCTTCTTTGACCGCCTCTATAATTTTTTCTACATTTGCTTCATTGCCACCTGGCATCTCAATATCATTTCCAGCTTTTACACCTTCAACAATATCATTTTCGGCACCCCAATCTGAAATTACTATTCCATCAAATCCCCACTCGTCCCTAAGGATATCTAATAGTATTTTATTCTCAGAGCAAAATGTACCATTAACTTTATTGTATGCACTCATTATAGATACTGGCTCTGCATCCTTTACAATCATCTCAAAAGCCTTAAGATATATTTCTCTTAAGGTCCTCTCATCTACTATTGCATCAATTGTTCGTCTTTTATTTTCTTGATTATTGACTGCATAGTGCTTAACACAAGCACCTACGCCATTGCTTTGAAGTCCTTTTACATATTCTGTAGCTAATTTTCCAGTTAAATATGGATCTTCTGAAAAATACTCAAAATTTCTTCCACAAAGTGGCGTCCTTTTAATATTTACAGCCGGTCCAAGCAATAAATCAATGCCTCTTGATTTGGCTTCTTTTCCAAGTGTATCCCCTAACTTATATGCGATTTTTCTATCCCAACTATTTGCAATTGTTGAAAGTGCAGGAAAACATGTTGAAATCTCACTTTTATTTATTCCAAGTTCATCACCTTTGTCAACTTGGAACCTTACTCCATGGGGTCCATCTGACATTGTAATTTCTTGCACTCCTAATCTTTTTACCCCATTAGTATGCCAAAAATCTTTTCCAACACATAATCTTGCTTTTTCTTCAAGTGACATTTTTTTTATTAAACTACAATATCTCATATGATTTCTCCATCTTTCGTGTATAATAAAATAATCATTAGTACAAATGGACATAATCGCCCTATTTTTATAATTCTTACTAAAATTTATATCATATAAAGAATAAAAACTCAATATTTTTATCATACTATGCTATAATAACTATATAACGAAAGTAGACTTTATTATGTAGGAAATGCATAGCATTTTCCTATATAATAAAAATTAAAAGTCGGTTCTAGGAGGAAATATGAAAAACAAGCCTATAACAACATTATTTATGTTAGAATCTTTGGATGGCAAAATTAGTACTGGAAGTACCGACAACATGGATGCTGATAAAGATTTTTGTAGGATTGATGGTGTTAAAGAAGGATTACACCAATACTATGAAATTGAGTGCACCACTGACTACTATTCATTAAATACTGGAAGAGTTATGGCTAAAATAGGTGTAAATGAAAGAAAAGAATATCATGAAAAAGTTGACGTCGTATTTGTTATTATTGATAATAAGCCTCATTTAAACGAAAATGGGATTGATTATATGTGTCATTGGGGTGAGAAATTACTATTAGTTACCACCAATAAAAACCATGTAGCTTTTTCCTTAAAAGAAAAATACGATAATCTAGATATTTTGTTTTATGAATCACTTGATTTAAGAAAACTTTTGGAAGATTTATATGAAATATATAATGCAGAAAGATTAACAATCCAATCTGGCGGAAAACTAAACAGTCTATTTGTTAGAGAAAACCTGATTGACTATGTAAATGTTGTTATTGCCCCTCTATTAGTTGGCGGAAAAGATGTTCCAACATTAGTGGACGGTGAATCCATAAAAGATGAATCCGAATTGAATAAATTACGAGCTCTTGAACTAATTGAATGTAATAAGCTTGAAAATTCTTATATCCAACTTAAATATAAAGTTATCAAAGAACGAAATGAATCATAATAATAAAGTAAAAACCACGTAATCATAAAGATTACGTGGTCTTTGTTTGGAGGCGCCTATCGGAGTCGGACCGATCATCAGAGTTTTGCAGACTCGTGCCTTACCGCTTGGCTAAGGCGCCAAATATTTGCTTCAAGCGTATATTATTATAAACTATTATCGTGAAAATAGCAAGAGTACAACTAAAAAAATTGCCCAAAATGGTATTATCCATCTTGGGCAATTGGTTGAAACTGGTTAGTAGTAACTTAATATCTTATGGTAGTAATCACATTCTCAATCTAAAAAATACATTTGCAAAACTGACTATTGCATCTAATTCTATAGTAAATACAAGCATAATATTTGCAAGGATCAGTAATAAAAAACTTGGAGTATATGCAACTCCACCTATCACGAAATATCCTGATGAGAGGATTACTCCTACCAGCATAATACATGATGCGAGAATTTGGATTACGTCGTTCAGCTTATCTTTCATAATCCAATATGCACTGATGATGTTAAATAGTGTTCCTGCAAGATATATGACAATACACAAATCAAGCCCTTCTAACTTATTCGCAAATATAGATTCTGACGAAAGCACCTTTAAAGAAAAGCATCCAACTAAGCATGCTACCATAAGAACTGCACTTAGTATCCGGAATATGATATCATATTTTTTCCAGCTCATTTTATACCTCCATTTGTTTCAACAACAATGCTATACGTATAATTATAACACATTATGTTAATCTTGGCAATTAAGTAATATTACATAAAAAGCAAGTAACTAAAAATTACTTGCTTTTACATGTTCTTAATCTATGTGTAACAATTTACGAATAAACCTCTTAAACTTTTCGAAGAAACTATCCTTATACTCTATCAAAGAATTATTTTCTTCTAAACTTTTTTCCTTATTTTCTTCAATGTCTTTATTTTCTTTTTTATTTGCAAATATATCATCTGGATTATACTTTTGCCTTTTTTCTTCATCGGCTTTTTGCTCATTATTCATCAAAATTCTATTAATAATATCCTTTTGCCTATCTGTAGCATAATATTCTTTAAAAAGTGCAATCAATGTAGCCCTAGCTTCTTTTGAAATATTTTGTTTTCCCAAATCAATATTAGGGTCAATTTTAAAGACATATTCTTTATCCATATTATCTTTAAAAAAATCAATTTTTTCACTAGGAATTTTGTTATACTCTTCTAATGAGAAATGACTTATTATCTCAACAATTTCAGTATAAGCTCTTGCATATTTACTATCAACCATTTTTTTCTCCTTTGAATGTACAAATTTATCTAATCATTAGGTAATTTGTCGTCTTTAGAATTCTCTTGCTCCATACTTTTCATAGCCGAATTTACGTCTGAAGGTAATACTCCATCAGTTCCAATACCTTTTAAAACGGCTCCCATAGTCAAAGGGCTATCTCCTGAAAACTCATAATCGATATCCGAAAAGCTCTTTCCCCTCGCATTTGTTACTTCAAGTACTCTTTTAATAACTTTATCCTTTCCCCACTGTTCTAATGCTTCTTTATTATAACGCTTTGTAATATCGATATCATGTGGTAAGGTTTGAAATCCGCAATCATTTAGGTCTTTAATTAAACTATTAGCATATGGGCTTAAATATCTATGTTCCAGTGAAACCCCATTCTTATATCCCCCTTCATGTGAAATAAGTGGATTACTATCACGATTTGTAGGTGCCATTTCCTCAGAATAAGGCTGTACTGCTCTAACCATTCTTGAATACTGCCATGCAATTATATCAAGAAGTTCACCACTAGGGACTGATTGCTGTGTATCTATAATTAATGCATCATGCTCAGTAATATTTTCTTCAAGTCCATCAAAACTTATTGGGGCTTTATGTAGTTCCAACTGAGTCGTAAATCTCTTTCTTCCAGTTTCATTCATTTTCACTGGATAAATAACTTTATATCCTCGAGATTCAAGTGTTCTACGCAATTCACTATTTTTATCCAATGACGTTCTTATAGCTTTCAATCCTCTCTTATCAAAAGTAGTTGGGTCAAACATATCTGGATTTTCCTTAATCAAGCTAATAATTCCTTCAAATTCAGATTCTCTTGACATACCTCTGCCAAGAACCTCTTTAACTTCTTTTTCCATATCTTGTAACTCTGGTGGTCCATGTCTTCTCATAAATAATCCCTCCTTAAAGAAAAATAAATACTCTTTAATTATATCATATTTTTCCATTTTTTTCAAATTTTTCAGTTAGTGTAGCTTTTTTTCTTATCTAGTAATTCTATAAAATAACATACTAAAAATGGCATACAAACCATTAGTGGAATAAAATACCTAACATATGCATTTATTGGTGAAACTAGTGTTGCTAAAATTATAGTATATAATGGAATTAATGGTAGAATTTCTCTTTTCTTTCCGTAGTACCATAGTATAATTGTAATCATTATCAATAGCCAAAAATATGTACCACAGCTATAGATTATTCCTAATGGTAAACTTCTAGTTCCATATGCTAAATCTTCAAGTGTGTTTCTTTGATTTTTAAATATATCTAAGTAATGTAAATCTAAGTCATTTTTATCTAACGTATCTGAATATGTTATTTCATATAATGCAATTCCATCCTTGTATTCTTTCCACTCTGGATATATATATCCAAAATTCATATTAAGCGTTGCTAGAATATATGTGTCCGGGTGTTTAAAGAACATCTTAAACCACACTTTAAAATACTCTGCTAATTCCGATGTTGATGGTTCCTTATAGTACGCTTTAACATAATCTATTGTTTCTGGATCATAATTTTCTATAACTTTATCTATTTCAATAATTTTGTCTATTGTTTTAATCTCATCCCTTGTAAGTTCATTATTGTGAAAATACACATACGAAGCAGTTTGTTGTAATGGAACTGAAATAACTTCTTTTTTACTTCCTTTAGAGATGTGAAGACAGCTCATAAGTATCATATTCGTAATATATGAAAATACCACCGCTATTATGCTTATAAGTATAAGTACTTTTTTCTCTTTATTGTTTTTTATCATCAACCAAATAAACGGAATGCATAAAATAATTGTGTGCATGCCATTATGTCTAAAGAACAATGTTACTAGCAATGATAATGCCCATAGAATATAATCCTTCTTTTCTAGATTTTCTTTAGAAAGAAATGATTTCATTAATAAAAACATCATTCCCAATATTGCAATACTGAATGGTATATCTTTTACCTCTGTGTAGAAATTTATTGGCCACACTGGAACTAATCCAAAAAACAAGATTAATCCTGCTCTTATTTTTTTATTCTGCGTTATTTCGTAAAAATAATTAATCATGTTACTTATAATTGTAACGCAAATTATTAGTTGTAAAATATTTGGAATGAATAACCCTAGATTTGGATTTTTAAGAAATGTTCCAATCTTCATAAACATGCCATATACTATTGTGGAAATAATTGGATGCTGCGTGTTCCATTCAGCAGTCCCACAAAACTGGTTTATTTGATAAAGTGAATCTAAATTCATTGAACCCGGAAAAAAGAATATTATGTATGGGATATATAGTATAAGAATCATTGCCATAGTATATGCAACCGGATGCCTATCAAATTTGCTATTTTCTTGATTTTCACTTTGTAAATGTATAGCATTATTATCTAACATGTAAAATAGATTCATCAGTAAATGATATACAATAGCTCCATAACCAATTAACTTAATGATACTAACTAATATTTGGAATGCATCAAATATTACTAGACTCATGTCGCTTCTTTCCATCATGCTTTTTCCTATAATCATTGTTAGTGAAAACAAAGCACTAATTATTATTGAATATTTTTGCGCCCTCTTCTCAATCTCTTTTTTATTAGTTTCATAATAAAAATATGCTATCACTATCATCAATATGAAAGGGATAATTCCAAATGCACTTTGAAAAGCATATTCAAATTTTATAAATATATAGTCTAAGAATGTCACATTATTTTGGTAATTCATTATTGAAGGTACAGCGCTAATTACCTCATTTGTACAGTATATGCTTAATACTGTAATTATTGATATTACCACTATCCACGTGTTTTTTAATACTTTTTTATTTGCCATTTTCTCCCTCCCATCTTTTATAATATATATCATAAAGACACAGATAAACCAATACCTGTGTCTTTTAAAAATAATATTTATATCGAAATTACTCAGCTTTTGTTAAATCAGAAGTACAATGTGGACATCTTGTAGCTTTATACTTGATCTCTGTTAAACAGAATGGACATAATTTTGTCTCTGGCTCAACTTCAACATCCTCACCCTTATCATTCTTTACAATTTTAGCTGTAACTTTTTCAAGTCTTTCTTTACTCTTTTGGTTTGCAACATTAACTGCTTTAATCATTATAAACAATACGAAAGCTACTATTAAGAAGTTGATAACTGCCGTTATGAATAATCCATAATTTAAAGCTTGTCCAGAATCTCCTAGTGGAATCGTTCCATGAACTTCAGCTCCACCAATTAAACCAAGTAATGGTGCTATAAAAGCTTCTGTAAGTGCTGTAACTATATCTGAGAATGCTCCTCCTATGATAACACCGACAGCTAAGTCCATAACATTTCCCTTAGAAATGAATTCTTTAAACTCTTTTACTATTCCCATGAGAATTCCTCCTTACAAATTATTAATTTTAAAATTTACATAAAAATAATATAACAAAATGCGCATTTTGTCAATCAAAAGCGCATTTTAATAGGTTTTATAGTGTATGTTAGTCAAACATATGTCACACTTTTTTGAAAACAATATACTTTGAACCCTCTATATTGTTAATAACGCTTCCCCTTGACTTTT